>TARA_R110001632_G_scaffold8686_9_pt1 | contig 37184 bp, 27 predicted proteins | sample TARA_R110001632 | Tara Oceans TARA_R110001632 (sample SAMEA4398266) | marine metagenome | biome: Polar Biome; feature: [SRF] surface water layer (ENVO:00010504); material: water (ENVO:00002006), including particulate matter (ENVO:01000060) such as... | depth 5 m
ATACTTATGCCCAAAACGCGGCATGGTTGGTGAAAGTTGGATAGTCGATGTCGTTTTAGATGGCGATTTAAATGAAGAGAGCATGGTGCTCGATTTTTCAAAGGTTAAAAAACAGCTTAAACATTTGATTGACGAATATGTCGATCACAAATTGCTCATCCCCGTAGAGCATGAATATAGTCATATTTTGCGGGACGAAAAAAATGATCGGGTAAGTGTCGATTTTATGCGTCCTGAGGGCCGTTCAATTCACCTTAATTGCCCATCTGAAGCGTATGGTTTTATCTATTCAAAGCATGTGACCATGTCTTCGGTGAGTCAATATTTAAAGCAAGTCATCGCCACTCATTTGCCTGAAAACGTCGCTGGTCTTGAACTGACCTTACGCGCTGAAGTGATTAGTACACCTTATTACCACTATACCCATGGCTTGAAAAAGCACGATGGAAATTGTCAACGTATTGCCCATGGTCATCGTTCGAAAATCACGATTATTGAAAATCAACATGAAAGTAATGAATGGCAGCAGTATTGGTCTGAGCGTTGGTGCGATATCTACGTGGGATCAAATGAAGATTTGGTCGGGCCGGACAAGGTTAATTTCGCTAAAAGTGACGTTAATTTTAGTGAGCATTATTTGTTTGGCTATGAATCGTCACAGGGATGGTTTGAATTGGCTATTCCGAAAGCAGAAACCGAAATGGTTGATACTGACACTACCGTCGAATGTTTAGCGCAATATATCGCAAATGAACAAAAGCGTCTTGAACCTGAAAGCGAATTCAAAGTATATGCATTTGAGGGAGTAGGCAAAGGGGCAATTGCTTATGCGTAAGTTCTTTTATGGCGCTTTTGTGAATCTGATGTTTATTGTTGGCGCCCAAGCTGAAATGTTAGAGCTGCGTGGCGAGCTTACTCAAGGTAGCTTAATCAGAGGCAGTGCGCCATCAGGTAGTGAAATATGGTTAGACGGTAAAACGATTCTCATCGGCGAGGACGGTAATTTTGCATTCGGCTTTAGTCGTGATGATGAATTAGAGCATCATATTAAGTGGCGAGATCCTCAAGGTGAAAGCCATGAGAAAAGCCTTACCTTAACACCCAGAAAATACGATATTCAACGCATCGAAGGTTTGCCTAGTAAAATGGTTTCGCCGCCAAAAGAGGTGCTCGACAGAATTAAGCAAGATAATATACAAGTCGCTCAAGCCAGAGCTCGTCGTGATTCTCGTAGCGATTTTGCTCAGGACTTTATTTGGCCAGCACAAGGCCCTATCAGTGGTGTATATGGCAGCCAGCGCGTACTGAACGGGCAACCTAAACGACCGCATTATGGTGTTGATGTAGCAGCGCCCACGGGAACAACGGTTTATGCTCCTGCAGATGGTGTGGTGACTCTTTTTGTGCCGGATATGTATTACTCTGGAGGCACAATGATAATCGATCATGGATTAGGTGTTTCTTCTACTTTTTTGCATTTGAGCAAAGGTCTCGTCAAAGCGGGAGAGCTGATTAAACAAGGTCAGCCAGTGGCTGAAATTGGCGCCACAGGACGTGTCACGGGTGCCCACTTAGATTGGCGAATGAATTGGATGAGCGTACGCTTAGATCCTGCCCTACTGGTGCCTAAACGTTAATTTCAGGAACATAGCGGTTGAAACTCAGGCATCTCAAGATGCCTGAGCACGGTTTAAATACCAGACTCATACCTCCCCGCATTTTATATACTCGCGTACATACGCCTATTCGGCCTAAAGCAAAACGTTTTTTCTGCGATAACCTAACTAATCAATCATTTTAAACGCGCTCGTCGTTGGGCGGGTTGTTTATTGGTAGTGAAGGTTTGCAGCAGACTCAGTCAACACAAAGCAGTCAAACGGTTAATGCCGCAACGCAGGATATTGAATTCAGCGGGCTACTTAATCGTGCGTCTAATCAAGGCGCGAAGTTCGCTTTGCTGCTGGCGATGTTGCAACAAGATGTGCTGGCTCGCCCCAATATTGGCCAAGCAAATGAACCCGAAAACCAAGAGATGGGTGACGCCCCATCATATTATCCTGAGACTCATTTACAAGCCCACGCTCAGGACTGGCTTTTGGCCGATACTGCCACTGATATCTTGCATAGTGATGGTATTCGAAGTGCTCAGTTATGGTTAGCTATGCATCCTCAACCATTATCATTACATAATGATCCTTACCATATCGATGATGAAATTTATGCTAACTGCGATACCTATACACAAGCGCGATACTCGAAAACGACGCCTCAAGAGAGTAGTGAAATAACAGTAGATGAAACAGGGATCTTCGATTTACTCGAAGAAATTGGTTTGAAAATGCAGGCCTAAATACAAAGCCGCACTGCTATGCAGCAGTGCGGCTTTGGCTTTTTTGGATTATTAAGGTTAACCGTCTTGGTTAATTTTTTGCGATATTTCGTGTAATACCGCCTCTGCTTGAACTGTCGCAACTTGACAAGTCCCGGCATTTTCGTGCCCACCTCCATCATAGTGCAGACAGACTTCACCAATATTGGTTTTCGAGGTTTTATTTAAGATAGACTTACCGATAGCTAATACAACATTTTGTTTTTGAAACCCCCACATCTTATGGATAGAGATATTACACTCTGGAAAAAGTGCGTAAATCATAAAGCGATTGGTAGCATATATCGGATCTTCATCTTTTAGGTCGAGGATCACCAAGTTGTTTTTTACTGTCGCGCAGCGCTTTATTTGTTCAATAGCTAAAGCACGATGTTCTTGGTAGATTTTAATGCGTTCTTGAACATCAGGCAGTTGAATAATTTCATCAACGCTAAGATCCAAGCAGCAATCGATCAATTTCATCATCAAATTATAGTTTGATATGGTAAATTCTCGAAAGCGACCTAGGCCGGTACGGGCATCCATTAAGAAATTCATCAGATCCCATCCTTGTGGGTCTAATACTTCTTCTTGGTTAAAGGCCGCTGAATCGCCTTTATCAACAGCGTCCATTAGTTCATCAGAGATCTTGGGGAATTTATTTTTACCGCCATAGTAGTCATAGACAACACGCGCTGCTGAAGGGGCGTCTGGGTCAATAACGTGGTTATTGTAAGCCTTGTTGCGGACCGTTTCACTGTGGTGATGGTCGAAACACATGTGACAGCCTTCCACGTAAGGTAAGTTGGTTAAAATATCGCGGGGGCCCACTTCAATTTTGCCGTCTTGCATATCTTTTGGATGAACAAATTTAATATCGTCAATCATGTTCATATCTTTAAGCAAAGCGGCGCACACTAAGCCGTCGAAATCGCTTCTGGTAATGAGTCGAAAAGTACTATTAGACATAATGCTCTCTTGGTTGTGTGTTTTTGAGTGAGCCAGAACGCAAGCTTGACCAACTCAATACGGGTAATTTTGGCTATCGCACCAAACTTGATTTTAAATTAGTCTAAATGTAACAGAGCTATATTCAAAAAGTAAATCGCTGAAAAATATTGATATTTAGTTAAGTGACTAATTTAATCACCATTATAACGGGTGAAAATATTTCCGCATCTTAGCTTGCAAATAACAAATAAAATATCGCCTTAAAATTAAATTTTAAATTCTATTAAACTTTTTACCTGTTTATGGCGACTAACATTAAGACAGCCTAGTGAACTGTCGTGTAATCCCTGGGCCGCCACATGTTTTATGTCGCGGCTTTTTCATCATTTTCTATGAGTCATACTTCGCGCCCTTGCACGATTATCGAATTTATAACGCTGATTAAATAAGCTCAGTGGGTTGGCAAAAGTAGTAACCTTGAGCGTAATCTACGCCTAGCTTTGTTAGGGCTTCAATTGTTTTTTTATCTTCCACAAATTTAGCGATCACTTCTTGATTAGCCGCCTTAGCAAGATCACATATAGATTTTACCGTTGTGTAATCTAGCGGATTTTCCAGCATGCCAGATATGAATGAACCATCTATTTTTATTTTTTCAGTGGGAAGTTCTCGAATATTTGTATAGGGCGAATGTCCACGGCCGAAATCATCCAAGGCAAAACTACAGCCCTGTGCTCTGATGTTATCCATAAACTGACGGGCTCGTTTCACATTGGTGATCGCCACTGTTTCGGTGATTTCGAAGCATAATTTTTCAGCTGGAATATTTCCGTTCACAATTTTCTCAATAATGAACTGTTCTAGTTCACCATCATTCATAGAGTGACCCGACAAGTTAATGGAAATGGTTTGAATATCGTTAAGCTGTTCTGGGTGACTAATAAAGTGTTGGAATAGTGCATTTACTACCCAGCTATCGATTTTACTCGTGAGTCGATAACGTTCAGCAATTGGGAAAAAGTTAACTGGACTTATCATGCCGCCGTCTGGGCATTTCATACGTAATAGAATTTCAAAATACTGACCCCCATGCGAATTTTGTAATGGGGTAATATCTTGTTTATATAGAATAAAGTGATTGTTATCGAGGGCATTATTGATTTGATGCACAGACAATATATCTTGCTGTTTATTGCAACTTTGCTCTTTAGTTGCGTCATAAAGATGTACGGTATTACGTCCCGCGTTTTTTGCTAGTCCGCAAGCCACATCGGCTGAATTTAATAACTCAGTGGTGGTGCTATTATACATTTTCGTGGCAACACCTATGCTGGCGCTCAAGTGAAACGTCTCGCCCTCCCAGTGATAGGTTAAGCGACGGATATTGTCTTTGATATTAGTGGCAATTTTCAGCGCTTTATCAAAGGGACAGTCTTTGATTAAAACCGCAAATTCGTCACCGCCCAACCGAGCAACGATATCATGGCCCCGCACATTATCTTTTAAAATACGTGCAACGCTGACTAATATTTCATCACCAGCGGCGTGACCACATGTGTCATTGATTGTTTTAAAATAATCTAAGTCAATGAAGCAAAGAAAGTAATTGTGTTGCCGATCGTGAATAATTTCGTTGAGGTTACGTTCGAATGCGCGCCTATTTTGTAGCTCAGTTAGCGGATCGTGAGAGGCTTGATGGAACAGGGTTTCAGTTAAATATTTGAAATCGTTGCTTAACTCAATTATTTCTGTAGGGGCGCGATCAGTGGCCTCAAAATCGTGACCCGATAAGGCACGATGTGATGAGTAAATTAAGCCATTTAGCGGTTTACAAATACGCGCATTAGCCCACCACCATAATGCAATTATCATTAGGAAAAACGCTATTCTGGTTACCCAACTTATTTGCTCCATTCGTTTCTTTTCATCTTGCAGAAACTGAGCTTCTATTTTCACCATCATGCCGGTTTGTTGCGATAGAAATTGAATGTTTCGCGAAAGCGCCAGACTGATAGGATCATATTGAATTAATAATTGACTCAGGCTTCGTTGTAATTTTGTTGGGGGAAGGTCGGCAATAATATCGAGTACGCCATTAATACTCCTTACCAAAGTTAAGGATTCATGAATTTTTGAGGTTAATGTTGAAAAGGGGCTGTTAGATTGCATTAAAGCGAGTTCAGTTGTCATATATTCGCCCATATTTTTTGCCCCGAAAATAAGATACGTATTACCCGAGCCTATGACTAAATCCGATGAGATCAAAAATTGAGAGGCCGTATTTTCAATTCGTTGTAAATCTTTTTGCCATAATAAACTGTCGCTATGCTCTTGTGCTAAGGTTTGTACACTCGTGAAGCGGTAGGCTAAAACTTGCTCCAAAACGTAAGCACCGAATAAACAGGCACATACCAATAGGGCTAAATAGCTTCTTATTCTCATTTATTCCCTGCCTATTGGCTTGCAGATAAATTATGAATTTCTTTTTTCCAGCTAATATCCGTTATCGCTAGCGTTTTCAGTGCAGAGTGAAGGGTCAATAGCGCCAAATTTTGCGCTATTGGAAAGGCTGCCAGACCTTGCGGTGAAAGGCTTTTTCCGTCATCACTTAATAATCTTTTTAATTGTGTGAACGACTTACCACCGAGCGTTCGGTTAATACTTGCTAAAACGGTTTCGTTGCATTGAGGACTTCGGCAACGTTGAAAATAAAAACCTTTGAGGCTTCTATCTAAATTAATCGCCCACGCTATCTCTACCAACCCCCATTTTGCCCATTCAGAACGGGCTTGTAAAAAGCCCTGAGGTTGCTCGTCTTTGTATAATACATATAGGGTATGCTTACTCACTTCGCTTTGGTGGATAGTAAAAGGTAACAACTGTTTTAATTGTTCTCTATCCCCCTCTGTCACGTCGCTAACCACAGTGCGAAACTGGTAATCTTCTGTGTACAGGGCTTGTATCGCGGAAACAGGATCGCGCAATGAGCAAAACGCCGCATTGGTGTGAAACGAAACAATCGCCAAGAATAATACTGGCATTTTTAGGTATTTCACTACGGGTATTTGGTTAAAGCCTATCATCACAATCTGTATCTCAGTTGTATACTTAAGTTAGGATCAGTATTGAGTGTAGGTGATGCATTCAATTTATGTTTGTATTGCGCGCTTATGTCCAGTCCGTTGGTATTTTGCCACTGAACTCCAGCAACCCAATAGCTAGCGGAGTCGGTTTGATCGATCTGCTCTATATCCTGATAGCCGATCTGTAGGTAGCTTTTTAATTGTTCTTTGGCATTCATCCAAGATACTTCTGCAAAGCTGTTGCGGGTGTTGTTGCCTGCTGTTTGGCCAATCGATGACTCAAACATAAATTGCCATTGATAAAGAAAGTATGAGGCATCGATTCCTAACTTTTTGCGCTCTGTGACCCCAGCTCCTGTCAATACGTCTCCGTAAAACCACGATAGCCCGCCAGTAAGATTCTTTTGACTGGGGGTGCCTATACGACCTGAAAAAATATGCGGATTATGCGTGCTTGATATTTCATTACCTGAGCCACGTGTCAGTGCTATCTCATATTCTAAAAAGGGAAATATACCGTTTACAGACAAGCCCCAATCGGCTTTTATGCCTCGATCACCAAACGTTAATTGACGTAATGTGCCGTTGGTATCTACTTGGTATTCTAAGCCATAAGGAATTTCAAAATGTCCTAACCTGATATTTAATTTGCCTTGAGTAAGGGCGGTATAGTTGAAGTTGGCAATTCGCCAAGTTAGCTCGGTATCATCTTCATCATCGAAGTAAAAAGAAGGGGACTTGACGTTATTTAATTTGACTAGGTAAGGTTGGAAAACTAGCGTACCAATATCTCTGTTGCTTCCACTAAACACTTTATGCACATCTAACCCCAATGCAAAGACATTTGCATTATTTTTACTCTGGGTATTGCGGCTCACTCTTGCTGATGCATCGATTGCCCATCGACTATTCTCACCTAATAGTGATGTATCGAACGCGTCCGCCTGAGCATAGAGTGATGGGAAAAGCAGGCAGAAAGTCATGATTAATTGGAAGAGTGAATGACGATTTTTCATGTAAGATAGCGTCCTTAGTTAACCTTTTGCGTACATTCTCTTTTAACCGTGCTTAGGGTAAGAAAATTGCAAACTTGATTTGTGTGCACCTGGCTTGTAAACCAGCTAGTTGTGACTTCCATGATGTATTGACTAAATGTTATAGAGTATTTTACCCGCTAGTTAAAATTTTCATATTAGACATAGATATGATTTTTCCCTGAGCTTTCATCTGCCGTAAACCGATTCCATCAACTAAAAGAGCCTCGTTTGAATCATCACTACATTTGGATTTATTTATTAATTTTTGGGTTAGCAGGGTCTTACGGACTCGGTCTGACGCCACTCATGCTAGCCTTGCTTTACGTTCTGCTAAGCTTAGGCGCATATGTTTTTTACAAAAAAGATAAGGCTGCCGCAATCAAGGGCACTTGGCGCGTACCAGAAAAAACATTGCATCTATTAGCTCTGCTTGGTGGTTGGCCCGGGGCGATTATTGCGCAGCAGCGCTTGCGGCACAAAACCCAGAAAGTGTCGTTTAGAGTAATATTTTGGCTGACGCTCATGTTGAATTTTAGTCTGCTAGCTTGCTTGCATACGAAGCAAATCCATGAGGTCTTCTCTCAAGGACTGGTCATGCTCAACCACAATGTGGACACACTATTCAGCGATAGGCAAAGCAAGCGATTCGTTTTATTTTTTACGATGCTTAGGTAGTTTTTAATTTTTACTGGGGGAAAATTTTTGTAATTTACGTTGTAAGCTGCGTCTGTGCATGCCCAGAGCTTCAGCCGTAGCACTGATATTGCCATTGTGGTTAAGTAACACTCGGTGAATATGTTCCCATTCGACTTGAGCTGGGGACATCGGTTTGGCTGGCGGGACGTTCCATGCGTGGGACACATTTTGAAAACGCTGGACCAATTCTTGGAACCCCACTGGCTTAGTTATGTAGTCTGTTGCGCCTCGGCGCATTGCTTCAACTGTTGTGGCAATGCTGGCATAACCGGTCAGCATAATAAGATGGGTCGGTTGGTAATGACTGTTTAGGGCGACGATGCTGTCGAGCCCTGATTCTCCGCCTAGCATCATGTCGAGCAGTATACCGTGGGTTATTGATGAGGGTTCTGCTAAGGCATCGTTGACATTGGTATAGGTAGTCACAGTAAATAAACCAGTTTGCTGTAAGCGTCGCTGTAATACTGTTAAAAACGCATTATCATCATCAATCAGTATTAGATTATGCATGGCTGCCGTCCAAGGGTAGATACACCGTAGTTGTCATAGTGCCTTGTTTAAATTGCCAGTTTACTTCCCCTGAAAATTTTTCAATGGTGGCATTGGTTATAACTGCGCCGATACCGTGGCCGTGATGGCTGGGTAAAAATTGACTTCCCAAGGATGCAAGTGTGTCCGCTGGCAAGCTCTTTCCTTGATTGTCTATTTGCAAATACCAACCCATCTTACTTATTTTAGTGGTTACAAGCACACGTTTGCTCGTACTATTTAACGCGGCTTCGCAGGCATTAATAATGACACTGGTAAGGGCAGGCAGTAGCGTGCGATCGGCTAAGATAAAGTACCACGCGTCTTCTTGTGGTGATTGCCAGTGTATTTCTGCCTCTGGTCGGGCTATTTGCAGCAATTGACGCAACGAGTGGGTCAGTTCATCTACCTTGTAGCGATGTAAACGTTGTTCTCGCACATCGTCGGCGACTTCACGCCAATTACGTAATTGCTGCTCGATGCGTTGAAATTGCAGATCTAACGCGTGGAGCCATTCTTGCGAACGTTGTTGCTCTGCGCCTTCTTCTAATAACAGACGGATAGATTGGGCAGGTGTGGCCACATCGTGTGTTAATTGCGCCGCAGCGGTTCCTATTGCCAGTAGTTGCTCGTCTCTCAGTTGACGCTCTCGTAGTTTCTGCAACGTACCGTCACGATTGGCAATTTGATAATGGAAGTAGCACACCACGATGGCGATAAGTAGACTGGTTAAAATAAAACTGCCGACCATGGCATAAGAATGCTCTTGCATCATGCCTTGATGATGACCTTGCTCAGGTAGCAATAGCACTTGTATTATTTGTGCGATTATACTTAACAGTAATAACCCACCAGCATGCGCTAAGGGAAGTAACATAAATGCCAATACTAAGGGAACCAGCAAAACAGCATTAAATGGATTACTTGCGGCGCCATTGAGCGCGATTACGATATTAATGCCAATGACTTCTAACGTTAACATGCTCAGCATTAACCAAGGGTTTAAGCGTAATTGGCGTTTAAATGCCATTGCCATTAGTAACAACATTTTTTATTTTCTCTTAGCTAAAGAGCATGAGAGTACTAGAATGCGTAACTGACGCCAATATTAACAGACCGTCCGGCACCCGCTAATTGGTTGAAACCTTGGCTATTGTCCATCTTATATTCAGCAATGCTGACGCCACCCATAGGTAATTCGTAATAAGCGTCAAGCACATTGTCGATGGCAAATGATAGTGTGATGTTTTGCCAATCGAGTTTGCTGTGAAAATTAACTAAATGGTAGCTTTTGGTGGTGTTTTCTAAACGTCGATCATCAACGTCTTTTTTACTTGCTACCCATTGCCATTCAATCGAGTTTTGCCAAGCACCAGATTGTTGTTCGATACTTACTGCCGATTTAAGAGGTACGATTTGGTATAAGTCTCCGTTATTATTATCTCGTTTTCCACGTGTTCTGCTGATATCGGCATTCAATTGCCATTGTCCCCAGGTCTCAGAATCACTTAGTTGCAGTGAGCCGGCCAGTTTAACCCCATACAAGGTTGCATCTACGTTTGTAAATTGCAGGATATTTCGCGTACCTATATCAACCGAGGTATTGTTAAATGAATCAATAGCTTGGGCATCAATGTAATCTTTTACCGATGTGTACCAGAGGTTTGCACTAAGCTGCCAATCATTATTTATTCCAGAGTCAATATATGTTGCGCTTAGGGTGTGGGCGGTTTCAGGGGCGAGGTTTGGATTACCAATATAGCCGTTACCATCACCGAACCATCCTATCATGGTGGTGGCCATTGCACTGACGCCCCAACTGTAACGCTCGTACAAGTTAGGCGCGCGATTTTTACGGGCGAAGCCAAACTCTATTTGTTGATTAACATCAATCAGGTAGCGAGCACTAAGCGTAGCATCGAGCAATGTGTCGCTGCGTTTTCTGCTCATTGCATTGAAGATATCTGCCGCATCGTTATTGTTTAATGTGCTTATGGGCATGTCAGAATCCATAGACATACTCATAGTGCTCATATCCATACTCATTGATGAGTCCTCAGTATAGGCCTGTACTTCACCGGTATTCGTGCTGACATGCTCTAGACGAATCCCTGCTGATAACCACCAACTGGAACTCAGTAATTGGGTTGTTTCGGCAAAAACAGCCATTCGTTGACGCTCACCACCATTAATATTGAGGTAATCGTTAGGTCCCATCATCAACGAGTCTTCTATAGCTGGCCACCAATCATCCAGCTGATAATCAAAGTATTCATGGCCAACGTTGACAGTATTATTTTTACTGGTAATAAACTGCCAGTTCAGCCGATAACTGTAGTCATCGGCATCTGTTTTCATGGGCATCATGCCGGTTTTTTCATCACTGAAAAAACCCATCTCATGTTTAACGCCGTGCCAGTTGACTTGGGCTTCAAATTTACCGTCATCTAGTTGGCGCTGATATAAACTGGTAATGCCGTAACTTTTGTTATCGGTCATATCCATATACTGATTTGGAAATCCCTGAAACGGAATATTCTGATGGGTAAGCTTAATGGCAAGTTGTTGTTTATCGTCTTTTATTGCAACTGTCAGCGCATGGTTTTGTGCTCGGTATAACGAGTCCAATACCTTGTCACCATGACCATCTTCGTAACTTTCAGCATCTTCATATGCACCTTGGTAATCAAGGCTAAAATATTGGTTTGCCATACGAGCACCGAAGCCAATCGAATTTGCTTGATTATTACTGCGGTATTGGGCCGATGCGTAACCTGAATGCCAACGTATATCACTGCCGTCAATATACAAGGGCGCTATCTCGTTTACGCTTATAACACCGGCAATGTTGTCGCCGCCGGCGCTCACTGGGCTGATCCCCGCGACCACATTTAATACTTGTACTTGATTCGCTGAGACATACGACAGCGGTGGGTTCATGTGATTAGCGCAAGAAGCTGTGATATCCGCACCATCAATTAACACCTTCACTCGATCGCCCATCATACCGTTTAATACCGGTAGGTTCGACATACCTCCAGCCGCAGAAAAATCGACACCTTGTTGTTTTAACAACTCATCAACTGAGCCTAGTTGGCTAGCGTTATTCTGTTGATGACCACTGACTTTCACCACTTCTATTGGTTCTTCGGCGTGTATGGCAAGTGAGAAAATACTACTGATGGCCAGCGCAAGAGGAGAAAAAGAGCATCGGTAGGATGGCGAAATAGAGGATGAAATTTGCATTATCGATCTGAATGTTACGTGATTTGCGTCCGAGTATATAAAGTACACGCTGTGTTTAAAACGCGACAAATTGTCGCAGCAACGAAGATATTAATATATTACCGGTCTAACGAGATATTTGGGTCTTACTCTTTTATGGGAAAATGAGGCTATATCTGGCACAAGGTCTTTAGCTTTGCGTGATCCAATATATAAAGTTGGCCATAGTGAACTTTAATAACGGCTTGCTGTTGTAGTTCTTGCAGCAGTTTATTTACTGTTTGACGTGAACTGTGCAGCATTAACGCCAAGGATTCCTGAGAAATACGTAAACTTGCGCCTTTTTCAATGGGGGCTTGGTGCTCTAATCCTTCCGCTAATAATAGAATGCGTCCACATAATTTACCCTTGAGAGACAAACTGCCAGTTTCATCGATAAAAGCAAACGTGGTGCGAATTCGCTGACATAACAAGCGCATAAAATGCGGGTAAAGGTCAGGACGTTGCTTGAGAAGTATTTTGAAATCGAGACTGGATATTTTGAGCAGTTCGCAGGGCTCGTCTGCGTGTGCGTCGTGCGCGCGAGGTAATCCGTCGAATAGTGATATTTCACCAAACCAATTACCCGGCTGCATCCAAGTGAGTATTAGTTCCTTACCTTCAAGCGTCACATTACTTAGGCGCACTTTTCCTGACATAACACAATATAAGCCATCACCTAAATCATGCTTTTGGTAAACAAGTTGGCCTGCATCAACTCGTTTTAATTTTGCCGCATTGACGAGTTGCTCAATAACGTCCTGAGGAAGAGATTTAAACCACGGACTATGGCTCAGAATAGGACGTAAAGTATCAAGTTGCATAGGAATTATCGGATGATTGTCGTATTGACGACAGTTTGTAAGGTAGAGGTAGACTAAATTGTTGACACAAAATTAACAATCAATAGAAGTGAATTTATGCAGTCAGTTAAACAACAAGTAAGCGAGCAGGAATGGAAAACAAGAATTGATTTAGCGGCAGCATATCGCATGGTGGCCTATTACGGCTGGGACGATTTAGTTTTTACGCACATTTCGGCTCGCATCCCAGGACCTGAGCATCACTTTTTAATCAACCCCTACGGTATGATGTTTGATGAAGTCACTGCGTCGAGCTTGGTAAAAGTTGATTTGCAAGGCAACAAGGTGATGGAATCAGAGTATGACGTTAATCCAGCCGGCTTTGTTATTCATAGTGCTGTGCACGAAGCTCGAGAAGATGCGCAATGTGTCATGCATTTGCATACAACTGCGGGGATTGCTGTGTCCACCCAAAAAGAAGGCTTGTTACCGCTAAGTCAACAATCGTTGTTTGTACTTTCTTCGTTGTCCTATCACGATTACGAAGGCGTTGCTTTGAACCCTGACGAGAAAAAGCGCTTGGTAGCGGATTTAGGTACAACCAACTTTATGATATTACGTAATCATGGCTTGCTGACCTGCGCTGATACGATTGCAGATGCATTCCTAGGTATGTTCTTAATGCAGCGAACCTGTGAAATTCAACTCCAAGCACAAGCATCAGCGCAAGAGCTGGTCTACATTCCTGAGAAAATTTTAGCAGGGATAAAAGCCCAGGCGAACCAAGTGACTCGCTCTGCGGGAGGCGCATTAGCTTGGCCGGGCATTTTGCGTAAACTCGATCGTACTAACTCAGGTTATGATCAATAATGAGCGCCTTTCCCAGTATCGAGCAGTATCAGCAAAGCGCAAACTATGCTCAGATAGGCGAATATAAGATTGCCTATTGGACTGCTCAAGATGAGACTGCCGCTAAAAGCGAGGCGCCTTGGATTGTCATGATCCATGGCTTCCCTAGTGCTGCTTGGGATTGGCACGGTCAGTGGAAAACGTTACGCAAAGATTATCGCTTGCTAAGTTTTGATTTACTGGGCTTCGGCTTATCGGATAAGCCCCACGTACATAATTACAGCTTGTTAGAGCAAGCTGATGTAATCGAGGCTCTACTAGGTCAGTTGGGCATAAAGCAATGTCATATTCTTTGCCACGATTATGGTGATTCGGTTGCGCAAGAGTTGTTAACTCGGCATTTTGATAAGCTAACAAGCGTTGATATTCAAAGCGTTTGTTACCTAAATGGTGGGCTGTTTGCGGATTATCATCGACCCTTATTGACCCAGAAATTGCTTAAAAGCCCAATCGGGCCATTCATCGCACGCTTCATGAGTCAGCGTAGTTTACAGCAAAGCTTCAGTAAGATTTTTGGACCTAATAGTCAGCCTAAAGCTTCGCATATCGAAGTGCTATATGGATTGCTAGAACATAAACATGGGAGGCGAGTATTACCACGTTTACTTACGTATATAGACGAGCGTAAGATACATAATTTGCGATGGATAAACGCGATGCAGCATACACAGGTTGCCCAGTGTTTTATAAATGGTGTACATGATCCTATATCTGGCCAGCACATGTTGACGCAGTTCAATACACTTTTGCCGCAAGCAACTACGCACGCCTTAGATGTAGGGCACTATCCTCAACTTGAAGCCCCTAAAAAAGTCACTGCGTTATACCAAGCATTTGTGCGCGTAAATAGCTGATTTCTATCTCGTTAGCTTCCTGCTATTGGGTAGCAAATCTAACATGGGCACCTAACGACATCTCAAAAAATGAACTTGGTTTAGTCATCAAGTGATTAGACCATTAGTCATTGACGATAAAAAGTCTCTACAGGGCATTTCGGTTATGGATTCACCGTGGCATACTTGCGCTCTTTTTTTAGGCGCTGATGCGGCGCTTTAGCGTTTAAGTTAGGGATAGAGCCAATTGAAAATTTATTACGAAGACAGCTTGCCCTACGCAGACGAATTTTTTTCTGAACTGGGCGATAGTCAAGTTTTTTCCCATAAAGACGTTGATGCCAAACGTGTTGCCGATGCTGATGTGTTATTGGTGCGTTCGACCACAAAGGTCAATGCACAGCTATTGGATTTGAATAAAAACATTCGTTACGTGGGTACTGCGACTGCTGGCACCAACCATTTGGATGCAAATTATTTACGTAGCCGAGGGTTAGGTCTTCATTCTGCTGCAGGTTGTAATGCCGTTGCGGTTGCTGAATACGTATTAAGTGCGCTGTACGTAATGGCTGATAAATTAGACTGGCAGTTAACCGAAAAAACTGTCGGTATTGTTGGTGTTGGGCATGTGGGTAGTAGCTTAAGTGCCAAATTATCGGCCTTAGGGATACGACATTTGTTATGTGATCCGCCATTAGATGATACCGGTGACTCGCGTGATTTCGTTGATATGTCGCACATTATGCAATGTGACATAATCAGTTTACATGTCCCTTTGATTGAAGGTGGCAAATACAATACGGCTCATCTGTTCGACGCTAAGCGTTTAGAAATGCTAAGTGAAACGCAATTGTTAATTAATGCCTGTCGCGGTGAAGTGGTTGATAATAAAGCACTATTAGCCAACTTCGAAGCCGGAAAAAAGCTAAACGTTGTGTTAGATGTGTGGGAAAATGAACCGAATATTGACCAAGCGCTTGTACCTTTTATTGCGCTTGCCACTGCCCACATTGCTGGGCATACCGTTGAAGGAAAAGCTCGGGGTACCGAAATGCTTTATCAACAGGTGTGCAAGCAGTTCGGTTTGACCCCAACCAAAAAACTTAGCGACTATTTGCCTGTTCCGCAGCCTGATAGTATTCGTGTTGACGAAACGTTGCGCGGGCAAGCGCTATTTAGTGCATTAGTGCTCAGTGTGTATGACATTCGTAATGATTCAAAACTGTTTAAAGAGAGCATTCATCAGCCGGATCAGTTTAGATATATCCGAAAAAACTATTCTATTCGAAGAGAATTCGCTGCACTAAGCGTAAATGCTGGAAATTATCCTGAATCAGAGGCAATCTACGCTCTCGGATTTAACCGTAAATAATATATAAACAAACATTCACTTTTTAGGAGTTATGCTACATGTCTCGGTCTTTTGATGTCGCCGTGTTGGGTGCTACAGGTTTAGTAGGACAACATATGATAGAAATTCTTCAGCAACGAGGATTTCCGGTCAACAAACTTTATCCATTAGCGAGTTCACGCTCAGCAGGAGGTAAGGTGACGTTTAAAGGTGAAGAGATTACCGTATTAGACGCAGATACCTTTGACTGGAGCTTAGTACAATTAGGTTTCTTTTCAGCTGGTGGCAGTGTGTCTGAAAAGTTTGCTCCTATAGCGGCTGAAGCCGGTTGTGTAGTGATCGACAATACGTCTCACTATCGATATGAAGCTGATATTCCACTCGTGGTGCCTGAAGTTAACCCGCACGCATTAGCCGATTTTCGTAACCGTAACATTATCGCTAACCCAAATTGTTCAACTATTCAGATGATGGTTGCATTGAAACCCATCCACGATGCAGTTGGCATAGAACGTATTAATGTTTGTACCTATCAGTCGGTATCGGGTGGCGGTAAGGAATCTATGGACGAGCTGGCGAAACAAACAGCGGCACTGTTAAATGGTCAAGAAGCAAAGCCAGAGGTGTTTAGTCGTCAAATCGCATTTAACGTTATTCCACAAATTGATGTGTTTTTAGATAACGATTACACCAAAGAAGAAATGAAAATGGTCTGGGAAACTCAGAAAATTTTAGGTGATGAAAGCATTCGCGTAAATGCAACGGCTGTTCGTGTACCTGTTTTCTATGGTCACGGCGAGGCGATTCATATTGAGACTCGTACTCCAATCGATGCGCAAGATGCCAAAGCATTATTAGCCAACGCCCCTGGTGTTGTATTGAAAGCGGAAGCGAGCGAGTTTCCTACCCAAGTAGGCGATGCAAGTGGTAAAGATGAGGTATTTGTTGGCCGTGTACGTAACGATATTAGCCATCCTAATGGTTTAAATATGTGGGTTGTATCTGACAACGTACGTAAAGGTGCAGCAACTAACAGTATTCAAATCGCTGAGGTGTTAATCCGCGATTATATGTAATCGCTGGCTTCCTCTTGATAACCCACGGTGCGTGTTTGGCGTCCGTGGGTTATGTGTTTATAGGCTCATTATTTATAAGCTAATTGTTTATAAGAGCGTGCCGATACAAATTGATAGCGTAACGTTAAATAATTAGGTGTTTACAGCGTTAATCTGCAACAAGCAGAGTGGTTGAAGACCCTTAATACCTTTCTAGATCATCTTAACCTTCTGGTTTATAGTAAGATACGTTGGCTTAAGTCCACGCAGTTTATGAATTAATGGAATACTTTTTGCTTTTTATATTCAAGTGCGTGTATTGATAATAATAAATGACGTTGTAAATAACCTGGTAACAGCTTATTTACCCTAATTTTGAGGCATAAAGGATCAATGAATTTGCGAACGCTAGCCCTATTGTTTGTAGCGAGCCTCAGTTTAACGTTTTCTCTTGGCCTACAAGCGCAAGCGGCCGACTTTCAGCAAGTACGTATCAAAGGCCCTAAAAGTACAGACTCTGATTATTCGGGGCAAACTTACGGACCTATTACCTCAGCAGATACGCTTTGGCGCATTGCCAGTCAGTCTCGTCAAAACTCAAGTCATTCTATTTACCAGGTTATGTTCGCAACCTACGAACTCAACCGGGATGCGTTCGAGCGCAATAACATCAATCTACTCAGAGATGGCGCGATACTCCGGTTACCGGCCACGCAATATGTCGGTCGTGTAAACGAAGGGCAGGCCATTGCTAAAGTTCGTTATGATAACCAGTTACTCAACATTGGTGGTGAGACTGCCGATAGCGGCACTAGCACCAGCAAAAAATTGGCCAGTAAAACTGATTTAGATGAAACCAAAGACATCCTTGAAAAGCGTTTAGGCGCTATCAATGAGGAACAAAGTCGCCAGTTCCAAGAAATACGGCAGCAATTTGCCGAGTCTATTCTCAGTGTGCAAAGTATTATCAACGAAAACCAACGGGTCTTTGAAAGTCTAGATTCGGTCAATAAAGATTTAGCGGAAATTCGCAGCCAAGAAGTATTGCGGGATGAGCAAATGCTGCAAATGGGTAAAAGCATTGAAGAGCTTCTGGCCAAGTCCCGTGAAGACGCAGCTAAAGTGCTAGCCGCCGAGCAAGAAGGCGGTTTCAGCGATTGGTTGATGAAGCCACTGACGCTGATTATTTCCTCCATATTATTTTCCTTGCTACTACTCGGGGGATTCGCTTACTGGTTAGTCAAACGCAAAAAGCCAGCTGAGATGGATCTTGATTTGCTGGCGACTAAAGACGAGCCAGCGGATACCTACGTTGCCAGCGAAATGGACGACTTGTCTGATGCATTGAGCGAAGAGCTTAGTTCTGAATTAGACGACGACAGCTTATTTGGTGAACAAGATGTGCCTGACGATGTATTGGCTGAAGAGCTCAAAGAATCGTTCGAGGAAGAAACAGACGACTTTGATGATCTCGGCGACGATATGTTGGTGCCGGATAGCGAACTGAACCCCACTGAAAACTTTGAAGCGGGAAGCGACGAGCTTGATCAAGATGATTTGGATAATCTATTTGAAGATGAAGACGATCTTCTCGCCGAAATCGATGAAGAGATGGACAACATCGATTTGTCTGAAGATGACTTGGTTCAAGAAGCACCCACAGAAACGACTGCTGCGGATATTGGTCCTCAAGATCAACCTGAGAGTGAAGCACCTGAAGTTCAAGACGAGTTGCAGAACGAAAATCTTGACGATGATGACCTCGACTTAGGCGATTTAGAGGCTGAGTTGGAGGCAGATGAAGATGTTGAGTTAACAATCGACGAAGATATTGGTGAGACTCCTGTCAGCAATGAGGAAGAGGCGGCTACTGATGCGCCTGACGATTTGACAGTGGATAATGCTGAACTAACTCCCGTTGAGGACATTGACGAGCAGCCTGAAATCAGTATTGATGAGCTGTTAGTTGAACCTAAAGCGGAGCTTCCTGCATCGTCCGAAGTAAATGCAGATGATCCCATCAATGAGGACGTGCTGGAACAACTCGATAAAGAGATAGCATCACAAAGTGAAGAGCTAGATAACATCACCAGCAACTTGATCGATGAACTCGAGCAAGTTGAAATGATGCAAGACATGTTGCCTGAAGGTGAAGACGAGCCTGAGTTTACTGGTACGCCGCAACATGACATACAAGAACTGGATAAAATCACCGAAGAGCTGGGTGATATATTTACCGAAATAGACAATGGTAGCTCAGAGCCTGAGTCGTCAGAGGATCATTCATCAACAAGCATGGATGAACAGACTTTTGCGAATGACACTGCGAAAACAAGTGAGTCCCCTGAAGAAAACACAGTTACTTCTAGTGATGAGTCTGGATCTGCGCCCGAATTAGATGCAGCACTGGAGCAAAGTACTGCCGCCCAACTTCTTGCAACTAATGAAACAGATGATGATCAGCAAGAACTTGTTGAACAATCAGCCGAGCATGAAAAGAGCGGATCTAATGTAGAGCAAGAGGCTGCCGATGCTGATGACGGTAACGTCGCTGACAACCCAGACGATGTCTCAATTGATGAAGAACCTTTTGTTGAAGAGCTTAGCGACGATGAAATTAGTGATGACAATGGCATTAACGATGCTCAAAAAGACCTCGATTTACCGCAAGATAATGATGACTTAGACGTTGTCGATCGTACCCTCGATGAGTCTAATAAATCAGAAAATCACAGTGAACCGCAAGAAGAACATGTTTCTTTAGATACGACAGATACGACCCATAAAGATATTGAACAGACGTTACCCCCCGCCGAAATTGATTCAGGGCTAGAAGATAGTTCTGATAATGCGTCAACAGAAACTATTTCAAATGAACTTCAAGATTCAAATGCCTTATCGACTCCGGTAGACGATAAAGACGCAGAGCTAACATCAGCTTCTGAACAAAATAATACTGACATTGACACCGGTGATCATGTGTCAGAAGAGCCGGCATCATCTGAGGCTATTGCTGATGCACTTCAAGAATCAAATGTTTCATCGACTCCGGTAGACGATAGCGACGAAGAGCTAGGGTTAGCTACTGAACATAATAATGCTGAGACTGATAAAGACACCGGTGACCATGTATCAGAGGAGCTGGCTTCATCTGAGGCTATTGATGATGAACTTCAAGAATCAATAGCTTCATCGACTTCCCTAGACGATAGCGATGAAGAGCTAGCGTTAGCTGCTGAACAAAATAATGCTGAGACTGAGACTGAGACTGAAACAGATGATCATGTATCAGAGGAGCTGGCATCATCTGAGGGTATTGATGTTGAACTTCAAGAATCAAATGCCTCGTCGGCTTCCCTAGATGATAGCGACGACGAGCTAGCGTCAGCTGCTGAACAAAATAATGCTGAGACTGAGACTGAGACTGAGACTGAGACTGACACTGACACCGATGATCATGTATCAGAGGAGCTGGCATCATCTGAGGCTATTGATGATGAACTTCAAGAATCAATAGCCTCATCGACTTCCCTAGACGATAGCGATGAAGAGCTAGCGTCAGCTGCTGAACAAAATAATGCTGAGACTGACACTGACACCGATGATCATGTATCAGAGGAAATCGGCTCATCGGAAGCTATTACCGATGATCTTCTAGAATCAAACGATCAATCAAGCAGATCAGATGATAGCGAGATAGATGATGCATTAGAGCAAGCATTAGCTGATTTTGATGATATCGAGTCTGACGCATTAACAGACACCTCAGAACGCAAAGATGAATCTAGCAGTGCTTTGGATTTAGATGATATCGGTACGTTAGAGGATTTTGACGATGACGAGTTAGAAAGTGCACTGCAAAGCTTTGCGTTGGATGACGAACAAAGTGAGGATGCTGAGCAAACATCAACTGAATATGCACGACCTACCGCTGTTACAACAACTGAAAATAATGATGAATTAGATGATTTTCCTGAGCTAGAAGACTGGCTAAGTGAAGCTGACGTACAAGACGTCGAAACGATCGATGATTTAGAGTCGGCCTCTTTTGATGACATGTTACAAAGTCTAGATGATGACTTAGATGAAGAGTTAGAGCGGGCATCGGCTGAAGAGTCGTTGCAAACCCCAGCTAGAAAAATTGCGCAAGATGATGCAGTTGATATAGCCACCTTGCTCGAAGGCAATGAGCTGGATGACACGGATGACCAAGACAATGATTTTTTAGATGTTGATGAGTTACTTAACGACAGTATTACCGCCGATCCTTCACCTGAAAAAGCACTAAATTTAAACTCTGTTATGGGGGCGTTCTCTGGTGCTCAAGGGGATGCTGATCATGTAGATGTTGATAGTGATGATGGTTTTGGGGCTAAGCTTGATTTAGCACATGCCTACATAGAAATCGGTGAAATTGAGTCTGCTACTGAGTTACTTGAGGAAATAATAGAGTACGGGCACCCCCCTCAATCTGATGAAGCTAAACGTGTGTTGGCCAGCTTAAATGGCTAAGCGTAAGTTAGTTCACTACAAAACGGTTAGTGTTTATAAAAAAATTGGGGTAGTAATGCGGATATTCAGCATGGGTTTACTGTTAGGTGTAACGAGTTTTATGAGTTACGCAGGAAACATAGAAATAACGGTGGTAGATAAGCAAAATAAGGGATTGTCTAATGTCGTTGTATATCTAACATCTGAAAATCTAGCTCCTCAAAAGCCTGACGGTAAAATGGGCATAATGGATCAGGTTAACACACAATTTTTACCGCATATTTTAGCCGTGCAGCGTAATACCCAAGTCAGCTTTCCCAATTCAGATTCTATTCAACACCATGTTTACTCATTCTCACCAGCCAAAGTATTTGAATTAGAATTGTATAAAGGTCTTAGGGCAAACCCATTGTTATTTGAAAAAGTTGGTGTGGTAGAACTAGGCTGCAACGTGCACGATTGGATGCTCGGTTATATTTACGTCGTCGATACCCCATATTTTAAACAGACGGATACAGCAGGCAAGGCGATGATCGTTTTGCCTGATGGCGAGTACGCGCTCAAGGCCTGGCATCCACGTATTCAAGACTCACCTGAATCCTTCGAAATAAATCTGTCTGTTCAAGGCGACGATCAGATAACGGTGGAAATTCCTTCAAGTTTGCTTCCTGACGTTACAGCTTACGAAAATAGTGACAATGAATTTGGTGACTATGAGTAAGCTGTTTTTCACAACTTTCTTGCACGCGCAATTATCGTTTCAATCCCTATTATTACTGACTAATATTTTATTGGTCATCTTCTATTTCCCGTCAAAATTAGTTTACCAACAACGAAATAATCAACGCTTGGCTGGCATTCTTACTGGGAGAACACTCGCTTGACCCAAATAAAAAAAATGTCAGTAGTAAAACGCAAGATTGATAAGCTTGTGTCAGTGGATTTAGGCAATAACCAACATGCTAAATTGATGGTGAAAATATTATGGGTTTAGCTTATAACTCAGTTTTAGCTAGCATTGTCGAAAGGGCAAATGATAGCGCAACTTTGACGTTTATGCAGATCCTCGGCCGGACTAAGGCCCACGCTCTCTTGTTAACCAAAATCTTACATGTCGACGAGTTTGTGCTTTTGGTCGAGAATATTACAGATGGTCGTCTAGTAGCATGAATGGCGTGTTTTTTAAGCGAGTCATGTTGGGCGTGTTAGCGGTATTCACCGAGCTGTCTATGGTAAATGCGCAACAATTTAGCGGATTAGTACAAGCTAATGTTATTAAAGCGGACGGTCAGCTTCCTTGGCTTGATGGCGGAACTGGTATCGTTCAATATCAAGATGACAGCTTAAATTTACAGCAGGGCTTGCTGAACGTTAAAGGTAAATTTACCTCTAGTTTATCTTATAACGTAGTCGCCAACGTTTATCAAAACGGTGAACAACACCTGGGTGTGACTCAAGCCGTTGTGAACTATAAACCCTTGTCTATTGGTTTTGCGCGGTTTAAAGCGCGGGCCGGATTTTTTTATCCCAGGATGTCTCTAGAAAACGTTGATATTGGCTGGTTATCTCCATATACCTATACACAATCGTCTATTAATAGCTGGATAGGCGAAGAGCTGCGCGTCGCAGGCGTTGAAGTATCTTTGTATAACTCGGGTCGAAGCAGTCGAAGCCCGTTATCCTGGGAAGTGCTCGCAGGGGCATTTAAGGGAAATGATACCTTAGGCACAATTTTGAGTTGGCGTGGGTTCGCCATGCACGACCGACAAAGTCTACAAAACGACAGGCTGATATTTGCCAACTACCCAACCGTAAACGACCCAGATGGTATTTTCCACCCATCTTATGTTGAGCCTTTTCATGAACTTGATGGGCGCGTTGGATTTTATCTAGGGGCGCACCTTAGCTACTATAAAAAAACGCAGTTACGTTATTATTTATACGATAATCAGGCCGATCCAAATGTAGTAAATCATCAGCGCTTATACGCTTGGCGAACGAAATTTCATTCGCTGGCTTTCTCACATGATTTTACTTCAAACGCTAGGCTTATTGCTCAGTGGTTAACGGGCAGTAGTGTTATGGGTCAGCGCTTTGTTTACATCAACTTTGATGCATGGTACTTGATGTACAGTCATAAGCTTGGTGCACACCGTGTCAGTGCCCGTATTGATAATTTTAGGGTAACCGAAGACGATATTTTCCCCAATGATATTAATAAAAGTGACGGCCATGGTTTGACCATCGCTTGGCGTTACAATATTAATAAAAGTTGGCAATTAGGGTTAGAACAACACGTTAATCACAATCGCGCCTACAATCGTATAACATTGGCTGAGCAGCCAAAGCAAGATCAACGACAGACCCTAGGTGTTGTTCAATTTAGATGGCGTTAAGTAAAATAGTAAGCACAAAAAAGGCAACATAAGTTGCTTTTTTTGTGCTTGAATGAGCTCGTTTAGAAGAATGTGTAAACGATGGTTGCGGCTGTTTGTGTATCTAGCTTCTCAGTATCACTCGTCACGTTGGAGTTGTGATCCAAGGTAAAAGTCAACTTCATCGACAAGGAGCTGTTTATCTTTGCTGATAGCGAGGTGATTGATTTTGACTTGGTGTTATCTTCACCGACTTCCGTACTCATTGTTTGTTTAAATGTGGCCGTATCAGAAATTTTCCAATTGAAGCCTAAAGCACCACGAACAATGACGCTGTCTGCGTCTTCGCCTTCAGCGGTTTCAGCAAATGAGTAACCAGGACCCACACTGTATTCAAATCTTGTGGTTTCGTTGTCCCACAACTTTTGGCTCCAACCCGCTGCAACTGTTGATTGATAATTAAAGCTACTAAAACGGTCATCTTCGTACGAACCGAATGCGAATAAACGGTGATCAGGGTTAGCTAACTTATAGTTACCTTGACCCGATATAAAGAATTTTTGGGCGGTGGTTTGTGTTTCGCTGGTATCGTCGTCAAGGGTGACATCGTCTTTCTTGTATAATCCTTCAAACAAGAAATCATTGCTCCATTGCTCTAGCTCTTGGTGAGCAGATAATTTTGCATTTAAAGAGGTCGTTTCAGTATTACCCGATGTAGCAATAAAGCCTAGCTCGCCATCCATAGTAAATGGTTTGACTTCTTCTTGGGCGAAGGCATTTCCGGTGAGCAGTAGACCGGTGGCGATAAGCGTTTTTTTCATAAAAAATATCCTAAAGTTGAAAATTAAATTTGTTAGGGCAATGGCGAATTAAAAAAAATGGTAAACGAGCGTCACAGCGGTTTCCGTGTCTAAGCTCTCTTGGGACACTTCTGCATTACTATTGTGTTCCATAATAAACGATAACTTCATGGCTAATGAGCCAAAAATTTTAGTGGAAAGTGACGTCTCAGATTTTGTTCTGGTGTATTCGGGGTCGGTTTCAGTGCTGATAAACTGACGAAACTGTGCTGACTTTGAAATTTCTAATGTGTATTCCAAAGCGGTCCGCAGGATGAGACCTTGCAAGTCATCATTCTCTTCATCATTTTTTGCTTCAGCGATGGCGTATCCCGGCCCTACGCTATACTTAAATTCACTGAATTCGTCACGCCAAAGACGTTCACTCCAGCCACTAGCGACTAACGTTTGGTAATCATAAACATCGAAACGATCATTTTCGTATTCAGCATAGATGAATATACGTTCATCAGGGGAAGCAAGTTTGAAATCAATTTGAGTTGAAATAAAGTTCTTCTGTGCAGTTGTCACGTCATACTCTTGCCCGTCATCGTCCTCTTTAGAGGTTTTATAACGGGTACTGGCGATAGCTTGATAGCTCCACTTTTCTAGTTCGTGACTAATGTTAAATTTGGCGTTTATACTCGAGGAGTTGGTGTTGCCTTTGTTGGCCAGTATGCCTAATTCACCGGTAGCCGAAATATTGCTACCAGATTCTGGAAGCGAGCCAACGCTGTCCGACATATAGAGAGAACGCATAATGTTAATCTGAGCATGACAGGGGAAACACAGAGCCAGCAAAATTAGGTATCTGAACATTATTCTTCGAAGTAAGATGAGTATAAGTAGGACGATGCACGGCATTATAGCTAACTGGAGTATAAAAAGCATCCCTATACACGGGCAATGTCTAGAACTTTAGGCTAGCTTTTGGCAATTAAGAGCGTAGTACACTTATCAGTGTTGCAGCTTCCATTTGAGCAAATTTCATGCTGTCGAGAATGTCTTGTTCCGTTAGCCCCATCTTTTGCAGTAACGAAAGGGGAATTAAATTAGAAAAATTAAATTTTTCAGGTTCAACCAACACTAATGCCGCTCGGTACACTATAAACATCAGCCCATCTGCTTGACTGCAATCAACCAATTCACTGTGGGTATTAGGCAGTGCTTGGTACAAATTCAGTGGTAGGTTCCATTGCTTTAGTAACGCATGAGTACAGTCGGTGTAACAGAAGCCAAGTATATGCTTTTGGCGTTCCCAGGGTGGTACCTCGGTACTATATTGAGCACATTGTGCCGCAAAATTAGGCGTGTTGACCGCCACTATCAGCTCTCCAATATTATGCAGTAAACCGATTACAAAATAACGTCCACTGGTGCGAATACGAGCGATTTTGGCCAGATGTTTTGCAACTAACCCAGCGTAAACACTTTGCAGCCAAAAACGTTGTAAATCGATCGCATCATTGCTGAAGTGCTCGAATGCAGAACTGGCGGTTTCTGCCATCATTAAATTGTATAGGGCTTCTCCCCCTACAACAGTTATAGCCTTGTCAATATCGTCGATTTGATATTCGAATCGAAATAGGGCGCTGTTGGCTAGCTTAAGGAGCTTCGCACCAAGCACTGGATCATTAGATATTATCTTGGCTATGTCGTTGGAGTCGGATTTGTCATTATCAAGCAGACGTCGGAGCTGAACACACGTTTGCGGTAGGGTGAAAGATTGAGTGGCGCGAAGGGCATATTCTTCGGCAGATAACATGTAACGTTCCCTTTTTTTATTTTAGGTTCAGTATAAGCATGGAATGAGTTATGCGGAACTAAAGTCACTTTGCATAGCCAGAAAGATAACAGTGCTAAACGTTATTCTATCTTGGTATGGCCATATTTTTGCGCATGCCATGGGCTAAAAACTGATTTAGGTTACAATTTTTATGACAACGACCCAGTTAATCGAACTTAATTGCAAAAACAATACAGTACCTCTTCAGATTGCGTACGATACTTTCGGTACCGAACAGAACAGACCTTTGGTGTTGATCATGGGACTCGGCGCTCAGCGTATTTTCTGGGAAGATGAGTTTTGCCAATTAGTTGCAGAACAAGGTTTTTGGGTTATCCGTTTCGATAATCGAGATGTAGGGGAAAGTACATACATCGACGATCAGTTTACGCCAAATTTATTGCAACTTGTTGCAAGTGGTTTGCTTGGTGCACAGATACCTATTCCTTACACGTTACTTGATATGGCGAACGACGTTGTTTGTTTAATGGAATACTTGAATGTGCCTAAAGCGCATATTGTTGGTGCGTCTATGGGTGGCATGATTGCTCAAATTTTAGCGATCGAATATCCGCAAAAGGTATTGAGTCTAACGTCAATTATGTCCAGTACAGGTAATAAAATGTTGCATAAACCGAATAAGGACGTCGTCCTTAAATTACTTAAACCTATGCCTAAAACACGGGATAAAGGTATTGCTAGTGGCATTGAATTTTGGCGAACGCTTCATGGAAATTTCTATACATTTGATTGGTTACGTACGTCAAAATTGATTAACAAAGCGTATGACCGAGGGGTTAGTTCACAAGGTGTGTTGCGACAATTTGCCGCAATATTAGCTTCCAAAGACAGAACATCGGCGTTAAACGCGTTGTCACTTCCTACGTTGGTTATTCATGGTGATGCAGATCCTATGTTGCCAGTCAGTAACGGGCATGCAACTGCTAGTGCCATTTCAGGCGCAAAACTTCGGATTTATGCTGGCATGGGACACACCTTGCCGACTGAGCTATGGCAACAAATAGTTGGTGATATCGCTCAAGTCGCATCATTGACAAACAATGATATTGAGCCGATCTAACGTGCCGTTTAATCAAGCAAATCGCCTTGAACAGGATCTTTATAGATAACAGTTTCTGCGCTGCGCTTGCGGGCAAATGCGCGCTTTTTACGTAATGCACACGCTTTAACGATTTTGCTCTTAACGTGATCGTCCAAGTTAATCCAGTGCAAACGTTCCTCCCTAGAACGGTAACACCCTAGACAATACCCACGAGGACCCGACTGGCATATACCAATACAAGGGCTGTCTATGTGGAATATTTCGAGTTGTTGCAATGCAGGGTTCTCAATCACTTGATTGATTAAAGTTTACGATGAGCTGAGGTAAAATGGTACTGCTAACAATGATGGAGTGTTAAAGTTAACGTACCAGCACAAAGCCATGCATAAAAAAGCCAACTCAAATGTGATATCCGAGTTGGCTGTGATATTGCTGTTTAATTTATATTACCAAATTTTAACGCGGTCTTCTGGCGACAGATACATCTTATCGCCTTCTTTAACATCAAAGGCTTGATAAAAGGCGTCTACGTTACCTACGATACCATTTACACGGTACTCGCCAGGAGAATGGGGGTCGCTCAGCAAACGAGCACGTAATGCATCTTCACGCATTTTGCTACGCCATACTTGGGCATAGCCCATAAAGAAGCGCTGGTCGCCCGTTAAGCCGTCAATGACTTTACCTTCGTCATTTCCAAGAGACATATGATAAGCCTTATACCCAATGGTTACACCTGCTAAGTCGCCGATATTCTCGCCGAGGGTAAGTTCACCATTCACATGTTGGTCAGGGATGGGCTCAAAGGCATTAAACTGAGCAACGAGTTTTTTGCCCAAAACATCGAATGCACTGCGATCCGCATCACTCCACCAACTGCGTAAATTACCATCGCCATCATATTTAGAGCCTTGGTCGTCAAATCCGTGACCAATTTCATGCCCTATAACAGCACCTATCGCACCGTAGTTAACGGCGTCGTCAGCAGTCATGTCGAAGAAAGGTGATTGTAGGATCCCTGCTGGGAAGACGATTTCATTGCGCACTGGGCTGTAATAGGCGTTGATGGTTTGCGGCGTCATGCCCCAATCTGCTTTATCAACAGGTTTGCCGATTTTAGCTACGTCAACTGCATGATCAAATTCGAAATAACGAATGTAATTGCCAACCAAATCATCAGCATCAATTGTCAAATCATCGTAGCTGCGCCATTTATCAGGGTAACCAATTTTAGGTGTAAACTTAGCGAGCTTTTCACGGGCGGCTTTTTTGGTTTCAGGCGACATCCAATCTAATGTATCGATGCTTTCACCGTAAGCTTTGGTTAGATTTTTAACCAACCCATCCATTTTCGCTTTAGCTTCAGGCGTAAAATGACGTTCGACATATTGTTGGCCTAGCACTTCACCTAAGACACTACTGGTAGCGGCAACGGCGCGTTTCCAGCGAGGTTGTTGTTCTGGAATACCATTTAATGTTTTTGAATGAAAATCAAAATGCAGGTTTACCAGCTCTTCGTTTAATTGCGATGCATATGCATCAACAAGGTTGTAAGTAAGATAGTTTTTCCACACTTGCACGTCATGATTCGCGTAAATTTCACCAACGGCTTCAAAATACGGCATATTGCGAACGATGATTTCCTCAACACTACCAATGCCACTCGCATCAGCATACGCCTGCCAATCAAAGCTACTACCCATTAGGTTCTTTACTTCTTCGGCACTGCGCTTGTTATAGTTCTTTTCTGCATCGCGACTTTCAACACGAGAAATGTGTTTAGAGGCAATGTCTTTTTCTAAATCTATTAAGTCGCTAGCGGCCATTTCAGAGTCTTTAACGCCAGCGATGGTAAGCAAGTCAGCCATATACTTTTGTGTAGCTTCGCGAAATTTCACAAATTTATCTTCGTTTTTGCTGTAATAATCGCGATCAGGTAGCGTTAAACCACCTTGAATTAAGTACATGCCTACCACTTCAGGATTTTTCGCGTCCGGAGATACATAAAAATTGAATATACCACCAATACCTTTTGTATATAGTTCACCAAACTTAGCTGATACTTGTTTCATATCACTGATATTATTGATGCTATCGAGCTCGGCTTGCAAAGGAGAAAGGCCTAATTTGTTAGCGAGATCAACATCCATATAACTGTTGTACATGTCGCCTAACTTTTGAGTGTTAGACCCTTTTTTGGCATCAGTGTCCGCAGCTTCTTGGATAAGCGCTTTCAGATTATCTTGCGTGTTATCGTATAAGACATTGAATACACCGTAGGTCGACTTATCGCCCGGGATCTCTGTGTTTTCTAACCAAGTACCGTTTACATGACGAAATAAATCGTCTTGTGGACGGACAGTTTCATCGATCGCGGTTAAATCAATACCAGATAATACAGGGGCTTTCTTCTCAACAACTTTCGTTGCCTCTTGCTTGTTTTCTGATTTTTGTTCTGGCGCAGGACTGCATGCGCTAAGACCCAAAGCAATGCATACGCTCATTGCTACTAAAGATAGCTTTTTCATATTTTTCCTTGTGAAGTGATGATACACGATTATGCCTAAAGTACCTTTAGGGGGCGGTGTACTCACATTTTTTCTGTCGTTTTTAACAGCCAGCAGTCTAATGACAACTTGAGGTGAGTGCAAAAACCTTGGATGAATAAGTGTGAAAATTTGTAACATAAGTCGTTTAGCTGAATAACTCGCTATTTCGACGCAGCCGACGATAAAAAAGATATTTTTCAGGTTCAAAGGCAATAAAAAAGGGCCTTCGAAGGCCCTTTTTGGCAACGGAACTTAGCAGTTCCTCGGCCGTATTTACTTCTTCTTCTTCGCTTTCGGATTAGGTAAATCTGTAATGCTACCTTCATACATTTCAGCGGCTAAACCAATAGACTCATTCAATGTAGGATGCGCATGGATAGTTAATGCGATATCTTCTGCATCAGCACCCATTTCGATCGCAAGACCGATTTCACCCAACATTTCACCCGCATTCGTTCCAACAATGGCACCACCGATAATGCGATGCGTGTCTTTATCGAAAATAAGCTTAGTCATACCGTTAGTGGCAGCAGAGGCAATCGCACGACCAGAAGCCGCCCAAGGGAAACTAGCTGTTTCATAGCTAACACCTTGTTCTTTTGCTTCTTTTTCAGTTAAACCAACCCATGCCATTTCTGGTTCGGTATAAGCAACTGACGGTATACATTTAGGATCGAAGTAATGCTTCATACCAGAGATAACTTCGGCAGCTACATGGCCTTCATGTACAGCTTTATGGGCTAGCATAGGCTGACCTACTAAATCTCCGATAGCAAAGATACTGCTAACGTTGGTACGCATTTGCTTATCAACATTGATAAAGCCGCGCTCATCTACCGTTACGCCTGCTTTATCAGCGTCAACTAACTTACCGTTAGGGCGACGACCAACAGCGACTAATACTTTGTCGTATCTAACGGGTTCTGCTGGCGCTTGTTTACCTTCAAACGTGACATACAAACCGTCATCTTTTGCTTCCACCGCCGTTACCTTGGTTTCAAGCATGATGTTGAATTTATCTTTAACGGTTTTTTGATAAATTTTAACGATGTCTTTATCAGCAGCTGGAACCAATTGGTCCAAGAACTCTACCACATCGATTTTTGACCCTAGCGCGCTGTATACCGTGCCCATTTCAAGACCGATAATACCGCCACCCAATACGAGCATTTTTCCAGGGATGTCAGCCATCTCTAGTGCGCCAGTTGAGTCAATTACACGGGGATCATCTTGTGGGATAAAAGGCAAACTAACAGGCTCAGAACCGGCCGCGATAATTGCATTATCGAAAGAAATGGTTGTTTTGCCATCGTCGCCAACAACTTCAAGAGTATTGGCACCAGTGAATTTTCCGTAGCCTTGAACATGCTTAACTTTACGCATTTTAGACATACCAGCAAGACCGCCGGTTAGTTTGTCAACGACACTGTCTTTCCAACCACGAATTTTGTCTAGATCAAATTTTGGTTCACCAAAATCTACGCCATGAGCAGATAATGCTTTAGCTTCTTCTATGACTTTCGCGACGTGAAGCAATGCTTTGGAGGGGATACAACCAACGTTCAAACATACACCACCCAGTTTGCTATTTACGTCAACAATTACAGTTTCGATACCTAAGTCGGCTGCACGGAAAGCTGCGGAATAACCACCGGGGCCCGCACCAAGCACTACCAACTGAGTTTTTATTTCGCTCATTTTGACCTCAATCTATTGATTTTCTTCCAGACTCGACGAAATTCTACCTAGCCGACGACTGGTTAGCAAAGAAAAGGCGATAACTTTTTGCACATTATCGCCTCGCTATTCGTTACAGTAACATTTCGCGTAAATCACCCAAGACTTTACTTAAGTGCACAGCAAAGCGTGCGGCAACTGCACCATCAATGACTCGGTGATCGTAAGACAGCGATAAAGGCAACATTAGCCTTGGTTCAAAGTCTTTACCGTTCCATTTCGGCTTCATTTCACTCTTAGATACACCTAATATGGCGACATCCGGAGCATTTACAATAGGTGTAAACGCAGTTCCACCAATTCCGCCTAAGCTAGATATAGTGAAACAGCTGCCTTGCATGTCAGTGGATTTCAGTTTGCCGTCTCGGGCTTTAATGCTTATTTCCATTAACTCTTTTGATAACGCGTATATGCCTTTTTTATCGACATCACGGACTACCGGTACTACAAGACCATTTGGCGTTTCAACGGCAATACCCACGTGGAAATACTTCTTCTGGATCAAGCTTTCGCCAGAGGCAGATAATGAAGAATTAAATACAGGGTAAGCTTGAAGCGCATCGGCAACGGCTTTCATCATAAACACCAATGGTGTTATTTTAAAGCCAAGCTTTTTCTTTTCAGCGACAACATTTTGTTGCTTACGGAAGGCTTCTAAATCTGTGATATCAGCTTCTTCAAACTGTGTAACGTGCGGGATAGTTACCCAGTTACGATGCAAGTTTGGACCAGAAATTTTCTGGATACGGGTTAATGGAATTTCTTCTATTTCGCCGAATTTACTGAAATCAACCTTAGGCGGCGCAAGTACTTGTAAACCACCACCGCCAGTACTGACAGACGAGCCTGCGGTCATTTTAGGACGAGACAACTCGTACTTAACGTATGATTGTATATCTTCTTTCAATACGCGGTTTTTTGGACCTGTCCCCTTAACCTGAGATAAGTCTACGCCAAATTCCCGCGCCACACGGCGCACTGAAGGTGATGCATGTACTTTACCTGCTTTACTGCGCTCACCCGCCGAAGGATGATGGGGAACGGGAGCAGATTTAGGTGTGTTTTTTGCCGGAGCAGCGGTTTGAGCCGCTTGGGGTTCAGGAGCCTTCGGTGCTGCTTTAGGGGCTGCCTTTGCTGCACTACCTGCTACTTCCAACAATAATACAACTGAACCTTCCGATACCTTGTCACCAACATTGATTTTCAGCTCTTTTACCACACCCGCTTTAGGCGCAGGTACGTCCATGGTCGCTTTATCAGTTTCTAGGGTAATTAAACCAGTTTCTTCGTCGATTTTATCGCCAACGGCAACTAAAACCTCGATGACGTCAACATCAGTGTCTCCACCAATATCAGGAACCTTTACTTCAATTATTTCAGGCTCAATAGAGGCTTGTTCTTCTTCCACAGCAGGAGCACTTTCAGGCTGACTTTGTTGAGCTGGAGCCGATTGCGCTTGAGGTGCAGCGTCAGCTTTTGCCGGGGCACTTCCTGCTACTTCTAACAACAATACCAAAGAGCCTTCAGATACTTTATCCCCTGTTTTGACTTTAATTTCTTTAACGATACCCGCTTTAGGAGCGGGCACGTCCATGGTCGCTTTATCAGTTTCCAGTGTAATTAAGCCAGTTTCTTCATCAATGCTGTCACCTACTGCAACCAGTATTTCAATGATCTCAACATCAGTGTCTCCACCGATATCAGGTACCTTTACCTCAATGACTTGAGCCTCAGCTGCCCCTTGAGTCTCCGGTGCCCCTTGAGGCGCTTCTTGCTCAGCCTTTGGTGCCGCGGGTGCTTGCTCTTCCTGAGCTGGCGCAGGTGCTGGTGTTTTGTCTTCTTGCGGCGCACTGGCACCACTGGACAACTTCATAATGAGCTGGTCTTGGCTGATTTTATCGCCTACGTTGACAGAAATTTCACTGATTTTTCCAGCGAAAGGAGCGGGAATATCCATGCTCGCTTTGTCGCTTTCTACTGTAATCAGTGATGTTTCAGCCTCTACGTCGTCGCCAACGGCGACAAGTACTTCAATGACTTCTACTTCATCGCCACCAACATCGGGTACCAATACATCTTTTATATCTGACATTTTGATTAAATCCTCTAATGGTTACGCGTAAAGCGGGTTAATTTTGTTTTGGTCAATGCCAAACTCTGCGATGGCGTCTAGCAACACTTTTTTATCGATATCGCCCGCGGTCACCAACTCACGAAGCGCTGCAATAACGACAAATTTCGCATCTACTTCGAAATGGTGACGCAAATTATCGCGGCTATCAGAGCGGCCGAAACCGTCAGTGCCTAACACTTTATATTGACCAGGAACAAAAGCACGAACTTGATCTACATAGCTCTTGATGTAATCCGTAGCGGCAATTGTTGGGCCATCAAAGCCGTCATTCAATACGGTTGTGATGTAAGGAACGCGTTGGTCTTTTTCAGGGTTGAGTAAGTTAAAATGCTCACAATCAACACCGTCACGGGCCAGTTCATTAAACGAGGTGACGCTATATACTTCTGAAGCGACAGAATATTTATCATGCAAAATTTTCGCTGCTTTACGCACTTGCTCAAGTATGGTGCCAGAACCAAGAAGCTTAACTTTCTTCTTGTTATTTGCATTACCTTGATGTTCAAGCTTATAAATACCTTTTACGATACCTTCAATAACGTTCTCTGGCATGGCTGGTTGAACGTAGTTTTCGTTCATAACCGTCAGGTAATAGAAGACATTTTCTTGCTCTTCGAACATACGACGCATGCCGTCTTGTACGATAACTGCAATTTCATAACCATACGTAGGGTCGTAAGACACACAGTTCGGGATTAAAGCCGCTTGAATGTGACTGTGTCCATCTTGGTGTTGCAAACCCTCGCCATTAAGCGTTGTTCGACCTGCGGTGCCGCCTACTAGGAAGCCGCGCGTTTGGCTATCGCCTGCAGCCCAAGCCATGTCGCCAACGCGTTGGAAACCAAACATTGAGTAGTAAATGTAAACCGGGATCATCGGTAAATCGTTCGTTGAGTAAGACGTACCAGCAGCAACAAAAGATGCCATTGCACCTAACTCGTTGATACCTTCTTGCAGTACTTGGCCTTTTTCATCTTCACGATAGTAAGCCACTTGGTCTTTATCTTGTGGAACGTACTTTTGACCGCCATTAGAGTAAATACCTACTTGACGGAACAAACCTTCCATACCGAACGTACGCGCTTCATCAGGAATGATTGGCACCACGCGTGAGCCAACTTTTTTGTCCTTTAACATTACGGTTAAGACGCGCACAAATGCCATAGTGGTCGATATTTCACGATCACCAGAACCTTTTGTAATCGCTTCAAAAGCTTTAAGCGGCGGTGCCGGTAGATCTTCTGTGCTTTTCGCTAAACGAACAGGCATATAACCATGTAATGATTCACGACGAGAGCGTAAGTATTTCATTTCATCGCTGTCTTCAGCGAACTTGAAGTAAGGCAGGCTAGCAATATCTTCGTCAGCAACAGGGATATTGAAACGGTCGCGATAGTGACGCACTGATTCGATATCCATTTTCTTAACGTTGTGCGCGATGTTTTTACCTTCGCCTGCAGCACCCATACCGTAACCTTTAACGGTTTTAGCTAGGATAACCTGAGGACGACCTTTCGTTTCAGTTGCGCGTTTATACGCAGCATAAACTTTAACGGGATCATGTCCGCCACGGTTCAAGCGCCAAATATCATCGTCAGACATATTCGACACCATTTCTTTTAGTTCAGGGTACTTACCAAAGAAGTTCTCACGGGTGTAAGCGCCACCTTTAGCTTTGTAATTCTGATACTCGCCATCAACGGTTTCGTTCATAACATCAAGTAACTTACCTGATGAATCGCGGGCCAATAATGGATCCCAATAGCGACCCCAAATAACTTTCAATACTTCCCAACCAGCGCCGCGGAACGTGCCTTCAAGCTCTTGAATAATTTTGCCGTTACCACGTACCGGTCCGTCTAAACGTTGTAGGTTACAGTTAATAACAAACGTTAGGTTATCGAGTCCTTCACGTGAAGCAAGGCCAATAGCACCTAAGCTTTCTGGCTCATCTACTTCACCATCGCCCATAAAGCACCACACTCGCTGGTCTGAACAGTCTTTCAAACCACGGCTTGTGAGATACTTAAGGAATCGGGCAAGGTAAATAGCCTGCATCGGACCAAGACCCATTGATACCGTAGGGAACTGCCAAAAATCAGGCATAAGTTTAGGGTGCGGGTAAGACGAAATACCTTTGCCATCCACTTCTTGACGGAAACCATCAAGCTGATCTTCGCTCAAACGACCTTCAATGAAGGCGCGAGAGTAAATACCCGGTGATACATGGCCTTGAACGAACAAAAAGTCGCCGCCGTCTTTATCATTGGGTGCACGGAAAAAGTGGTTAAAGCCCACATCGTAAAGCATGGCTGATGAGGCGAAACTTGAAATATGGCCACCTAGCTCTAAATCTTTCTTAGAGCCACGAAGCACCATCATCATCGCGTTCCAGCGGATGGCTCTGCGGATATTTGCTTCGAGGGTTTGATCACCAGGCATAGTTGGCTCTTGGCCAGCTGGGATCGTATTGATATATGCTGTGGTCGCATCATAGGGCAGGTAAGCACCATTGCGACGGGCTTTATCTATTAAGCTTTCTAGCAAATAGTGCGCACGGTCAATGCCTTCTTCTTCTAGTACTGCGTCAAGGGCATCTAACCATTCTTGCGTTTCTTGTGGATCCACATCCGGATGCATCATATCAGCCATGGTGCTCTCCTATATTTAAAGTTGTTTATTAAATTTACTCTTCACTTCAGTAGTACAAACATTAGGTTTACTGAAATCAAAAGCGATTCATTGTTTACTTAAAACTATTACTCTTTTACTTCTATTCTGCGTAACGCTCTTTGCATACGCATGTCTTGACGATTTATGTCTAATAAAGTCTTCTCTATGTATGCAAGGTGTTCGTTACTCGCATCACGAGCCAATTTAGGATCGCGTTTGATAATTGCTTGTACAATATTTTTACGCTGCGAATTAATCATATGCTGTGCATCTGGGTGAGCAGCTAGAAAAACCAAGTTTCGGTGAATGTTATCTTTCAGTAGCGCTTGAAAGCTGCGCATAACATGCAATAAAACCACGTTATGGGCTGCGACAGCCATTGTTAGATAAAATTCAACCAGAGCTTCAGCTTCTCGATTGTGATCACTTTTCTGCGTAGCACTGGGTAAATTTGACAGTGCATCTTGCAGGGCGTCGTAATCACTCTGCTGTCCTCTTAGCGCAGCGTAATAAGCTGCCATTCCCTCGAGTGCGTGACGAAATTCCAGTAAATCAAATTGGGTTTCAGGCCGAGTGGTTAATAAGGCCATCAACGGGTCAGTGACCAAGGTATTCATCCGGCGTTTTACAAATGTTCCGCCGCCTTGCTTGCGCTCAAC
>TARA_R110001632_G_scaffold114733_4_pt1 | contig 36793 bp, 36 predicted proteins | sample TARA_R110001632 | Tara Oceans TARA_R110001632 (sample SAMEA4398266) | marine metagenome | biome: Polar Biome; feature: [SRF] surface water layer (ENVO:00010504); material: water (ENVO:00002006), including particulate matter (ENVO:01000060) such as... | depth 5 m
AGATCTAATTCTATTGTCGTTATGAGAAACAACTTCATCATCGTCATAACGTGTGTCAACAGCAGGTTTAAAAATTTCTACCCGTTGTTTTGCAAATTGAGCACGTTTAAGCCTTCTGATTAACTCTTCGGTTTTGCCAGAAAACATGGAGCCGCAAATTACTTCTATCCAGCCAAATTGTTCTGTATGATTTACTGTATTTTCAAGAAACATTTTGTAGTTTTAAGGCTTGAAAGGATTTGTTTTTTATTCTTTGTGAATGTAAGCAAATTTACTAAAAAATGAACTTAAAAATTAATTAAACAAGACAACTTATGCACAAAAAACTCGCTGCAGACCTCACTAGTTTAGCTCACAGTATTTTACAAATGAAAAAGAAAGAGGATGTTTTTGCTTTAAAACTGAAGGCGTATGAAGTATATGAGAAATTAGCTGTCTTGGCATATATTGAAGAATATATAAATAACACACCCAATCCAGAACATTCAAAAGAAGAGTTGATTGCATTGGTTGAAGTTGCAACTAAAAAGATAGAAGCTGAAGTAGAGATAGAAGCTGAAGTAGAAGTTGAAGAAGAAAAAGTTAATGAAGTACTAGATGCTACTATTAAAGAAACTACTAAACATATAGAACTTGAAGAAGATGTTGTAAAGCATGATCTAGAAGACGTTACTCAAGAAAAGGAAGTAGCTACAGAAGAAGAAACTAAAGATGAAACAGATTCATTGAAAGAAGAAGTTTTAATTGATTTAACTACTGAAATTGAACAAGAAGTCTTGTTAACTGAGCCAGAAATAAAAGAAGAAGAAATCGTTGAAGAGTTAATTGCTGAAGAAACCCCTCAGACTTTAGAAGAAGAATTAAAAGATACTATTGCTGTAGATGTTGTTGCCGATATGTTTGAAAATGCGCCTAAAAAATCATTGAATGACAGGCTGCAAGGGGACATCCAAATTGGATTAAATGATCGGATTACCTTTGTGAAAAACTTGTTTGACGGAAGTCAAGAAGATTTTAACCGAGTGGTTTCTCAGTTAAATACTTTTAAAACAGAAAAAGAAGCAAAGAAGTTCATCAATAAAATGGTAAAACCAGATTATGATTGGACAGATAAAGAAGAACTAGAAGAACGTTTTATGTCTATTGTAGAACGTAAATTCACCTAAACTAATTTTATGAAAATAGAAGTTTCCAACGGAGAAATTATAGACAAGTACACTATTTTAGAAATTAAACTTTCTGAAATAAAAGATGCTAAAAAATTGGTAAACATTCAGAATGAATACAATTCTCTAACGCCAGATGTTGAAAGTATTTACACTGCTTGTAAAGACATAAGTCAACTAAAAAAACTTCAAAACGATTTATTAGAAGTCAATAAAAAGTTATGGAAAATTGAAGATGATATTAGAGAATGTGAAAGAGCCAATGACTTTGGGCAGACATTTATAGATTTAGCACGTGCGGTTTATTATGTTAATGACGGTCGTTCTGATGTGAAAAAACAAATCAATGTATTCACAGGTTCAGCGTTAGTAGAAGAAAAATCATACGAAGATTATAAATCAGAATAAAAAGAAGATGAAGTATAGACTTCTACCTATTTTAGTATTGATTTTTCTAACAGGATGTAAATCCACATTTCAAACTCAAAGTTTTCAATCTGAAAATATTCCTTTGGCACCAAATTATAACCTTTCATCTTCATGGGCAGTTTTACCATCTAAATATACAGATGAGTTTCATGAATTCGCTTCCAAAGAAATAGACACTCTTCAAGTCGATGTTTTTTATGTCTATCCTACGTTGATTTCTGACAAGAATGATACTCGATGGAATACTCCTATTGATGATGTAAAACAGAATGAAAAAGTGTTAGGAAAAGCGGTGTTAATGCAAGCATCTGCTTTTGCAACATCAGGAAAAGTATTTGTTCCTTTTTATAGACAAGCACATATTCGTTCATATAAATTGATGAATGATGGAGGAAAAAAAGCCTTAGAGTTAGCATATTCAGATGTGAAAAAAGCATTTGAAGTTTATTTAGAAAATCACAATCAAGGCAGGCCAATCATTATAGCTAGTCATAGTCAAGGGACTACTCATACGTTGCGTTTATTGGCTGATTTCTTTGATAGGAAACCATTACAAGAGAAATTAGTAGCAGCATATATTCCAGGAATTCGCGTGAAACCAGCTCAGTTTAAAACGATTAAACCGATGACAAAACCCAATGAAATTGGTGGATTTGTTTCATGGAATACCTTTAAAAAAGGACATTATCCGAAGAAAGATAAAAATTGGTATGATGGAAGTATAACAACGAATCCAATTACTTGGGATGAATCAAAATCGACAACTTTAGCACAGCACAAAGGGTTTTTATATACCAACAAAAAAATCTATAGTAAAGCACTTAAAATAGAAATTACTGATGGATTAGTCTGGTCTAGTAATCCTAAATTCTCAAAACGATTCTTCATGTCTTTTTTAAAGAATTATCACGCAGGAGATATCAATTTGTTTTGGCAAGATATTAAAGAGAACTCAGAATTGAGAGTGAAAACCTTTTTGAAAAAGAATTAGCCAATCCTTTCTTTCAGTCGTTCAATTTCCTTCTTACTGTTTCCAATAAAAATTTCATTTTCAACAATAAAGACTGGACGCTTTAAAAAAGTATATTCATCCAATATAAACTGCCTATAATCTTGTTCCGAAATTACTTCACCTTTTAAATCCATGGCTTTGTATTTCTTTGCTCTCTTGTTAAACAAAGCTTCATAGCTGTTAGAAAAAGAATACATTTCTTCTAGTTGAGAAACAGTTACTGGGTTGGCTTTGATTTCTTGTCTTTCAAAACCATCTGTATTGACTTCTTTTAAAATTCTACGACAAGTATCACAAGTTTGTAAAAAATATACTTTCTTCATTTAAAAAGGGTTTTAAGAAAACAATAACCTCTTAAATCATGCTTATTTTTAGTAAGTTCGCAAGAGGTTTACAATAATGAAATCAGTTTGAGACTGTTTGACAAAATTACATTAAAAAAATGAAGACACAATTCAACATTTTAAGAAAAGGAAGAGAACTAGCTCTAAAGTCTATCGATGGATTAACGCTTGAACAACTGCATATAATCCCAGAAGGATTTAATAATAATATCGCTTGGAACATTGCACATATGGTAGTTACGCAGCAATTGCTACAGTATAGAATGTCGGAGAAAGATTGTCTAGTTTCCGATGAATTGATAGAGGCCAATAAAAAAGGAACTAAGCCAACAACTCAATTTACTCAAGAAGAATTTGATGAAGTTTTAGAATTATTTGCCGGTTTGCCAGATACTTTAGAAGAAGATTATGAAGCAGGAATATTTACAGAATACAAAGAGTATACATCGAGTACAGGTTTTGTTTTAGATGCCATAGATACGGCAATTGCGTTTAATAATTTTCATGAAGGACTACATTTAGGAGTCATCATGTCACTAAAAAAATTCGTCTAATCATATGGATTATTTCTCTATAGCTACTGTCCTCATTGTATTATCTGCTTTATTTGGATACATTAATGTGAGATTTATTAAACTACCTAGTTCTATTGGATTGATGTTGGTAACAATTCTTTTTACGCTAGCGGTTCTAGGATTAAGCTATTTTGATGATACCTTATTACAAACCGAAAAAGAGTTTATTAATAGCATAGATTTTGAAACTGTTTTATTAGATGTAATGTTAAGTTTTTTGTTGTTTGCGGGAGCTCTGCATACAAACTTTCAACAGTTAAAAATTCAAAGAAAACCTATCTTAATTTTTGCAACATTAGGAACCTTAGTGTCTACATTTTTGGCGGGTACACTTGTGTATTATGTTTTACAATTAATTGGTTTAGATGTCGATTTCATTTATTGTTTGCTTTTTGGAGCATTAATATCACCAACAGATCCTATTGCTGTAATGGGTATTATGAAAAAAGTAGGAGCCCCTAAGAAATTAGAAACTAAAATTGTAGGAGAATCCTTATTTAACGATGGAGTAGGTGTAGTTATTTTTTTAACAATCTATCAAATTGCTAAAGGCGGAACAGATATTTCTTTTATCAGCATTTCTGAATTGTTTTTAGTTGAAGTTGTTGGAGGAATTATATTAGGACTTATAATTGGTTGGCTTACCTATAAATTAATGAAAACAATTAATGATTATGATATTGAAGTAATTATTACAATTGCGGCAGTTATGGGTGGTACAGTTGTTGCTCAAAAACTACATCTATCGGCACCTTTAGCTATGGTAACAGCAGGTTTGATTGTTGGTACAGATACCGTAAGGCAATCTTCTATGAGTGAAGTTACGGAGCAATATGTAGATAAATTTTGGGAATTAATAGACATCCTTTTAAATACAGTGCTATTTGTAATGATTGGAATGGAAATGTTGGTATTAACATTTAATAGTACCTATATCATTGCAGGATTTATTGTAGTTCCTTTATTGTTAATTTCAAGATATGTTTCCTTATTATTACCTATAAAGCTTTATCAAAAAAAGCTAGATTTTGTTCCAAAAACAAATATGATTATGACTTGGGGAGGTTTGCGGGGAGGGATTTCAATTGCATTAGCATTAAGTTTAACACCAATAATGGAACGTGAATTATTTTTAGTAATTACGTATGTAGTCGTTGTTTTTTCCATTTTAGTACAAGGATTAACAGTAGGGAAGCTAATCAAAAAATACACACTATAGAACTCGTAAGTTTATCCTGAATTTTTAGACTTAGAAATAGAATTTTTCAATCTAAAAAATAGATTATTACATGAATTTTAACACAAAGACAATACACGGAGGGCAGAAACCTGAAGAGGCCACAGGTTCTGTTATGACTCCTATTTTTCAGACATCGACTTATGCGCAATCTAGTCCCGGAACTCACAAAGGATACGAATATTCTAGAGCAGCAAATCCAACGAGAACAGCCTTAGAAAATAATTTTGCAGCCATAGAAAACGGTACTCACGGTTTTGCTTTTTCTTCAGGATTATCTGCTATTGATTGTGTTTTAAAAATGTTAAACCCAGGTGATGAAATCATTACAGGAGATGATCTTTATGGAGGAACCTACAGAATGTTTACAAAAATGTTTCAGAAATACGGATTGAAGTTTCGATACGTGAACATGAATACTGTTAAAAATGTTTCTGATGTAATTTCTGATGCCACCAAATTAGTTTGGTTAGAAACTCCAACAAACCCTTTGATGAAAATCGCAGATATTGAAGAAATTTCTAAAGCAGTAAAAGCGAAAAACTCAAATATTTTAGTAGCAGTAGATAATACTTTTGCAACGCCATATTTACAACAACCGTTAGATTTAGGAGCAGATATAGTAATGCATTCGGCAACCAAATATTTAGGAGGCCACTCAGATTTAGTGATGGGAGCTTTAATGGTAAAAGATGCAACATTGGCTAAAGAAATCCACTTCATTCAGTTTGCTGGTGGTGCAATTGCTGGTCCAATGGATTCATTCTTGGCTTTACGAGGAATTAAAACCTTGCATGTAAGAATGCAACGTCATTGTGAAAATGGAAAAGCAGTTGCTGAATTTTTAGCAGCTCATGAGAAAGTAAATGAAGTCTATTATCCAGGATTTGAAAGCCATCCAAATCATCTCATTGCTAAAAAGCAAATGAAAGATTTTGGAGGTATGGTTTCTTTCAATTTAAAAGATGAAAGTAAAGACGCTGCATTTCAATTTTTAGAAAACACAAAAGTATTTACCTTGGCAGAATCTTTAGGAGGTGTAGAGAGTTTAGTGAGTCACCCTGTAACGATGACGCATGCTTCTATTCCAGAACAAGAACGCTTAAAAATAGGAATTACAGACTCTTTAATAAGATTAAGTGTTGGTATTGAAGATGTCAATGATTTATTAGCTGATTTAAATCAAGCTTTAGATAAATAGAAGAAAAATAAAATGGATAAAAGGAATCTGAAAAGGTTCCTTTTTTGTTAGAAGTTGAAAATAGATAAAGGTCTATCGTAATTCAAGTGATATATTACTCCAACTTGAAAGTTAATCAACCACTCATTATCTTTGTTTTCAATTACATTTGCTTTTAATCCGTCTACGGAATCAGAAAAGAAAAATTGCCAATTTAGTTGAGCATTTAAATCCATCTTCTGATTTAATTTATAACGAATTCCGCCACCAAAAGTTCCTGCAAATGTTGTCCCTTTTCCGACATCTAAAGCACCAGGAGTCCTCCATTTTCTAGGTAATACAGAAATATCTTGCTCCCAATCACCTATTGTTGAGTTTAAAGTATTACTAAACATTGTATATTGAACTCCTAGTAATACATATGGATTCCATTTAATGTCAGTCCATGGGTAAATAAAATCCTTTAAACACTTCATATAATATTCTGCTTGGAAACCAATATTAGTAATATTTGTAGTACCAGTCATCGCTCTTAATTGAACCGCTAAATCATTGTTTCCTTGAACAAACGGCCCATGATGTTGAAAGTTTCCATTGGTAATGATGTTTAATTCACTTCTAATAGCAAAATAACTCCATAATTTATGGTCAGCATTCCATTTAGGGTCTCTATTAAAAAAATGTAATGTATGCGTGAAACTTAAAGATACAGCACTATTTCCGTAACTACTTAAGAAATTATCTCTAACACCAAAGTCAGCCTGAATGGTAGCTGTACCTGCATGAAAACCAATATCATGTGTAAAGTGTTGCGATTTAACTGAATTAACAGTAAAAACAACTAAGGCTAAAAATGTAATAATTCTCTTCAAATTAGGGGTGTTGTTTGAAAGCAAATATATTAAAATTGAATATATTAATAACTTAATTTTCACTGCTTTATTGTTATAATTGCATTCAAGCTAAAATTAGCTCTTACAGGTTGGGTCTCTGAAAAATACTCAACTATTTCTGGTTGTAGCTTTTGAAGGTAATTTCCGGTATCCCATTTTCCATTATTATTGATATCATATATAATTCTAATCCTATACTCTTTTGGTGTTAAATATTTGAAAGATAGTATTTTACTAGAATTAACTATTTCTTGAGATTGCGTTTCATCATCCTTGTTAATCAATTGAATAATAACTTGAATCGATTCTGGATTTTGAATGTCTAATGTAATATCTCCATAATCTTCAAGACTTCTTGTTCTAAATCGAACGTTAATAGTATCATGACTTATATTAAAAATATCTGTGAATGCATCAGGGTATAAGTTTAACTTATAATTTGACTTTAGTTTTTTCTTAAAAAGGAAGCCAATTTTACTTTCTTTTTTTGAAATAAATGGAGTGAATGGAATCTTGATTGTATCTGATATAGAAAAATCTATTTTTGAAGGATCTACTTTTATAATTGGATTATTTGTGCTAAAAAACAAGGTGTCTTTGTACTCTAAAACGCCCCTACTAACTTCTGTAACAATCAAGGAGTCTATTTCTTTCTTTCTCAACTTTACGGTCACAGTATCTATACTTTTTTTGTTCGTTAATTTAAAAATTAAGGAATCTTTTTCTATAGGAGAGTGCCAAAGATTTAAAGTGTCTTTGCCTTTTTCTTTAAAATAAATTGTAGAAAATTTTTCAGGAACTTCCGATAGTATTTCTACTTTTAAATTAGTTGCTTTTCCATCATATCCGAAAATCAATTGCCCTTTTCTTACTTCTTTTCCACGTCTAAATTTATATGATAATTCTTCCTTAAAAAGAGGTGTTGTCATTTTAACGATAGTGTCTAAAGGAAGTGAAATAGTATCTCTTAAAAAACCAATTTCATCTGTAGTTGGATTAAATATATAATCACTTCTTATATCGTTTAAAGCGACTAAAAAATAGTTGCCTTTTCTAAGGTTTGAAAATTGATAGCTAGAAGAATCTAAGGTGCTAGTAACATAATCAGGTTTTCTTTTATAGACAGCAGAATCTGTATAAGAGCTATCTAATCTGTATAATAAAAGTTTTATGTTTTTAATCTTTTCAGATTTGTAAGAATTTTTAACATTACCGGCAAGCTTCAAAGAATCTATATAGCTTCCTGTAGAAAACACATATTTAAATCGCTCTAACTTATTTGATTCGTTATTGTCTTCAACGCTATTTCCAAAATCAAAAATATAGGTTGTGTTTGCTAATAAGGTGTCTAAAATTTTAATATTGATAAACTTACTGGCACTCCCTTGTGGTGAAATTAAAGACGGGTTTGAAGGGTTTAAAGGAGGTGATATAACAAGTTGTTTGCTAATGTCTTTTAGCTTTATGTACTCATTAAAATAAATATTAATTTCATCTTTATTGAAATTGATACTTTCATAAGGAGGGTCTGCCGTAACAAATAAAGGTGCGTCTTCATCTTTCGGACCACCACTAGGTCTTCCTTTCTTTGCGCATTGCGAAAAAGATAAAATTAGAACTATTAAAAAAAGAGATTGTATTTTTCTCAACTCAGTTATTTTACTACAAATAAACAATATATTTTTTGGAATGTGATGTCAGAGTTTTGTTAATTTTTATTCTGTCAACGCTAAGGTTATGATGCTAATTTTTACATTTTTTGCTTTTAATAGCTCTTTGCAGCAAGCCTCCAAAGTAGCGCCTGTTGTTACTACATCATCTATTAAGAGAATATGTTTATTGTTCAGAAGATCTAGATTAGAAACACTAAATTTTGTTTCTAAATTTTTAAATCGTTCAATTCTTTTTTTAAAGGTCTGAGTATTCGCAGTTGAAGTCCTTATTAAAACATTTTCAATATATTGAATGCAAAAAATTTCGCTTAATTTTTCACCAAATTTTGTTAATTGATTATAGCCTCTTTGTATTAATTTCTTTTTATGAAGTGGCACAGGGATTATATAATCGATATCATTAAATTTGTCAGATTCCAGTAACTTTTTGCCAAACCAATTCCCTAAAAAAGCACCAACTTCTTGATTGTTTTTATACTTTAATTGATGAATTAATTTCTTCACTTTTCCTACAGGATGATAATAAAGAAATGAAGCACCACTTTCAACGATGACTCTTCCTTCTAAAGTTTGAGTTAAGAGATTAGATTTATAATTACCATTATCAACAAAAGGTAAATCAAACCTACATTCAAGACAAATTAGTTTCTCCTGATCTAGTAAATTCTGTTCACAACAAACACAAATATTTGGATAGAAGAGACTGAAAAGGTTGTGTAAACTTTTCATTTCTATAGCATTTTTAGTGAAGATACTAAAAAAGTATAAAAGTTTGATTTTAAGACTCTTTTGTTAAAAGTAGGGTTTGATACTAGTTTTTTATTTAGTTTTGTTGTAACAAAACATCCAAGAAGACTGTCTTAAGTTTAGATAAGTCAAAAAACACACTTACATTGTTAGACCGATATGCTTTTTTTAAAGTAGCTATTAGAAATATAAAGACATCAGGCACTATTATGCCTAGTTCTAGATTTTTAGTAAAAAAAATGCTTCATGAAATTGATTTTTCAAAAGCGGATGTTATTGTAGAATTAGGACCAGGAAATGGTGTTATTACCAAAAAAATACTAAACAAGTTACATCCAAAAGCAATATTGATTTGTTTCGAAATCAATGATAGTTTCTATGATGAATTAACAAAAATCAAACATCCTCAGTTAAAAGTAGTTAAAAAATCAGCTGAAATGATCACTGATGAATTGAAAAAACTAGGATATTCTAAGAGTTGTCATATTGTGTCCAGTTTGCCATTAACCAATATACCAGAAGAGATCTCAAGAAATATTTTAAAAAACTCTTATAGCAGTTTGGAGAAAAATGGAACTTTCATACAATTTCAATACACACTTACCTACTTCAAAAAATTAAAAACAGTTTTTGACAAAGCAGTATCTCTTGATTTTGAAATGCTAAATCTTCCGCCAGCTTTTATTTATCGATGTAAAAAATAGAATTCAATTCAATTCAGTTTTATTACAAAACCAAAGACTCCTATGTGCAAATTCTAACCACATTTAAGTGGTTGAAATAAGAGAAACTAAATATATAAATATTAACATAAATCGATTATTTTTGCCCTATGGCACAACAAGAAGATCAGTTTAAAAAAGTAATATCACACGCAAAAGAATACGGATATGTTTTTCAATCAAGTGAAATTTATGACGGATTAAGTGCGGTATATGATTATGCTCAAAATGGAGTAGAGTTAAAGAAGAATATTCGCGATTATTGGTGGAAAGCAATGGTGCAAATGCATGAAAACATTGTTGGATTAGATTCCTCAATTTTAATGCACCCAACTACTTGGAAAGCATCCGGTCACGTTGATGCTTTTAACGATCCATTAATTGATAATAAAGATTCAAAAAAGCGATACAGAGCCGATGTTTTAATTGAAGATTATTGTGCTAAAATTGAAGGAAAAATTAACAAAGAAGTAGCCAAAGCAGCAAAACGTTTTGGGGATGATTTTAATAAAGAAGAATTTATTTCGACCAACGGAAGAGTAGTTGGATATCAAGAAAAGATTACAACAATTCTTTCTAGAATGGGTAGTTCTTTAGAAAAGGAAGATTTAGAAGATGTAAAAGCATTGATTGAAGAATTGGAAATTGCTGATCCGTTAACTGGTTCTAGAAACTGGACAGATGTTAAGCAATTCAACTTAATGTTTGGAACACAAATAGGAGCTTCTGCAGATAGTTCTATGAAAGTGTATTTACGCCCAGAAACAGCACAAGGTATTTTTGTGAATTTCTTAAACGTACAGAAAACGGGTAGAATGAAAATTCCTTTCGGAATTGCACAAACAGGAAAAGCATTTAGAAATGAGATTGTTGCTAGACAATTTATTTTCAGAATGCGAGAATTTGAGCAAATGGAACTGCAATTCTTCGTAAAACCAGGGACACAAAAAGAATGGTATAATCAATGGAAAGAAACTCGTTTAAAATGGCATTTGTCATTAGGGATGGGGAAAGAAAATTATCGTTTTCACGATCATGACAAATTAGCGCATTATGCAGATGCAGCAGCAGATATTGAATTCAAATTTCCATTCGGATTTAAAGAACTAGAAGGAATTCACTCTAGAACAGATTTTGATTTAAAAGCTCACGAAGAATTTTCTGGTAAGAAATTACAATATTTTGATCATGAAGAAAATAAAAGTTACACACCTTATGTTGTAGAAACGTCTATCGGATTAGATAGAATGTTCTTAGCTGTTTTCTCTAATTCTCTTGTTGAAGAAGAATTAGACAACAATACAACTAGAACTGTTTTAAAACTGCCTGCGGTATTAGCGCCAACAAAAGCAGCTATTTTACCATTGGTAAAAAAAGATGGCTTACCTGAGGTTGCTAGGAAAATTCTAGAAGACCTACAATGGGATTTCAACGTTTTTTACGATGAAAAAGATGCTGTTGGAAAACGTTACAGAAGACAAGATGCAGCCGGAACACCATTTTGTATTACTGTAGATCATGAAACATTAGAAAACAATACAGTAACCATTCGTCATAGAGATACAATGGAACAACAACGGGTTCAAATTTCTGAACTAAAAGATATTATTAAACAAGAAGTTGACGTAAAAACTTGGTTGATGAAAATGTGATGCAGTCACACTGAGCGAGTCGAAGGGACTTGCAGCATCTTATTTAAATGATACTAAAAAGCCTCATCAATTTGATGAGGCTTTTGCTTTATTTAAACTTTCAAATTAATCTTCAACCAACGTTAAACTCAATGTTCCACTAAAGCCTTGAGAATCATCGACATTAATTTGATAGGTATAGTTTCCTCTAGGTAGCCTATTTTCACCAACATAATCTATCGGTTGTAATGTAAAGGTTTCGCCATCAATTTCTAATTCAACAAAAGCATAACGATATGCAAATCCAAATTCTTTATATGCCGAACTTTCTCCAGATAGAATGTTTTCAAAAGCTACATTTCCATTGGATGTATTTATAGTGATATTGTTAAAGTTATACTGACTAACATTTGAGAGTCGGATTCTAACTTCTGTGTCATCATCATTTCCTGTACAACCAATCAGAAGAAGGGTGGTGAAAATTAATAAGAGTGATTTTTTCATGCCTTGTTATTTAAAACTGAAACCCAATATTGACTCCAACCCTTGGAACAACTCTAGGAGATTCTTTACTAAACATATTTCTTCCTAAACCTCCATGGATATCAACAGTAAATCCTCCAGGTGAAGTATACTTATATCCAGCAGCAATACCCAATGCTCCGTCAGAATAATTATCAGATACAGGGAATCCGTTAACCACAGATTCTTGATCGCCTGTGTTGTAAGCTAAAAATAATTCACCAAAGAAATTCCATAAACTTTCTGTAGAAAAATAATGACGTACAAAAGGTGTAATTACTACGTTCTCATTATATCTAAAATCTGAGCTTTCATCTTCAAAATTATAGAGTCCAGAAACACCCAAAGATGTTTGTTTATTTAGGTAATGTTCGTAAGAAATTGTTAGTGTTTTTAATGCCAATGCGTCTGTAATATTCAATTTAACTTCCTCTTGAGCAGATAAAAAACTGGCGAATAAAAGAGATAGAATGAGTGTTGTTTTTTTCATAATAAATTAGATTCTTAGAATAATAACGTCCTTGATACTTATATTAGTGTGTGTATTAAAAACGATACCCTACAGAAATTCCAACTCTTCCAGCTACATCTGTAGAAAAATAGTCCTCATCATTATTGAGTAAGTTTCGTCCAATACCTGCAAAAATCTCAGTGACAAATCCATTTTTTGTGACCCATTTTCCACCAACAGAAATTCCTAAAGAAAAGTCTGTCTGTGTACTTGTATCATAAGAACCCGAAACGAAATCATAATTAAAAGAATCTTTATAAGAGTGGAGCATACCAAACCCTTCTATAAAGAATCCTCTTGCATATTTGTTTGAAAAATATCTTCTATAATTTGGTGTCACTGAAAAAGTTCTATAGGTGTCAAAATCATCATTAGAATCCAATCCAAATTGAATGTCAACTCCAAAAGAAGATTCATTATTAATTAGATATTCGTACGATACATCTACCCATTCAGAAACAATTAATGTTAAGGTGTTTATGGTTACTTCATGCTTCTTGTCTGTATCTTGAGGCAGAGAATCTTCCTGTGCAAAAGCAAATGTAGAAATACAAAAGAATAGGATTGGTAGAATTTTTTTCATGATTTTTTTTTAGTGTTAGTCATTTACAAATATCAATAAATATGCCGAATTAAAAAATTGCTCTTAAGTTTATTGAACCCGTATGAATTGTTTTAGAATTCTGACTCTTTCTTCCTCTATAATTTAGATTTAAATTTAGAAAAGAATTTAATTTTTGATTCCATAAAAATGTCCAAGTGTAATTAGTTCCTTCTTGTAAACCTTCTAACATCTGGTAGCCAACGGGCGAGTTAGTATTTCCTGTAAAGTCATTAAAAAAGGCTGTGAAATTGACATTAAATTGTGATTTTTCTTTTCCAGCATAAAAATATTCTAGGCCTATTTTTTGTTGTTTTAATTTTTCAAAGTTCAATAAGCTATTCTCTTTATTTTTATAGTGATAGAAAGCAGAAAACCGATTGTCATTATTTAAAACATAACTTATTTTTGGTTGAAACTCAAGAGCGTCTATTTGATAGTTTCTATTGTCGAAATTTTCGGTTCCCAAATTATTTTCAGATACTTTACCAAGCAAATCTACTAACCAAAATTTGCCAATCTTATGCTGAAAATCTATTTGATGAAATTGAGTGTCAGTATCCTGACTTCCAATTAAATATTGTTGTTTGTTCTCTGCGCTTGCAAAGGTGTAGCTTGTGCTAAATTTTTGTAAACCTCTATTGTAAAAAACACTATTTCTAAAGTTAAAGTTTAGACTTATTTGTTGATCTTCACTAAGTCTAAACGGATTTAAATTAAAAGAATTCCCAACACGTTCTTGTTCATTATTGATGCTTAAAAAGAATTGATTGTAGAAATGTGACAGCAGTTTTTTAATTCCTTTTTTATTACTCCACTGACTAGCATTTAATGTTATAGACTGATTGATTTTTGCACTCTGAGTAGCAATAAAACGCAAGTTTGGTAATGGCACTCGTAGGTAGTTTGCTTGATCTTGAAATTCAGCAATTTCAAACTCATCAAATTCTTGTATTCCATTGTTGTTATAGTCAATCCAGGTATAAAAACCTTGTCCCGCTTCCACTTCAACATAAATGAAATCTTGCTGAGCAACATTTCCAGAGGAGGTTTCATAACGTGTCCCTAAAGTGATAAAGTTTTTAAAGAACCGTTGGTTGTAAATAATTCTAGAATTTAATGCTTTTTCATTTTCTGCAAATGCATTTTCTGTTTGCCTATAGTTTGCGTATAAAGAAAGATTTGTACGCTCTGTTTGAATAATTTTAGAATCTAAATAGTATGTTTTTCTATTGTTAATTTCAGTAAAAGCATTGGTTCTAATGCTGTCATTATTTCTATAATTAAATCCAATTTTTGTAAATACTTTAGTGGTGTCTCCAATTCCAATATATCCTTCATATTCTTTAAATTGATGATTGGTGAGAATAGCTTCTTGAGTTGTTTTTATTTTTCCATCGTTAGATTCAATATTAACAAAACCGCCAATCCAAGATTTAGAAAAATGATGTTCAACACCTCCTTTAAGGCGTAAAAACGTATTGTCTTGTATTTCAGAATCATTAGATAAAAAACTACTATTTGTATAAAAAGACGTTTTTCCAAGTTGCATTTTAGAATTTATCAGATGTTTATTTCCTGTAAAATTATCTGAAAATTGAAGCTGTTGGAAAGAATAGTTTAAGAAACTATCTTCTTGGTTTTTTAAGGTAAAACCAATCCCTATTTGTTGTTGATTTCCGGTCGGATTTACCAAATTCCAATCTCTACTAAATTCTACTGCTTGAAAACGTTGAATGGTGTTAAAGTTTTTATGGATAAATAAATAATCAATATCACTCAATAGTTTCCACTTTTTATCTACCAATGTCTGCTCCCAATTAAATTTTGTGGCTGCCCCTTTATTTTTATTATTGTCGATATTTGAAAACAAATTCTGGTCGCTATTACTAAAAGATAACTCTGCAGAAATAGACGTTTTTTCTGTAGGATTATAGTTAGAATTCATAACAGCTACTTGCAATTTTGTTGGTGCAATTAATTGAACAATTGGATTGTAACTTCCTAAATTAGTTCCTACATATACAAATACGTTACCATTGGCCAAGGTTTGACCTAAATTATAATCTCCTTGATTGGCTCCAAGATTGGTGAAAGTTACCGTAAACAATTCGTCATTTTCGTTGGTGGAATATTCAAAAACATCTTCAGTACCAACTTGTACTTTTTTGTAGAGAATTCTATTGGCATCAAAGACATCAGGGAAAGCACTTTCTGCAACCATTAAATCAGTATTATTTCCTGCATTTGCTAAAATTTGTTTTTGCTCATCTGTTAAGCTCAACTGAATGGGTTGATTTTTAACATCATTTTCATTGTAGAAATATCCAGAAAGTCGAAATTTTTCAGTGTTGTATTCTGCTTTTTCATAGCTTACAAAACGAGTATAATTTCTATTAGAAAACTGAAATTCTACCCGTAGACGCATGTCATTTGTTATTGGAAATGTCGTGTTAAATCGTATTTCACCAATATTATAATCGATCATATAATCGTTGTCAATTCCTCTTTTGATTTGTGAACCGTTTACAAACACTTTTTCACTTCCTGCAATAATTACAAAATTGGGTTCGTTGTTTGGTCCAAATATTTTATACGGACCTTGATTTCCTTCAACACCAATAAAATCATAGGATGTAAACTGCCCTCTTACAACTGCTCCTGAAGCAGCAAGGGTAGTTTTGTCACTAACGTTCGCTTCAACTTCTAAACCAGCCACTTGTTTTTCAAAAGCTAAAAAGTAACTTTTATCGTTTTTTAAACTAACATCACCCGCTTTTACACGCCAATCTTTACTATAAAGTTCTATGAAAATTCGATCAAAATCTGTGATGCTTTGCGAATATCCGTTTTCTTGCAGAGGAATGTTCGTGTCAAAAATATTAGCTCTAATAGATACTTTGCTAGACAGTTTTCCTTCAATATTTAAATCCATTGAAGAGTTTGTAACCGTACTTTGATTGTTTCCAGAAGTAATTCCTCTATTGATAAATCCGCTAGTTTTTAAGCCGTCAAATAGCTTTAAATCAGTGGCCTCTTTATTGGTGGTAAAACTATATAATTCGCCAGTATTACTTTCATTAGGGATGATTAATCGTTTGTCAAATGGACTATAGGTTTTGGTGATGAAATCTGGAAACCGAAAATACTCTATGGTAATTTCTTGATATTTTTTTGAGTTGATAATTAGTATTGCATCATTATACAAAATTTGATATTCAGTTGGATATAAAATTCTTTGTTGACTGGTAAGGACTTTAAAATTTTGTGGATTTATTGGAACAGAGTCAAACTTAATGGTGTCTTGTGTGATGACAAATTTCTTAGACCTAAAATCTGATGATATGGTTTGCCCATTGGCGAAAAAGCCAACAAAAAACAGCAACAAAAACCAGGTATTTTTAGTCATACATTACAAACGTAGGAATAATAAAATTAGTCTAAAACAACGATTGTTGTTTTACAGGATTTTCATGATCTAAGAGCCATTTCTTCCTCCAGATTCCGCTAGCATATCCAGTTAATGATCCATCAGAACCTAGTACCCGATGACAAGGAATTACAATCCAAATAGGATTTTTACCATTTGCAGAAGCTACAGCTCTTATAGCTTTTGGATCTCCCAGTTGTTTACTTTGTTCTAAATAACTTCTGATTTTTCCAAACGGAATATTGAGAAGCTCTTTCCAGACAGATTGTTGAAAAACAGTTCCTTGTGGGTTTAATTGTAAGTTAAATTCAGTTCGGTTGCCTTCAAAATACTCCTCTAATTGAGTAACGCAATTTTGTAAACATTTTGGAATTATGGTAGAAGTTTTTATTTCTTCATCTACAACAGAAATAGACTGAATACCATGTTCATTCCCTACAATTTCTGCAGTTCCAATGGGAGTTTTGTAGTATGTTGTTTTAGATTCCAAAAACCTGTTTTGAGTTTTGAGTAGTAATCCTTGCAATTTCCTCGAAAGTTAATCCGTAGATATCTACTAGTTTATCAACAACATAAGTTATATAACTACTTTCATTCCGTTTTCCTCTATACGGAGTAGGAGATAAATAGGGAGCGTCGGTTTCTAAGACAATATGTTTGATATCGATTTGATTCAAGAATTTATCAATCTTTCCATTTTTAAATGTTGCAACACCACCAATTCCTAACTTCATGTTATAAGAAATTGCTTTTTCTGCCTGTTCTAAAGTTCCCGTAAAACAATGAAAAATTCCACGTAAATCATCTCCTTTTTCTAGTTCTAGGATTTCAAATATTTCATCAAAAGCATCTCTACAATGAATTACTATGGGTAATTTTTTTTCTTTTGCCCATTGAATTTGAATTTGAAAGGCTTCTTGTTGTTGTGCTAAAAATGTTTTGTCCCAATACAAATCAATTCCTATTTCACCAATGGCATAAAAATGTCTTTTATCAATCCATTCTTTTACAAGATTCAATTCTTCTTTATAATTTGTTTGGACAGAAGTAGGATGTAATCCCATCATTAAAAACACATCATCCGGATATTGTTTTTCCAAGGATAACATTCTTTCTGTATAACTACTGTCTATCGCAGGAATGAAAAACCTAGAAATCCCAGCATCTCTTGCTCTTAGCATCATTTCGCCTCTATCGTCATCAAATTGTTCAGAATATAAATGCGTGTGTGTATCCGTAATCATTTAAAATGTATTTTTGTAATTCTTAGGTTTATACGTGTAAAAATACAGCTAAATGAGTCGTCTAAAAAAACTATTAGAAAAAAAGAAATACGTGAAAATCACCTTGAAAAAGATGGTGACAAAACATTTAGAATTAGATGCTGAAATTAATGGCGTAAAAGGAAGATTTATCTTAGATACAGGAGCTTCAAATTCTTGTGTTGGACTAGATATGATTGAATATTTTAAGTTAGATGCAGTAGAAAGCGATACTAAAGCTGCTGGTGCTGGAGCAACAGATATGGAAACTCAACAATCTGAGAACAATACATTAAAAATAGGGGAATGGAAAACCAAGAAATCTCATTTGGTATTGTTTGATTTAGTACATGTAAATTTAGCCTTAACAGAACATCATGCAGAAGAAGTTCATGGGATTATTGGTGCCGATATTTTAGAAAAAGGAAAAGCAATTATAGATTATAATAAGAATGTTTTATATCTAAGGAAATCTAAAAAATAGGTTTAGAATTGTATCTTTGATATGCTAAAAAAATATAGAATATGAGCTTGCAGAAACAAATAATGGAAGAAATGAAAGCAGCAATGAAATCGAAAGATACTATTGCTTTACAAGCCTTAAGAGCTGTGAAATCTGCTTTTTTATTAGCTAAATCTGAAGCGGGTGCTGGAGATGATTTAACTGAAGATCAAGAAATGAAAATCATTCAAAAGCAAGTAAAACAACGTAAAGACAGTGCTGCCATTTTTATTGAGCAATCAAGACAAGATTTAGCAGATCCAGAATTACAAGAAGTTGCTGTCTTAGAGAAATTCTTACCAGCTGCATTATCTGAAGAAGAAATAGAAAAAGTAGTTTTGGAAACCATCGCGAAAGTTGGTGCTGAAGGAATGAAAGATATGGGGAAGGTAATGGGGATGGTTTCTCAACAATTAGCCGGACAGGCTGATGGTAAAACAATCTCTGGAATTGTGCGAAAAAATTTAGTATAAGTTTTTGGCCCCGTAGTTCAACTGGATAGAATATCAGATTTCGGCTCTGACGGTTGTAGGTTCGAGTCCTATCGGGGTCACTAATAAATTAAAAGCAAGCTATATCTTAAAGCTTGCTTTTTTTGTTTCCAATATAATGGAAAGAAGAAACGTCTTATAAAACTTAATAAAACCATTCAAAATTTACAACAATATTTATCAATAAAGAATGATAAAAGTCATTTTTTAAACCCTGTTTATTCATGAAATTTGAGGTAGAACTTAAAAGCAACTATCATGAAAAAAAGAATGCCAGTATCCGCAATAATGACAAAAGATTTAATAACTGTAAATTATTCAGATGATTTAACTACAGCAGAATCATTATTCAAAAAACACTCTATAAGACATATTCCTGTTGTAAATGGCACTGAAATTATTGGGATGTTAAGCTATACAGATTTGCTAAGAATTAGTTATGCTGATGCAGTATATGAAGATGAAACAGAGGTAGATTCTATGGTGTATAATATGTTTACTATTGAGCAAGTAATGGCTAAAAAATTAGTAAAAGTATCTCCACAAGCAACCATTAAAGAAGTTGCAGAAATATTATCAGATAATGGATTTCATGCATTACCTGTTGTGGAGGAAAATGAATTAGTGGGTATTGTTACGACAACAGATTTAATTAATTATCTGTTAGAGCAATATTAGGTTTAGTTGGTTTTTGAGGCCTCTTAATTTTTAAGAGGTCTCATTTTTTATTAAATAAGCACGGAGTATTCTTTGAATATCTCTATTATCTTTTTTTGGTTGAATATAGAATAAGTACTCATCTGGGTTTTTCAATTCGATCTCGGAATCTATATAACCAAAACCTTGATAAATTCCGTTGATAATTAAAGCGAAGCCAATTTCATTTTTAGTTCTTCCATTTTCTTTAATGACCAAATTTTCAGTTTGTAAGCCTAAAGAAGTAATAGCTTCTTGTACCCTTTTGTTATAACTATCCACTTCTTCATTTCCAGAACAAATACCTTTGCATTGTTTAATTTGATAATGAAAACAAGCATTTACATTTGTTTGCAGATGACAATATTTCGGACATAATTCAAACTCTTCACAAACTTTTTCCAAAACAGTTCTACATTCTGCCATGGAGTAGAACTTCATAATGGCGTTGGGAACCAATTTTAAACGATTAAATGCTAAATGAATAATTCCTCTTTGATCTTCATAAGAGAATAAGCCAACAGCTTCACTTGCTCTTCTTTGTGCTCTATTGAATTTTGGATATAGGTGTTTTATATCTTCCGATTCTTTTAAAAGCGCTAGTAATTCACTACCAGTTTCTTCAAAAGTGATGTTTGCAGTTTCCATACACATCGTGATTTCCTTTTTCTTTTTATCATAAAAATGACTGATCACTCTTTGCTTAATGTTATTTGCTTTTCCAACATAAATCACCTCTTTTTCTGAATTTTTGAAATAATAAACTCCATGTTTTTCAGGTAGGTCATCCACAACTTTTTTATCTAATAATGGAGGTAATGTTCCTTGTCTAGACTTTGGATTAAGAAAACTGTTGATAATAAAATGATCATCTCTTTCAATTAATCTACGAAGTAATTCTGTGGTTGCTTCAGCGTCTCCCTTTGCCCTATGTCTTCCATTAATTTCAATTTTTTCTGAAATACAAATATTCCCTAAACTGTAGGATTTTAAACCTGGAATAATTCTTCTGGATAGTCTTACTGTACAGAGTTTTTTTCGTTTAAAATCAAAGCCTAAACTTTTAAACTCGTCTCTAATAATATTGTAGTCGAAGTTCACATTATGAGCAACAAAAATATTGTCTTTGGTGATGGACTCAACTTTTTTAGCAATCTCATAAAACTTTGGAGCTGTTCTTACCATGGCATCTGTAATACCAGTAAGATTTATAATAAAAGGAGGGATTGGTTGCTCAGGATTAATCAATGAAGTAAATTCATCAATCACTTTTTTACCATCAAAAACAAAAATGGATATCTCGGTAATTCTCTGACCTCGATATCCATTTCCGGTGGTTTCTATATCTACAACTGAGTACAATCTTATGAGATTTGATTTTTAAGATTTGCAATAGTTTCAGTTGGGTTTTCGCTTTTGAAAACATAACTTCCAGCAACCAATACATCTGCACCAGCTTCAATTAATTCATTGGCATTTTTATTGGTTACTCCACCATCAATTTCTATCTGACAATTAGAGTCAGAAAACTCGATTAAGTGTTTTAGTTGGCTCACTTTCTTATAGGTGTTTTCAATAAAAGATTGTCCCCCAAAACCAGGGTTTACACTCATAATACAAACCAAATCTAAGTCGGCGATTACATCTTCTAAAACAGCAACTGGCGTGTGCGGGTTTAGTGCAACTCCAGCTTTCATTCCAGCTGCTTTAATAGCTTGAATGGTTCTATGTAAATGAGTACATGCTTCATAATGAACGGTTAATACATTCGCTCCTAAATCTGCAAAAGTTTGAATATATTGATCAGGATTTACAATCATTAAGTGAACATCAATTGTTTTGGTTGCATGTTTAGAAATTGCTTTTAAAACAGGCATCCCAAAAGAAATATTTGGAACAAATACTCCGTCCATAATATCGATGTGAAACCAATCGGCATCACTAGCGTTCACCATTTCTATATCTCTTTGTAAGTTGGCGAAATCCGCGGCTAAAATTGAAGGTGCAATTAATTTACTCATTCGTTTGTTGTTATGTGATTTGTTGCAGTAAAAATAAGGATATAAAAAAGAAAACTCTCGAAGAATTTTCGAGAGTTTTTAATCTTTTATTGACAATTTTAAATCCTTATTTAAGCATGAGTGAGATGCTTAAAATGGTCTGTGGCCATTAGCCTAAATATGTCATCAAAATTTTACTTCTAGAAGTATGTTTTAATCTTCTGATTGCTTTTTCTTTAATTTGACGAACACGCTCACGAGTTAAATCGAAAGTTTCACCAATTTCTTCTAAAGTCATTGGTTGATGTTCACCTAAACCAAAGTATAATTTTACAACATCAGCCTCGCGAGGGGTTAATGTTTCTAAAGCTCTATTGATTTCAATACGTAGAGACTCATGTAATAATTGTCTATCTGGATTTGGAGATTCTCCTGAATTTAATACATCATATAAGTTAGAATCTTCACCTTCAATTAAAGGAGCATCCATAGATACGTGACGACCAGAGTTTTTCATAGACTCTTTTACGTCATTTACGGTCATGTCTAATTTCTTAGCAATTTCTTCAGCACTTGGTGGGCGCTCATTTTCTTGCTCTAAGAAAGCATACATTTTATTGATCTTGTTTATAGATCCAATTTTATTTAAAGGCAAACGAACAATACGAGATTGTTCTGCTAATGCTTGTAGAATTGATTGACGAATCCACCAAACAGCATATGAGATAAATTTAAAACCTCTAGTTTCATCAAAACGTTTTGCCGCTTTGATTAAACCTAAATTTCCTTCATTAATTAAGTCAGGTAATGTTAATCCTTGATTTTGATACTGCTTAGCCACAGAAACCACGAAACGTAAATTAGCTTTTGTTAACTTCTCTAAAGCTAGTTGATCTCCTGCTTTAATACGTTGTGCTAATTCTACTTCTTCATCAGCCGTAATTAAATCTACTTTACCAATTTCTTGTAAATATTTATCTAATGAAGCTGTTTCTCTGTTGGTTACCTGCTTGGTAATTTTAAGTTGTCTCATCTAATTTGTAGGATTGTTTACTATTAATACTTTCGTTACATTTTATTATACGTAAGACATTATATAAATGTTACAAAATGATGATACTTTTTTTGCGAATTCACTAAATTTTTAAAAAACTACCTTAATCATTGAGCGTTAATTGTTTATTTTTCTATATTTGCTTCATTAACATATGTTAATAATATGAGATTAAGATTAGAATGAATAGAGGTTGGGGGACATCTATCATTCATGTGAAGTAAAATTCACAAAAAAGCCACCTTAGTAAAAGGTGGCTTTTTCTATGCTAAAAAAGTATTTTTTATTTAAAATAATCCGTTTATTTGCGAATCTATCCTGTCAATAATATACCCTAAGTCTTCTTGATTATCTACAAAATCTAGATTATCTACATCAATAATCAATAGTTTTCCTTTTTTGTATGTAGAAACCCATGCTTCGTATCGTTCATTTAATCTGCTCAAATAATCAATACTGATAGAGTTTTCATAATCTCTTCCTCTTTTATGTATTTGACCAACTAAAGTAGAAATGTCTGCTCGTAAGTAAATTAATAAATCAGGCGGAGTTACTAGTTTCTCCATTAATTCAAAAAGAGAGCTGTAATTACTATAATCTCTATTTGTCATTAAACCCATAGCGTGAAGGTTAGGAGCAAATATATGCGCGTCTTCGTAGATGGTTCTATCTTGAATAACATTTTTACCGCTCTCCCTTAAATCTAAGATTTGACGAAAGCGACTATTTAAGAAGAAGACTTGTAAATTAAAAGACCAACGTTCCATTTCACCATAAAAATCATCTAGGTAAGGATTTTCATCCACAGATTCGTAATGTGGTTTCCAGTTATAATGTCTGGCTAATAGTTTGGTTAAGGTTGTTTTTCCGGCACCAATATTTCCGGCAATGGCTACTTGCATAATTTAGTATTCTAAAGATTACAGAGGGCGTTAAAGATAATTAAAATTTAGAATTTTAACCTATTAAATTGTGAGTTTATAACCAAAACCTCTAACATTGATAATCTGAATATTTTTATCTTTCATAAGTTTTTTACGGAGCTTACTTATAAAGACATCCATACTACGAGAATTGAAGAAATCGTCGTCTCCCCACAATTTTTTTAAAATAAAGGTTCTGTCTAATACTTCATTTTTCTTTTCATATAAATTAAATAGTAGTTCAGATTCTCTATGAGTTAATTGAATTGTTTCTTTAGAGAAATGTAAATGCTGCATTTTATAATTAAAAGTGTAAGCTCCTATCACTATTTTTTCGTGATCATCTTTCAGTTTTATACGGTCTAACAAAGAATGAATACGAACAATTAATTCTTCCATAGAAAATGGTTTTTTTAAGTAGTCATTTCCGCCATGTTCAAAACCTTCTAAAACATCTTTTGTTTGAGATTTAGCAGTTAAAAAGATAATTGGAATTGATTTATTTTCTTCTCTGATTTCCTTCGCTAATGTAAAACCATCTTTTTTTGGCATCATTACATCTAATACTAAAATATCTGGATTTTTATTTTGATACAAAGTATACGCTTCTTCTCCGTCTTTTGCTAAAAACACATCAAAGGCTCTCGTTTCTAAACTTTCTTTTACAATCATTCCCAAACTAGGCTCATCTTCTGCTAAGAGTACTTTTATAAGATTATTCATTTGGAATTATAATTTTAAAGAGGGTATTTTGTTTGTCTGATGTTAATTGAATTTTGCCATGGTGTTTTTCAACAATCTTTTTTGTATAATACAATCCAATTCCAAACCCTTTCACATCATGCCTATTTCCTTTCGGTATTCTGTAAAATTTATCGAAGATTTTTTCTTGTTGATTTTTTTCAATTCCAGGGCCGTTGTCAGCAATTAAAATTTCAACAAAATTGAGAACTACGTTTACATTTATTTCAATTTTATCACCACCATATTTAATGGCGTTATCAATTAAATTAGAGACTGAATTTTCAAAATGAAAAGAATCAATTGTAACTTCTTTTGAAGGTATATTTGAAGAGAATCCGAGTTTTTTTTCAGTTAAAACCTGATGTTTCAAAGAGATTTTTTTAATGAGCTCTACAATATCAATTCCCTCTTTTTTTAGCATTAAATTTTCAGAATCTAGCGTGGCTGTTTCTAATAATTTTTCAACCATTTGATTCAGCTTCTGGAGCTGAATAGTAGACATTGATAAATAGCTGTGTGTTTTCTCTTTATCATCAAGAACATTAAAGCTTTCTATTGCTTCAATTGCGGTAGATATGGTAGCAATTGGGGTTTTAAATTCGTGCGTAATATTACTAATTAAGTCGTTTTTAATTTCTGCTAGTTCTTTTTGTTTTTTGATAATCCTTAACAAGTAAAACAACGTAGAAATTATTGTTAACGACAAGATAAATGAAATAAACACCCCGATAAACCCTTTTTTAACAGCATCAAATGTTACTTTATTAAGAGAAATAATTAATTTCTGATTATACCTTAAGTAGGTAGATTTAGCAGTTAGATCTACCTTGAATTTTTCTCCTTTACTAGTAGAAATTCGTAAACTGTCATCTACATAATAACTAAAGTAATATTTAGAAGAAATATTTTTTGATTGTAGTTCTGTTTGAAAAATTGAATCTAATTCATTAAAATTTATTTCATCATTTGTTAGCGCTATAATAATGCTATTAATACCTTTAATTACATTTAAGCTATCAACTAATCTATGTTTTTTAATTTTTATCGGATAATTATCTCCGAATTTAAGAGAATGTCTCGTAAGGGATTTTTTGAAAATAGAATCATTTACAAGAATAGAATCTGTTAGTTTAGGAAATTTTTTATTCCCTTCAGCTTTATAAGCTTCATTAAATAAATCTAAGGTATAGCCAGATGCTTTTGACATAGAATCTTTTTTTGTCCAAAAATCTCCAGAGATACGGATGTCTTGTAAATTTTCGGTAGTAGTTATACCAAAAAAACTTTTCTTAGAAGAATCAGAATAATACGTTTCAATAGCATTGTCTAAACTGATCTGAATCTCATTTTTTACTCGCTGTTTGTTATCTATGTAATTATTATAATTCCAATACAACTGAACTATAATAGTAATTACTATTGTAGAGGTAATTAAATATAAAACCCATTTGTATTTCTTAGTATTCATAGATCAAAGGTATAGCCTTAAGTTTAATTTAAAGAATTGCTTAACACACGTTAACATTCATTAACCCAATAATGTATTTATGGGTTGCATATTTGTAGCATCAAAATAAAAACCAAAAACAATGAAATCTAAAATTTTTATCATCTTATTTTTCTTAGCATTTTCAATATCTGCTCAAGATTTTTATGGGAAAGCAACCTATAAAACACATCGAAAATCAAGTATTAATTTGGATAGTACTCAAGTAGCTCAAAATCCTGATTTGCAAAAACAACTAGAAGCTCAAATGAGTAAAATGTTTCAAAAGACATTTGAATTAAACTTTACGAGAACAGAATCTATTTATAGAGAAGATGTAAAATTAAATTCACCTACCCCGCAAACATCTAATGGTGGAGTAATGGTTATGAGTTTTGGAGGCGGCGGCGGTTCTGATCTTTTATATAAAAATATTAAAGAAAACAGAATTGCTAATAAAGTTGAATTAATGAGTAAAGTTTTTTTAGTAAAAGATGATTTAGTAAAATATGATTGGAAACTTACCGGTGAAACTAAGAATATAGGAACTTATACATGTTATAAAGCCATATTTGAAAGGGAGATTGAAAATACAAATATGGATATGGTTGATGGTGATTTAAAAGAAGTTACCAAAAAAGAAATGAGAAAAACCATTGCTTGGTATACTCCTCAAGTACCTGTAAATAATGGGCCAGATAATTACTGGGGATTACCAGGTTTAATTTTAGAGATTAATGACGGTAACCAAACGATTGTTTGTACAGAAATAATTATGAATCCTACCAAGAAAGTAAAAATAGAAGAACCTACTAAAGGAAAAGTGGTTAGTAGAGAGAAATATGAGAAAATTTCTTTACAAAAATCTAAAGAAATGATGGAACGTTTTAGATCAAATAGAGGAGACGGGCATCAAATGCAAATTAGAATAGGAGGATAAAAACAGGTTTTGTTTACTATTTTTTCAAAAAGATTAAACTTTTAGGTTTTTTTTAAGTCTTATAATTCGTTATAAGAACTATTTTTACAGAAAATATCTAAACCAAGCACTAATGAAAAAATTAATTACACTATCATTTCTACTATTTACCATTGTAGTCTTCTCTCAAAGAAAGTTTGAAGGAAAAGCTACATACATGTCAAAAACAACTGTCGACATGTCTAGATTTGGTAAAATGACCGAGCAACAAAAGAAACAAAGGATGGCTCGTTTTAAAAGTTTTTTAGAAAAAACATATACGCTAAGTTTTAACAAGTCAGAATCTGCGTTTAAAGAGAATGCAAAATTAGATGCTCCAGGTACAGGAGGTGGGCGTCGTTGGGGTGCAAGTAACGGTCAGGGCTCTATTTATAAAAATGTGAAAGACAAAAAAATGATTGAGGATATTGAGCAATTTAGCAAACGTTTCCTAATCGTTGAAGAAATGGAAATGCCACAATGGGAAATGACAGGTGAAACCAGAAAAATTGGTCAATATACAAGTTACAAAGCAACGATGGTGAAAGTTGATAATACCATAGACTGGGGTAGTATTTTTAGTAGAAGAGGAAAAGGTGATCAGAAGAAAGATTCTACGAAAGTAAAAGAAAAGAAACCAGAAGTTAAAACTCAAATTGTAACAGCATGGTATACACCTCAAATTCCTGTTAGTGCTGGTCCAGCAGAATATTGGGGATTACCAGGGTTGATTTTAGAAATTAATGTAGGAAGAACTACCATGTTATGTACAGAAATTGTTATCAATCCTGAAAAATCAATAGAAATAAAAGAACCTACTAAAGGAAAAGAAGTTTCTAGGGATGAATTTAATAAAATAGTAAAAACAAAATCTGAGGAGCTTCGCCAGCAATTCCAAAATAGAAGAGGCGGAAGAAGATCTAACTAGACTTAATTAAATAATAAATGAAAAAATTAGTAATTATTGCCATTTTAATGGTGAGTGGTATTTCAACTGCCCAAATTAAATTAACAGGTGTAGTCAAAGATTCTATTGGGGTTCTTGAAATGGCTAATGTTATTGCATTAGATACTTTAACAAAAAGAATTGCCTCATATGGGTTTACAGATGCTAATGGAAAATATAAGCTCGATTTAAAGAAAAATACGATCTATAATATTAAAATTAGTTATGTAGGTTTAAAAGCTATAGATGAAATTTTAAACACCAAAGACGTTGATTTGGTAAAGAACTACACCATGTCTAATGACAATATGTTAGATGAAATTAATATTGTCTCTAGTATGCCAGTAACCATAAAAGGTGATACTATTATCTATAATGCAGATTCATTTAAAAATGGAACAGAGCGAAAGCTAGAAGATGTTCTAAAGAAACTCCCAGGAGTTGAGGTTAATGAAGCAGGTGAAATAGAAATAGAAGGAAAAGTAGTAGAGAAGGTAATGATTGATGGGAAAGACTTCTTTGATGGAGATACCAAACTTGCAACTAAAAACATTCCCTCAAATGCAGTTGATAAAATTCAGGTACTACGTAATTATGGAGATGTAAGTCAACTAAGAGGTGTACAAGATAATGAAGGTAGAATTGCCATTAATATTAAATTAAAAGAAGGGAAAAAGAATTTTTGGTTTGGTGATGTTACTGCCGGTATTGGAGATTCTCCAAATGATAATCTATACCTTTTTCAACCCAAACTTTTCTATTACACCCCAAAATATACATTAAATGTTATTGGAGATATTAACAATATAGGAGAAGTTGTTCTAGGTAGACGTGACATTAGAAATTTTAGTGGAGGTTTTAGAAGTCAGAGCCCTTCAAACGGAACTAATTTGAGTTTAGGAAGTGCTGGTATAGGATTCTTAAATGCGAACGCAAGAAATGCAAACAGAATAGAGACAAAACTAACAGCTTTAAATTTTAGTTATTCTCCAAATAAGAAATTAGACCTAAGCGGGTTTTTAATTTGGTCTAGTAATGCTAACGGACAAAGAAGAAATACAGCAATCGATTATTTTGACACACCAGATGATCCAACTACGCCAATTGATGAAGCTTTAATTGTTCCAGATGATTTTATTCAAAATAGTACAGATCAATTTAGTAATACAGGATTATTTAAATTTAGTGCCACTTATAAAAAGAATTTTAATAGCCAACTAAATTATGATGTTATTGGAAGGTTTTCTAACGAACGCACAGTTAATAGCGTCAATTCTTTGATATTGAGTGATGTTGCTGTAGCTGAAAATGCAACTCCATTTACAATAAATCAAAATATAAGTTATTTCTACACAATCGATGAAAAAAACATTCTTGCTTTAGAGGTTTCACATTTATTACAAAATGAAGACCCGTTTTATGTTGCATCTTTAGAGAATGACCCACTAAATAACGATTCAACTGATTTTAATAATCCTCGTGACGGTTTTGATGATGCAGCTTTAGATTTAGGACTTGATAGAAGCTTACAGTTTTATAATTTAAATCAAAATAGAAGAGTAAAATCTAATCAAGCAGATGCTAAATTAGATTACTATTATATTATAGATGAAAAAAGTAATTTAAATTTTGTCACTGGAACAATTCTTAGTCGCCAAAATTTTAATTCTAGATTCTTCCAAGTATTAGATGCTAATGGAACAACCTTAGATCCAAATCCTTCAATAGGAGGTCTTACAGATCCACAAACAACGAATGACACGGAATATAATTTTACAGACTTATACGTTGGAGCTAGATATAGAGCAAAATCGGGAATCTTTACATTTACTCCAGGTTTTACAGCACATGCTTATAATGTGAATAATACTCAGTATGGTGTTGAATTTTTTGAAGATAAATTTTTAAAATTTCTACCAGAATTTAAAATGATCGCACAATTTAAAAGAAGTGAAAGCCTTACTTTAGATTATAGACAACGAGTTAATTTTACTGATGTAAATCAAATTGCGAGAGGAATTGTAGCAAATAGTTATAATTCATTCTTTTCAGGGAATGCTGATTTGATAAATGCTAGCTCTCATAATGCTAGATTAACATACAGCAGCTTTAATTTATATAATGCTAGTAACGTTATTGCAACTGTGAACTACAGTAAGACTATTGACCAAATCAATAGAAATATCAATTTTATACCAGGGTCTGTTGTTTCTACGAGTACCAATTTGAACTCCCCGTTTGACAATGAATCTTTAACAGGTTTTGTGCGATTAGGGAAAACAATTAAGAAGATAAGAGCCTCTATTAATGGAAGACTAACGTATGCTAAAAGTTTTCAGTTTAATAATGATGTAGCGAATGAAAGTCAGCTTTATAATCAATCATATACAACTAGTATTGGTACAAATTTCAGGAAAGCACCTAATGTGAGCTTACGTTACACATTAAGTCTTACAGATCAAGTTATTAGTAATCGTCCAGTGAATTTTAATAGTGTTACACATAGACCGTCTATTAATTTTGATGCTTATATCTGGAATTCTCTTACTTTTAAAAGTGACTTTGCTTACACGGAGGTAAAACAAAATGGAAAAGTAAACAATAGGTTTAAAATTTGGAATATGACTTTTGCGTACAGAAAAGATAGAGATGCTAAATGGGAATATGAACTAGTAGGAAGTAACTTATTAGGGACAAGTTCTACTGCAAATGTTGGTGCAGGTGTTTTCTCTAATTCTCTTACAGAAACATTTATCTTACCAAGATTTGTAAGTGTCAGAGTTCGATATCAATTATAGATTTTTTTGTATAAATTTTAAAAAAAGCCTTTCTATTATAGAGAGGCTTTTTATTTTGATTTGTATTTTCGCATAGAAAGATAAAAGATTCATATGATAAAAGTATTTGACGTTGCGATAATTGGAAGTGGCCCAGCAGGTGCGTCAGCAGCATTTGAGCTTGCTAAAAATGGAATTTCTACCGTAATTATTGAAAAAGAAACCTTACCAAGATATAAAACATGTGGAGGTGGGTTTGCATATAGAGGAAGACGAAAAATGCCTTTTGATGTAAGTTCTGTAGTAGAAAAGGAATTTTTTAAAGTCGATGCTTTTTTTGAGAAAATGGGGGTTCATGTTGTTTCAGAAAGAAAAGAACCTATCATTAGTATGGTAATGCGAGATGATTTTGATAATTTCTTAGTTGAAAAAGCAAAAGAGAAAGGAATTATAATACTTGAAAATCACAAACTAAAAAACATCACTTTTGAAGATGGAATTACACTTCATACCTCGCAAGGTGATGTGAAAACAAAATTTGTTATCGCTGCAGATGGAGTTTTAAGTCCTACTGCAAAATTGACGGGTTGGGTGGAAGATACGCGTTTGTTAATTCCAGCCTTAGAATATGAAGTAGAAGTAACTCCAGAAGATTTTGAAAGGCTATCTAAAAGTGTTCGTTTAGATTTTGATGCAATTCCTATGGGTTATGGTTGGTGTTTCCCTAAGAAAAATCATTTGTCAATTGGATTGGCTTCCTTTAGAAGAGTGAAAGTAGATTTCAAAAAACTCTATCGCGAATACATGGAAAATACTTTGGGAATTACAGAAGTTGTAAGTGAGCAAATGCACGGATTTCAAATCCCTGTAACTCCAAGAACAGACGGATGTGTTAGAAAAGGTGTTTTCTTAGTGGGTGATGCTGCTGGTTTTGCAGATCCATTAACAGCGGAAGGAATTTCCAATGCAATATTTTCAGGAATTATGGCTGCAGAATCTATTATTGAAAGTAAGCTTGACAAGAAGTTAGCTGAAGAAACATACAATTCTAAACTCAATAAAACATTAATCCCTGAACTAAAAACAGGCGTGCGTTTATCTAAACTCTTTTATGAGAACGAAAAAATTAGAAACTTCCTCATCAAAAAATATGGAGATAGAATTTGTGAAGTGATGACTCAAATCTTGATGGGAGAAAGAACCTATCCTGCAGATATTACAAAGCAAATAAAAAAGAAATTACGAAAAGCAATTTTTTCTTAAAAGTATGAGTGTAATTACTTCTAAAACATTTTTTCCAGCCTTCTTAAAAACAGTAGGAATTTTATTCCTATATATTTTCATAGGGCTTTTTATCGATAGTAAATACATTGTAAATACATATCAAGAATCTCAGTGGATTGCTAATCTTTTAATGGTGATCATCTTTTCCATAGTTCTATGGAAAGCCTCTCCCAGAATTAGAGAACTGATGATTTATGCCGTATTGATTGGCTATGTTGGGGAGTATTTATTTTCTATTGGATTGGGAATGTATACCTATAGATTAGAAAACATTCCTCATTATATTCCAATGGGGCATGCATTGGTCTACATTGGAGTGCTTTATTTTATAAAAACAGCTTTTACAAAGAAGAATACTAAACTTCTTGAAAAAGTATTTACAACGCTAATCTTATTATATGCAACAACGTTTCTAATTTTTAAAAGTGATGTATTTGGATTTGTCTTAACTATAGCAACATTATTAATTCTACGGAATAAACCAAGAGAACGGTTGTTTTATTTAACCATGTATTTGTCAATTGTTTTTTTAGAAATCACGGGAACTAGTTATGAATGTTGGAAATGGCCCAGTATAGCATTTGATTATTTCACATTTTTGCCAAGTGCAAATCCGCCAAGTGGAATTAGTTTCTTCTACTTTGGATTAGATTTAGGTTGTCTTTGGTTGTACAAACAAAGGCATAAATTGGCTTGGAAACGGATGAAAGATATTCGATTATTGAAGAATAAAGTAACTTAAAATTATTGATGTAATAACTACAAGATAAATAACAAATACTTTAAAGTAGTATTCTCTTTTCTGTTTTTTTATAATAGAAGCAACCTTTCTTTTTATTTTTTTAGATTCTTCTTTTGAAAATTGAATCTTCTTTTCTGTCGTTCCTTTTTTAGATATAAATCTTTCCAATTCATCACCATAGATTTGTTTTATCTTTTCAAAAGGAATTTTCGGTTTCCTGGTAACAACATAAGTCTTTGTCCGAACGAGTCCAAATCCGCTAAAATTTTGAGGTCTTCTTTTTCTATTCATATTCAATCTTAAAGATAACAAGATTAAAGGAAACAAAAAACCCACTACAATTGTAGTGGGTTTTTGACTAAATATTTTTTATAAATTATAGTTGAAAAGCTTCTTTTACTTTGTCAACATAATCTAATTTTTCCCATGTAAATGTTTCTACTTCTAGAGAAACTGTTTCTCCCATTGGATTTGAAAACGTTACTGTTTTTACTTCAGGAGTTCTTCCCATATGTCCGTAAGCAGCAGTTTCAGAATAAATAGGTGATCTTAATTTTAAACGTTGTTCAATAAAATAAGGTCTCATATCAAAAAGTGATTCAACCACTTTACTAATAGCTCCGTCTGTCATATCTATAGTAGAAGTTCCATACGTTTCAACATTAATACTTGTTGGTTTTGCAACTCCAATTGCATAGGAAACCTGAACCAAAACTTCTTTACACAAACCAGCAGCAACTAAATTCTTAGCAATATGACGTGTTGCATAAGCTCCAGATCTATCTACTTTAGAAGGGTCTTTTCCAGAAAATGCTCCACCTCCGTGAGCTCCTTTTCCACCATAGGTGTCAACAATAATTTTTCTACCTGTTAAACCCGTATCTCCATGAGGTCCGCCAATTACAAACGTACCAGTTGGATTGATATGATAGGTAATGTTATCTGTAAATAATTTTTGAATGTTTGCAGGTAACTTTGCCATAACTCTAGGAATTAAAACAGAAACAATATCTGATTTAATTTTAGCTAACATCACTTCATCACTTTTATCAAAATCATCATGCTGTGTAGAAACTACAATTGCATCAATTCTTTGTGGAACGTTATCATCAGAATATTCAATAGTTACTTGAGATTTTGCATCCGGTCTTAAGTATGTAATGTCTTTATTTTCTCTTCTTAATTCAGCTAATTCAATTAACAATCGATGAGATAACTCTAAAGCCAATGGCATATAGTTTTCAGTTTCATCAGTTGCGTATCCGAACATCATTCCTTGATCACCAGCTCCTTGTTCTTCTTTGTTTTTCTTATCTACTCCTTGATTAATATCAGGAGATTGTTCGTGAATTGCAGATAGAACCCCGCAAGAATTTCCATCAAACATATACTCGCTTTTTGTGTATCCAATTTTATTGATGACATCTCTAGCGATTTGCTGAACATCTAAATAAGTTTTAGACTTCACTTCACCAGCTAAAATAACTTGTCCTGTTGTAACTAAGGTTTCACAAGCAACTTTAGAATCAGCATCAAATGCTAAAAAATTATCAATTAAAGCGTCGGAAATTTGATCTGAAACTTTATCAGGATGTCCTTCAGATACAGATTCTGAAGTAAATAAATATGACATAAATATATCTTTTAAATTATTAAAAAAGAGAAAATTAAGTCTGATTGGTCGCCAAAAGTAGTAAAGAATTACTGCTTTAGCATTTTTATTTATTCTGAAACTTGTTCAGTATAAAGAGGTTGCAATCAGTCAAATTTTTCCTCCAATTAAGTTGCAAATTTACATCTAAAATCTAAAACCCCCACTTAAAAATAAATTTATTTCATAGAAAAAGTATTAAAACAAGAAATGCTTTTGTTGATAATCAAATTATATAGCTTGAAAACTAAGAAATACCTAAAAATTTAAAAATAAAGTAGATTATATTTGGATATTAAACTTTTCTAACTGAATATTTGTCTATCAAAAGTTCAAACACTTATTGAATATTGTTATCAAGAAAGGCAGAGGGATTAGACCCTGTGAAGCCTTAGCAACCCTTTGTTGTTCTGAATACATTCAGAATTTCAAAGAAGGTGCTAAATTCTACCCAGACTATTAAAGTCAAGGATAGATAACTCAAAAGAAATTACATACCTGTAATTTCTATGATTTCTTTTTAACATTTTTCTTTAAAGCAACTCCTATGAGTTGGTTTTTTTGACTTTTAAATTTAATTATTTAATCATTCAAATTAGAAAAATGAGTACATTAAAATTTTCAACAAATGCATTACATGCAGGACATGATGTAACGCAAACAGCAGGGGCAAGAGCAGTTCCTATTTATCAAACAACATCGTATGTTTTTAATGATTCAGATCATGCAGCGAATCTTTTTTCGCTGAAAGAATTAGGATTTATTTACACACGACTCAACAATCCTACAAACCAAATCTTACAAGATCGTTTGGCAGCCTTAGAAGGTGGTATTGGAGCTGTCGTATTTGCTTCAGGAACGGCAGCAATTGCTACAGGTTTTTTAACTTTACTAAAAGCAGGAGATCATGTTGTTGCCTCAAGTAGTTTGTACGGTGGAACCTACAATTTACTGAGCGTAACATTACCTAGATTAGGTATAACCACAACGTTTGTTGATGCTTCTGATCCTGATAGTTTTGGTGAAGCTGTGCAAGAAAACACAAGAGCATTTTTTGTGGAGTCTTTAGGAAATCCAAAATTAGATGTACTAGATTTAGAAGCTATTTCAGTTCACGCAAAAACAGCTAAAGTTCCTTTTATTGTAGATAATACAGTAGCAACACCAGCTTTGCTGAATCCAATCAAACATGGCGCAAACATTGTCATTCATTCCTTAACAAAATATATAGGCGGACAAGGAAATTCTTTAGGAGGTGCAATTATTGATGCTGGAACTTTTGATTGGTCTAGCGGAAAATTTCCAGAATTTACAGAACCATCAGCAGGATATCATGGCTTGGTATATCATGAAGCTCTGGGAGCAGCAGCGTTTACTTTTAAACTGATTTTAGAAGGATTGAGAGATTTTGGTGGAGCTTTAAGTCCAACCAATGCTTTTCAAATCATTCAAGGATTAGAGACTTTGGAAATTAGAATTCAAAAACATTCAGAAAATGCGTTGGCATTAGCATCATGGTTAGAAGCACAAGAAGAAGTTGCTTGGGTAAACTATCCAGGATTAGCGTCTAGTAAGTACAAAAAACTAGCAGATAAGTATTTGCCAAACGGTCAAAGTGGAGTTGTAACCTTTGGAGCAAAAGGAGGTTTTGATGCTGCGAAAGCAATTGCCGATAATGTAAAAATATTTTCACTATTAGCGAACATTGGAGACACCAAATCATTAATTATTCATCCAGCAAGCACTACTCATCAACAGCTGTCTGAAGATCAACAAGCTGATGCTGGAGTAGCAAATGATTTAATTCGATTGTCTGTAGGATTAGAAAATATAGAAGATTTAAAAGAAGATTTAAAGGAAGCGTTTGTTGCTGTTCGTAAAATCTTAAAAGTATAACGGTATGGGCAATTTAAAATTTGAAGTAAAAGGAGAAAACATCTCAGAAACAAAATTTATAGGAACCGCAAGACAGTTTACGGTTGTTGTAGATGAGCCTGCCGAATTGGGAGGTACTGATGGAGACGCAAATCCTGTGGAATATATTTTAGCAGGTTTAGCAGGATGTATTAATGTGGTAGGACATATTGTTGCAAAAGAACTAGGTTTTAAGATCAATAAGATCAAAATTGAAGCTTCTGGAATTATTAATCCAAACAGATTTTTAGGTATTTCTGAAGAGGATAGAGCTGGGTTTAAAGAAATACAATTGAAGATTATTCCAGATACAGATGCAGATAAGTCTGTGTTGAATGAGTGGTTAAAAATTGTAGAAAGCAGATGCCCAGTGAAGGATAATCTTACAAATTCTACTCCGGTACGAATTGATTTAAAAGAAACACTAGCCATTGTATAACAAATTTCTTTTATGAGTAAGTTACTTTATTCAAAACCATTAAAACACACAACCAATGTTGGTAAGGCCATTGAACTTCAATTGTCTTATCAACTTTTTGGAGAACCAATAGGAACAGCCCCTGTTGTCATGGTCAATCACGCACTTACTGGAAATAGTTTGGTGACAGGGAAAAATGGCTGGTGGCAAGATTTAATAGGTGATAAAAAACCCATTGATACGGATAAATATACCATTATTGCTTTTAATAT
>TARA_R110001632_G_scaffold140224_1_pt1 | contig 36680 bp, 38 predicted proteins | sample TARA_R110001632 | Tara Oceans TARA_R110001632 (sample SAMEA4398266) | marine metagenome | biome: Polar Biome; feature: [SRF] surface water layer (ENVO:00010504); material: water (ENVO:00002006), including particulate matter (ENVO:01000060) such as... | depth 5 m
GCATTATAGAGATCAAAACTGACAGCGCAACCCTTTATTGAACAAAATTGTTTGACCGCCGGTTTTATGCACAATATGTTTAAGGTTAGGGCAACTAATCACTATTTACCTCGATATATAAAAATGTAAAGTGTTATTAGTTGGCGATTTTGTAATAAATGGTTAACATAGCTAGGCCTTATATTCTTATAAACATACAATCTTTTAGGTAGACACATGAACTCACCCACTATAATAAATATAATCCTTGCCGTAGTCCTTGCTGTTGCGGGCTATTTCCTATTACCAGTAATAGCAGCAAACCTTGAACCTAACCTCGCGTTAGCCATTGGTTTATTACTTGGCGGTATTCTTGTACCCGTTATTAGTAAACAATTCTCAGGTGCCTCTTCATCGGTTGAAGTTCAAGCAGATGACGAAAACAGCAAAACACTTTATGTTGGCAACTTACCTTATCGCGCGAATGAACAAGCCGTTCAACAACACTTCGAACTGCAGGGACAGGTTCACTCTGTTCGATTGATGAAAGATCGCCGTACAGGCAAACGCAAAGGTTACGGCTTTGTGGAAATGACATCAGCTGGTGCTGAAAAGGCAATTGAAAACCTGAATGATTCTGAGTTTCAAGAAAGAACATTGAAGGTACGCATGGCGAAGGACAAAGTTGAGGAGTAATTTCCCGCTATATATAGTCCATATAAAAAAGCCGATGCATTTACATCGGCTTTTTTGTGTCCAAAAGTTTGAAACTTTAGTACTGACTAATTGCCAGCGCTGAAGTTTTGGAATTTATAAAACAGAAACCAATGCTGATGCTAGGGCGTCTACATTACTTTTGCTGATCCCTGCGATATTCACGCGACTCGAATCGACGAAGTAAACGCTATGCTTATTACGCATTTCTTGAACCTGTTCAGGTGTGATGCATAAATAAGAGAACATGCCTTTTTGTTGTTTTACAAAACTGAAGTCTCTTTGCGCGCCTTTTTCCACGAGCTTGTCCACTAATAAACTCCGTAAAGCTTGCATACGTGTGCGCATTGCTTCTACTTCTGCAACCCATTCTGTGCGAAGAGATTCATCATTCAAGATAATATCAACCAAAGCACCACCGTAGGATGGCGGCATAGAATAAATACCTCGAGCGATGGATTGGATTTGCGTTTGTATTGCTTTACGTGCTTGTGTGTTGGCGGTAACCATGACGGCCAAACCTACTCGCTCTCTATACAAGCCAAAGTTCTTAGAACAAGAAGCGGCAACAACCACTTCGGGTAGGTTATCAACAAGAAGGCGCAGTCCATAGGCATCTTGCTCAAGACCATCTCCAAAACCTTGGTAAGCCACATCAACAAAAGGAATAAATCCTGTTTTTTGCGCTAGCTCCAATACGACTTTCCATTGATCAGGCGTTAAATCTGCACCGGTCGGGTTGTGACAACATCCGTGAAGCAAGACTACATCACCCGATTTAACCTGAGATAAGGTTTCAACCATTCCTTCAAAATTGATACTGGCATCAGCTTTATTAAAATATGGGTAGGTTTGGATTTTGAGCCCTGCATTTCCAATTAACGGAATGTGGTTTGCCCAAGTAGGATCGCTCACCCATACAGTTAGCTCACTGTTACAGCGCTTAATCAATTCAGCCAATATACGCAACGCGCCACATCCGCCAGGTGCTTGAACCGCTGCAACCCGATCTTCTAATAACACTTTACTACCTTTACCCAATAATAATTGCAGCATGCCGTCAATATAACCGGGCACACCTTGGGGAGTGATATAGGTTTTAGAGTCTTCTTTAGCCAATAATATCTGTTGCGCCTTGGCAACTGAAGATAAAATAGGTGTATGCCCTTGCTCGTCTTTATATACACCGACGCCCAAATCGATTTTCAATGGATTAGGGTCAGCTTTATAGGCAGTCGATAATCCCAAAATAGGATCTGCGGGCAATTGGGGCAATACTTCAAACATGATATTCCTTTGAATTTATGGTGAGATGGCTAAAACGGTGGACATTATGCCATCACCTGATGATTTTTCGAACTTAAAATACTGCTATTTTATATCGAAATCATAGCTATTTTCGGCAACACATTGCGCTTCATTATTAAAAGTTCGTTCTTGCCAGGTTACATGCTGATATTTATCGACTAATAGTAGAGTAGATGAGCGTGTTCCATACTCGGGACTTTTAATGAATATTGATGATAGCTTTCGCTCCCAGTCGATTGGAACGCCAGTTTGAGGCAATGTATTATCCGGCGCCTTTGTTTGGTTTTTAAGTAAAGCAAAAAGCTGCTCACTTTCTAACTTATGAGGATCTTGACAGTACTGAGTTAATTGAGCCATGCCATGTAATATTTTAGGCCAAGGTGTATTTAAGCTTGCATTAGATAAACCATACACGCCAGTTGTCAATTTTTCGGATTGTAAGGTGTGATTATTAAACACGTATAGGTTGCTCCAATCACCAAACAATAGATTGAATCCATTGTAGTTATCACCTTCATCACTCAAACGGGAAAGATAGGACTCGCTATCTGGTGAGCCCTGTAGATAGTGACTCACTAGCTCCCCTCGACTAAGAGCATCTGGATCAATACGCTCTGGATCTCGAATATTGGTTAGCGCGGCAAGCTTTCCTCGGCGATTAATACCCATCCATGTGCCACCAGCACGTAAGTCTTTACCTGCTAACAGATATGGATGATCTTCCCAAAATGCCGAAGCTTGAGTAGGACGCTCAAAAAACTCATCACGGTTAGCCGCGACAATCAGCGGGTAGTCAGGATGTTGATTTACCGCAATAAATAAAATGCACATAACAATTCCACTACCAAGTTAATGAGCCTTTTCATCCTTGCGTTTAGCTCTTAAATTTTCGACTTCAATTTGTTTGTCAAGCTTTTCAAATAACGTCCCAGAATTTTCAACAAATGACGCCACATCCGATGCAGGACGTAATTGATAAACAGGCGGCAACATGGTGCTGTCATATTCAGGATTTGCACTGAAATCGCCATTCCCTAACATGCCAATACTAACGATGGGTACAACAATAGCCAGAGTCATCATTGTGCCAACGATGTTACGTCGCCGATTGGTTTGGTGAAAGGCTATAAACAATGACAACCACACGAAACCAAACAGAATAAGTGTATATACAGTGAGCTCTAACCATAGAAACAATACGGGCGCGTTAAAGTTAAACGATAACAATTTTTCTAGTAAATACAGGCCATAAACAATAAATAACGTGAGCCATAGTATAGAAAACTGACTGACTACCCGACTCTCTTTATTAAAAACTTTCCCCATCACTGCAAACGCTACGGGCCAAGCACTGAGTATTGCCATTTGCCCCATCTCTTTGGGTAACATATCGAAAATGCTATAATCTGTGATGCTGTTTAGATAGCCCGAGACCATCGATAGTACTAAGTATCCCAACGTCAACAGTATGGCTATTCCGCTATTGGACAACCAACTCAAACTCTCTTCTAATTGACTAAGAGGCAATGCTGGAGAAACTGGCTGATTGGTGTTCACCACTTTTAAACGGGTTCGTCCAATCTTCAGAATATCGTCACCTTCTAGCTTGCCGCTAGCTAAACATCGCTTATTCACGAATGTACCGTTAATGCTTTGGCAGTCTTCAAAATAAATTGAGTTTTCTACACTATCTTGACGTATACGAATGTGCTCCGCACTAATATAAGGATCCTCTAAACGTAAATCACAATGATGATCACGGCCAACCACAATCTCAGGTTTATTAAATTTGAAATACTTCAGAGTTTGGTCTTTACGTGACAGTAATTCGAGCACTATTGCCATGCTATAGCTCCCATAAACTGCTTGGTAAATCGCATAGCTGAGTCCTGACTAACACCCGCTAATGTAAAATGACTAATTAATCCTTGAGAATCATGATTCAACGTTGCCCCTATATATAGAACATCATATAAATGTGGAAACTCTTTATAGGCACGCAAACAAAAGGTACTTTTGGTTTTGACCTGATGATGGTTAGTCACTATGTCTTGCTTACATTGATAATTATTGACATCATTTTTACTCGCTTGATTTCCAGCTCCAGCACCAGCGATACTGTCAGTAAAAAATTCATAAAAACGATGAGTCCCTAACCTTTCGCTTTCAAGCCATTCAAACTCAATTTCAACGCCACCGGTACGCAGACCGCCATGAAGGAAAATGTCTTCATCTAAGCGACATCTTTTTTCAACTGACAAGTATAGAGCTTCTTGGTCGGCACTATTTGAGTCCCCCCAACAAGCCAGTAACTCTCCGTCTGGGGTGGGTATTATCGCTCCACCTAAGTTGCTTGATTTCCACACGCCCAGTTCAAGACGACTAAAAAGTTGCCGTTGATTCTCCATCAACTGAGTAGCGATAACCTGCTTGTACTCTTTAGGTGATAATGGCGTCAAGTCGCTGTTTTCAATCAGCGAGTACACTTTGGTTAACGGTACTAAAAAGCCAATTTGATTCCCAGCGGTTGCTACATTTACCCCCACGACTTGACCATCAGGATTAACTACAGGTCCACCACTCATGCCGGGATTAATAGAACCCGTAAAGTGAATGCGCTGATAAAAACTATTCTTCTTAATACCATTAAACGTCCCAGGAACAACGATCATGCCTAAATCATGGGGGTTACCTAATGAATAAATACTGCTGCCTTGCTCTGGTAAAGACTCTGATAGCGCAAAAAAGTCTGTGCTTATTTTATCAGTTTGAACTTGTACAAGCGCTAAATCATTAACCACATCAATATTGACCACAGATAAATCACCGACCGACCCATCTGCTGCGAGATATTCGATCCGGTACTTTTCAGGAAAATAAACATATTCAGAGACAACATGATAATTCGTTACCAGTACGCCCGAATCATTAATTTGAAAACCAGATCCAATGGACGATTTGTTGCCGGAGCCTAATTCAATAATGCGAATTTGGTAGAGTGCGGTTTGATAATGACTGAAAAGATTTTGTGCAGTTTGCTGACCAAATCCTAAAGCACTGTACAAGGACAGAGCAAATAACAAATATCTCAAAATTATATTTTCCTTTTTATCTTAATCGGGCAACCGCTGTAATACGCACTGAGGATGAGTTCTCGAGAATTTGGCTGACATAGCGGATCATCGAGCCTAGTGTAAAGTGGACCAGCAAAGAAAGAAATGGCTAGCAGATTAAATATCCCCTACTGTGAGTGATGAATTACCTGCGATTACTAATGTTTTTAGTTATTTCTTAAAGACCTGCATTTTACAGCCTATAAGCTAGCAATTTGGCGATGAATTGAGCAAACATAAGAAGCTGATTATCGCCTTCGCTTTTCGCCTAGCGTGAAATCAACCTTCGTCCTCAAACCAATTTATTTATTCGCAAGATCCGTTAAATATGGGGTAACAGATCAATTAAACGCCATAATGCCCATCGATTGGCAGATCAAATGTTCGCTAAAATTCGAGAAGTCGATAAAATGTCCATGTGCTTAGACCCAGCTGAAACTTGTTGTCGAGAGGAAATGTGAAGGCAGATTGATTTACCTATTGCTAATAAAACAGCTCTTTCGCGATTTTATGGGAAGAAGCCAATTGAGTTAGATTGTGTATTAGAAATTGAAGGGTATCCAGCAAGAATTAACCTGCATTTAACAGTATTTCAGCACTGAGCATGCTAAATTTCCTGATAAAGTAGCGACCACCATAACGCCCCCAGCGGAGATTAAGATTGAAAAACAAAGGTTTCACCACCCGTTTAGTACACGCAGATAGAGTTATTAACAAACCGCAAAATGGCGCTGTGCATCAAGCAACAAATAATTCAGTATTATTTGCCTTCGACAACGCACAAGACCTTGTTGATGTATTTCAAGGCAAGGCCGCAGGTCATGTCTACTCTCGTTCATCATCGGCTTCCAGTGTTTCGTTGCAAAATATCCTATGTGAATTAGAAGAGGGTATTGGCGCAGTCACTTTTTCAACTGGTATGGCAGCAATTAGCGCAACATTTTTAAGCTTATTACGCGCTGGTGACCATATCATTATGAGCCAGTTTCTATTCGGTAATACCAGTAGTTTAGCCAGTACGTTACAAGGGCTAGGCATTCAAATTAGTTATGTAGACGTCACCGATGTACAAAATGTTGCCGAGGCGATGACACCAGAAACCAAGCTGGTTTATGCAGAAACGATTGCTAACCCGGCGACACAGGTGGCAGATTTAAGTGCGATAGGTCAGTTATGCGAAGAGAATAAAATGCTGTTTATCGTAGATAACACTATGACACCAGCTAATATTTTTTCACCAAAAAGTGTTAAAGCTTCGCTTACTATAGCGTCTTTAACAAAATACGTTTCTGGCCACGGTAATGTATTAGGTGGAGTAGTGATTGATACCGGCTTGTTCGATTGGCGTGTATTTGACAATATTCTGCCAATTTACCGTTCCACAGATACCCAGCAATGGGGGCTAACCCAAATTAAAAAGCGCGGTTTACGCGATATGGGTGCCACATTGTCACCTGAAGCAGCTCATAGCATTTCAATTGGCTTAGAAACACTTGCCTTACGCGTCGAGCGGATTTGTCAAAATGCCTTACGTCTAGCAAGTTATCTGCATGGCCATGAGCATGTTCGGCATGTTTATTATCCTGGATTAGCTAATCATCCTCAGCACTATATAGCCCGTGAATTATTTGCAGGTTACGGCGGTATTGTAAGCATCGATTTAGTGGAGCATATCGATCCACTCGCGTTCTTAAACGAACTTAATCTCGTGCTTTGTGCAACACACTTAGGTGATACTCGAACGTTAGGATTACCCGTAGCACAGACAATTTATTTTGAAAATACTGCGGCACAAAGGGCTGAGATGGGCATTAATGACAATATGCTACGTTTTTCTGTCGGTATTGAGGATGTCGACGACATCGTGGCTGACTTTGAACAAGCCTTCGCCGCATTATAATGATGCGGCTTGTCTAATTTAGCAAATGGACGAGAAACGACTCTCGTCCATATGTTAATTCATGCTGAAACTGGTCGTAATCTTTACTTTCCCTTCAAGCATCAACATGACCGAGCAATATTTTTCGGCTGAAAGCTGCACTGCACGCTGAATATGCTTCTCGTTTAAATTTTCTCCGCTGAGTACATAATGCGCATGGATCTGCGTAAACACCCGTGGTGCTTCGTCGGCACGCTGGGCATCAAGTTGGCACTTACAACCAGTTATGGCTTGTCGTGATTTTTTAAGAATTTCTACCACATCAATTGAAGAGCACGCCCCAACTGCCAACAAAACCGCTTCCATGGGAGTCGCTTGACTGCCATTACCGTCCATTTCAATGCGCTTACCGGTGTCTGTTTCACCTGTAAATTTCATATCAGATTGCCAGCTAACTGTCGCTTTCATTCATTTCACTCCGCACCAAATAATATTTTAAACGTCTTGTTTGATTAAGGTTATCTTGCTTTTATCTAGCAAAATACGTTTTTGCTTATATAAAGCACCGAGTGTTCTTTTATAAACATTTTTGCTGACATTAAAACGCTTAGATATTTCTTGAGCTGAACTTTTGTCCGTTAATGTAGATATGCCCCCATGAGCTTCTAAATCTTCAATAATTTGCTCAGCTAAATCTTTGCGGGCGTTGTCATCATGGAACTGAAAACACAAGTCGATTTTGTTGTCTTCACGCACTCGTTTAATGAATCCGGTTGTCTTCTCACCTATACGCAAGGGTTTAAATACTTCATCTTTAAAAATCAGTCCTAAATGGGTGCCATTTATGACTGCTTTGTAGCCCATATCACTGAGCCCGCAAATAAGTAATTCAACTTCTTGCTTAGGCTCAAAGTTCTCGCCTTCTTCAAACAGAAAATCTCGTAGTCGGGTCGAAGCTGCTACTTTCCCGGTTTCATCATCGAAATAAATAAAAACAACGTAAGACACCCCTTCCGCCATTGGAAAATCTTGCTCACTATAGGGTACGAGTAAATCTTTATCGATGCCCCATTCGACAAAAGCTCCGACATTATTAACGCTGACGACTTTCAAAAAGGCACACTCATCCACTTCAGCTAGCGGTATTTGAGTAGTTGCCGCTAATCTGCCATCACTGTCGTGATACACAAATACTCGACACGTATCGCCAATCTTGCAGGCTTCATCGGCAAATTTAGTGGGTAAAAGCACCTCTTTGTCGTCTCCGCCATCGAGGTAAAACCCGAAAGGAACCTGCTTAATTACATTTAATGAGTTGAACTTACCTATTTGCAGCATAAAACCTGTCTGTATTGAGGAATAAAAGCGAACCTTATTGTACCTGATAACATAGATGCCGACGGTAAAAATTCAAATTTGCTAACAAAGAAGCTTAATTCGACGTCAAAATTCGTGGCATAATCCGCGACCAGTCGACCTTCTTCTAATGCTATTTTTTTGAGTCCTTACTATGAGCATCGTATTTTTAAATGGGGATTACCTACCCCAAGAACAAGCAAGAATTTCTCCTATGGATCGCGGTTTTTTATTTGGTGACGGAATTTACGAAGTTATCCCAACTTACCTAGGCAAAACGGTTGGTTTTGCAGCTCATATTGGACGTATGCAGGACGGCCTAGCTTCTATCGGAATTGAACTTGACTACAGCCATGACGATTGGCAGGCGATTATCGACAACTTATTAAATAAAAATGATGCAGGTAACCGTGGTATCTATCTACACGTTAGTCGGGGCACCGATAGCAAAAGAGCACATGCTTATCCAACCGGCGTGACCCCGACCGTGTTTGCTTTCTCCTTCGAAATTCCACCGGCGCCAACGCCTGACAAATCGAAAGTTAAGCCATTTAATGTCACCAGCAGCGAAGATCTGCGCTGGAAGCGTTGCAACATCAAATCAACGTCACTCCTTGGCAATGTAATGCATTACCAGCAAAGCCAAGATTTAGGTATGCAAGAAACTATTCTGTTTAACCAGCAACAGCAACTGACTGAAGCGAGTTCGTGTAACGTATTTTTGGTGAAAGGCAATGTGATTGCTACGCCTGCATTAGATAACCAGCTTTTACCCGGCGTAACGCGAAAGATATTATTAGCAATACTGCGCGAGTACAGCTCATTCGTAATTGAAGAACGCGTTATTAGCATGGAAGAAGTGAAAAATGCTGATGAACTCTGGCTGACCAGTTCCAGTAAAGAGGTTGCTCCTATCATTACCTTAGATGGTATGCCAGTTGGTAACGGAACAGTCGGCGATGTCTGGCAACAAGCTCAGGCACTATTTACTCAATACAAATACCAATATTAGACACAGACAATGTCACGACCCATTTCGATTATTATTGATCTCGACGCTATTCGTCAGAACTTCGATTACGCCCACTCTATAGGGAATAAGTCTGCTGGTTGTAACAGCCAGACGATGGCTGTTATTAAAGCAGATGCGTATGGACACGGTGCGGTTGCAACTGCCCGGGCGTTAGCAAATAAAACCACCTTACTAGCAGTATCGAGTATTGAAGAAGCGGTTCTTTTGCGTCAAAACCATATTCGCAGCCCCATCCTTCTGCTCGAAGGCTGTTTCTGCAAGACTGAATTGAGCGTAGTAGACGATTTAGGATTGCAGATTGTGATCCATAACCAAGAGCAAATTAACGATTTACTTGCTGCAGAGTTGTCTAAACCAATCAGTGTGTGGTTAAAGGTAGACTCAGGTATGCACCGATTAGGTGTACCTCTGATAGACAGCTTAAACGTCTACCAAAGGCTATCAAACAGTCAAAATGTATCTTCTATTGTCTTAATGACACATTTTGCGACCTCTGATATACCCGACCATCCATTAGTTAGTCAGCAACTTGGCAACTTTAAAACAGCAGCCAGCGCAATATCGCAAAGCAAGGCTCCGATAGCCAACAGTTTGGCAAACTCTGCTGCATTGATGGCTATACCGGAAAGTCACGGTACCTGGAATCGCCCCGGCATCATGCTCTATGGTATCAGTCCCTTTGATCAACAAAACACATTGGCATTACCACTTATCCCTGCAATGCAATTTTGCTCAAAGGTGATAGCGATAAGAAAAGTGAGTACTGGAGATGCCGTGGGTTATGGTGCATCTTGGATTGCGAGAAAACCTAGTATTATCGCTACGGTTGCGGCTGGCTATGGAGACGGCTACCCTCGTACTGCGAAGTCAGGCACCCCGGTATTGATCAACGGTAAAATTGCTCCGTTAGCGGGCCGCGTATCCATGGATATGCTATGCGTAGATGTCACCCACCTAGACGATGTGAACGTTGGAGCCGAAGTCGAATTGTGGGGGAAACAATTATCAGTTAATGAGGTTGCCCAATGGTCAGATACATTCGGCTATGAGTTAGTGACCCGCATGCCAACACGCGCCAAACGTATTTTCATTAACCAATAAGGTAATTTTTAGCGTTCAGCTATTACCACTGCTCTTAGCGGAGCAGGATAACCTTCAATCGTTTTGGTATGATCGTTCGGATTAAGAAAGTCAATCAACGACTGGCTGTCCATCCATTGCGTTGCTCGCTGTTCATCAAGTGTAGTAGTGGCTACATCGACTACCCGAACGTTTTTAAAACCCAGCCGTCGCATCCACAAACATAGCGCATCAGTACTAGGTAGAAACCAAACGTTACGCATTTGCGCATAGCGCTCACCGGCCATTAATACTGTATTTTCGTCCCCTTCAACCACCAAGGTTTCAAGCACAAGTTCACCTCCAGGGCGTAACTGGTTCTTAAGTTGCTGTAAAAAATCTAATGGGCTCTTACGATGATAAAGTACCCCCATAGAAAATACCGTATCAAACGCGTTTTTCTCAGGTAACTGCTCTACGCCAACCGGTAATAAATGAATACGAGGGTCTGGGTTGAAATGTTTCATTGCTTGAAATTGCATTAAAAATAACTGTGAAGGATCCGCCCCCACTACCATTTTCGCGTTTTCGCCTAACATACGCCACATGTGGTATCCGCTGCCACACCCGACATCAAGCACATATCGATTTTCTAAGGATTGTATATGAGGCTGCACCCGCTGCCATTTCCAATCAGATCGCCACTCGGTATCAACATGGATACCATGCACGTAAAATGGACCTTTACGCCACGGCATAAACTGTTTGAGTAAACCAATAATTTGTTTTTGGGTGTAGCCATTTATATCTTCAGCAAGCCCAAATTCCACTTTATCTTTTAACTGGACCTCACTGGGGGCGGTTTGCGGCAACTTACTAAGTAACTTCACCCATTTATTGAAATCACCGTGTAATTGCTCTTTATGCCAGGTCGATATTTGCTTGGGCAACAATTCAAGCCAAGGACTCAAGGGCGAATCGGCGATTTCTTTATAAAACTGATTAAACCAGGTAACTGACATGAAATAGTCCCTACTGAATAGAGTGATGAAAAGACTAGTTTTTAATCGCGACTAAAGAAGCAAAATTAAAACACTGAAACCACAAGATTACGTCATCAAAGCCAGCATTGGTTAAACGCGTTTTATGTGCTTCGAAGGTCTCTGCACGTAACACGTTCTCTAGCGACTCACGTTTTTGGCTTATCTCAAGTTCGCTATAGCCATTACGCCGCTTAAACTCATGGTGTAAATCGACTAGTAGTTCGTTGCCTTGCTCCGAATCATGGCGAAGTTTTTCTGACAGAATGAAAATGCCACCGGGCGCTAGCCCGTTATATATAGACTTAATGATATTGTCGCGCTTTGCTGGCTCAATAAATTGAAGTGTAAAATTCATCACTACGCTTGATCCACGCTCAATGTGCACGTTCTGTAAGTCATCACAAATCACCTCTATGGGTGTATTCGCTTTGTATGCCTGAACATGCCGTTTACAGCGCTGAACCATTGCTTCAGAATTGTCCACCGCAATAATATTGCATGATTTAGCCTCCACATAACGCGCAGCCGCAAGGCTCACTGCTCCCAACGAACAACCTAAATCATAGATATTGGAATGCTCAGTAGCGTAGCGCCCCGCAAGCTGACCAATAGCATCAACGATGGTGCTATATCCAGGAACTGAGCGCTGAATCATATCCGGAAAAACTTCTGCTACTGAATCATCAAAGCGAAACCCACTGACCTGCTGAGGCTGTGAATAGATGGCGTCTTTGCCTGTTTGCATGTCATTAATAACTTCTAGGAAAAAAATTGGCTCAATTCTACCCGCCCGACATCGACCAAGCAATTGCGTTGACCGATTCAACTGCCTTAACCACTGAATAACCAGTCATAAGTCATGGGATAAGCGAATTGAGTGGCGTATTAGTTACATCGAACTAAAGCCTTCTGGTAGTATATGTTACATAAATCGAAGGGAGAACAATTATCCCTTCATTATTTACGACTAAAGTATTAATCTTATATCTTAATATTGAATTATTTATTGAAGGCATATAAATGGCAAAATTTTTAATCGCAGATGATCATCCGCTTTTTCGTGAAGCTTTAGTGGGTGCGTTAAGTCCGCTATTCGAAGAAGTTGAGATTTTGCAATCCGATTCCCTCGACTCCACGCTAAATATGCTTCAAGAGAATAATGATATTGATTTAATTTTACTCGATCTGCATATGCCAGGTTGTGAAAATTTTTATGGGCTTATTCGTGTTACACAGGATTTCCCGCAAATACCTGTTGCGGTGGTATCGGCAAGCGATTCGATTGAAGTGGTTTCTAACGTTATGAGCTTTGGTGCGAAAGGGTTTATCCCTAAGTCCACTCCCACTATACTTATTGCTGACGCGTTAAAAACCATTATGAACGGCGAAACGTGGTTAACGGATGAATTAAGAGCTCAAATTGCTGACATAGACGATGAGGGAATTAATTTAGCACAAAGGATTGCTGAACTAACGCCAAAGCAATTCCAAGTATTGAAATTGATTCATGATGGTTTATTAAATAAACAGATAGCCCATGAACTAAATGTCACTGAAGCAACCATTAAAGCCCATATAAGTGCTGTTTTTAGAAAATTAGAAGTAAATACCCGAACTCAAGCGGTGTTGTTACTTAAGAAATTAAATTTAGAAGATTGATTTAACCCATCCGTTAGGTACATTGAATATCAATGTACCTAACGTGTCTCTTATTCACTCATACTGCCTTCAGAAAAATTGAGTGGTAAGCCATTTAATAATTTCTGATTAAAAGAATGGAAACGCTGGATAGCAGAGATTAAATCAGGAGTATGTACATCCCCCATTTGATTTATCAATCCGTTGATTAAATCATCGTATTGCTCCCCACTTTCAAGCTTTTGTCTAGACTCCTCAAATACATCAAGCATCTTGTCTAAATAATGAGCGACAGGTTTTACTGTTTTATTTGGGTCACCTCTGGGATCGTCTTCGCTAAAATGTGAGACCGACTCATAGGCCTGAATAGATTGTGTTTGCTCCTGCCTTGTTAATTGCAATGCGAAACCGGTCAATTCTTTCTCGTCATAGCCTAATTTAAGCGCTTGGTTAAACGCCGACTCAATATCACCATGAAAAAATTCGTCTGCCAAATCACTAGCATCAGAGACTAGCGAGCCAATAGCTTTTAATTCATCTTCGTCCAATTCACCCTCAACAGTAAACGACAGAGCGTTGCTGTTAAAATGCTCATAACGGGTAACGGACGATACCTTGGTGCTCGCTACACTTTCACCTTGAGTGACATTATCGGGCGATAAAGTGGACTCTGTAGATTCAACATTACTTGAAACACTCTCTTCGCTCGCGCTATTTATTGATGACGTTTGAGGAGCGCTTGTGGCACCCACTGTTGGTGGCTCAACGGGTTGTTTAAAAACCTGCTGATTATCTTTTTCAATCAGTGATTTTTGATTTAATTCAAAACCTTTTAAGTCTTCGAAGCGAATATTGACTTCATCACCGTCTAAAGTACGAATGCTTAATTCACCTGTATCACGGCGCTGATAGCTCACTTGGTTCTCCAAGGCAACTTTTGAAACTGCGGAATTGCTTACTTCCTCAGCGTTACCAAATATCGATTCGCGTAATTTCTGCAACCCTGTATCAATCAATTCTTGGCTACGACTAATACCCTCGCTGATATCGTCATTCATGACGCCAGCAAGGTCTTTTTTAGCCAGGCCAATACCTTTAAGTACGCCTGAGCTAGCCTGATTAAACAGTGATTCTAGTGCTTTATCGTCTGCCCCCTTACCTTGTGCGTTTTTGATCGCCCCGCCAACAAAATTCAATACGTTACGGGCAACCTCTTCAAAGTTGAACAAACTTTCATTGCTGCTTTCTTGCTCAGCTTCTTGTGGTACTCGCAACTCTGGTTTAATGAGTCCCAATGACACACTGTGATTCAATGCATTGGTCAAAACCTGTGCACCGAAAAGACTTTTAGATGCTGATGCACCACTGAGAGACGCTTTATCATCATTTAATGCGCTCGCTTGTTCTAGCCCGCTATCACGCAACCGATTTTGCAGGCTGTTAGCTTCGCCTAAATGTGCGGGCTTTTCACGCATGAAAGCCTTTATCTCGTTAATATTCATTTCAGCTACCTCACTTTCCTCTATTAGGGTATCGGCCGCATAGTGTCGAAATTTAGTACAATTCTTTCGAAGTAAAAACTAATATTGCACAAGCGCTGAAAACACTTACAATCCCGCGCTCGATAAATTGATCAACTGGAGAATTGCCTTGCGCCCAACTGAAATTAATCCTGCGGACTATGACCAACAACTCGCTGATAAGATCAGTCGTATTAAGCAAGCTTTTCAGTCGTTTACAATGCCTGATTTAGAAGCATTCTGCTCAGACCCATTACATTACAGGATGCGTGCAGAATTTAGAATGTGGCACGACGGCGATAACCTCGATCATGTTATGTTTGATCAAACAACCAAACAAAAATATCCAGTGAATCAATTTCCTCCTGCAAGTGAAATCATAAATGCAGTCATGGCGAAACTGGTTGCGTTACTAAAACACAATCAGGTTTTGCGTAGAAAATTATTTCAAATTGATTACTTAAGTACGTTAACCAATGAAATTCTTGTGACTTTGGTTTATCACAAGCCGCTGGACGAGGAATGGGAGTCTGAGGCTCAAAACCTATGCGCCTTGTTAAGAACAGAATTTAAAATCGATATCATTGGTCGCTCTAAGAAGCAGAAAATCCTACTCGACAAAGATTATGTATTAGAAGAATTGCCAGTCAATAATAGACTCTACAAATTCAAGCAAATTGAAAACAGCTTCACTCAGCCCAACGCTAGCGTAAATAGTAAAATGCTCGAATGGGCATTAGATGTGACTCAAAATTGTAAGGGTGATTTACTAGAGCTCTATTGTGGGGCTGGCAATTTTAGCTTGCCATTAGCCCAGAATTTCAACCAAGTGCTAGCGACTGAAATTTCTAAGTCATCCGTCGCTGCAGCGCAATGCAATATTAGCTTAAATGAGATCAATAATGTCACGATATTGCGCATGTCGAGTGAAGAATTTGTACAGGCATTGAATAATGAACGAACCTTCCGTCGTTTAGAAGGCGTCAATTTACACGATTACGACTGCCAGACAGTTTTAGTGGATCCGCCTCGCTCAGGTCTGGATGACGACACGCTACGTATGGTCCAAGGCTATGCCAATATCGTCTACATATCATGCAATCCCGACACACTAAAAGACAACCTTGCCGTTTTGCAAGGAACCCATGACATAGTACGCTTCGCGTTATTCGATCAGTTTCCTTACACACATCATGTAGAATCGGGGGTCTATCTGCAAAAGCGTTAGATACCTGCGGCTTCTTTGGCTCCATTTGCGATAAAACGTAATTGTAATTTCACGCGCTGAGCTAACACGGCCTGTTGTTCAGGACCTGAGTCTAAAACCTCAGCTCCGGCACTAAAAACTAGCTTCACCATCGCCTCGGCTTGAAGATTTGCAAATTGGTGGGGCAGTCCAGTTGTTGCCATGGTGTAATCAGTTAGCTCCACAATGAAATGCTGTATCTCTCTTAGTACTGCGGCCCGAAAGGCCAACGATGTACCTGTATGTTCTCGAAGTAATAGCCTGAATACATTGCTGTGAGCACAAATAAATTCCATGAAAGTATCTACCGAGGTATTGATAACCCCACCACCTGAGGCTATACGCAATCGAGCTTGGCGCATTAGCTGACGAAGATTTAAACCTGCTTCATCAACTAAGGTCAAACCAAGTTCATCAATATCTTTAAAGTGACGATAGAATGATGTTGGCGCTATACCAGCAGCGCGCGCGACTTCTCGCAAACTAATACTGGACAAACTTCGCTGTTCATCGAGCAAACTAAAAGCAGCCTCTATGATTGCTCGTCTCGTCTTAAGTTTTTGTTCTTGACGACTCAAACGGCGCTCCAAAATGAAATACAGAATTCCTATATATTATCTGCATTTAGTGTAAATCGACACCAAGAAATACCATTAACCGAGAGAAATAGCTTGCTATATATACATTTGCTAGATAGATTAGCGTACAAGTGTAAGCTCAATAAAGACCCCTTATTTGAAATGAAAAAACCCCGTTTAATTATTACCAATTTATTAGTCTTTGTGATTACAGGCTTAGTCGCCTTGGTTCTCGTACCTTATGTAGCGCTAACTCAGGGTTTCGACAGTGCAGAGATTATCGCCTGTATTATTCTCATTTATTTCTCTGGTATGTCAATTACAGCTGGTTACCATCGGCTATGGGCACATAAAGCCTTTGAGGCAAATGCGTTTGTCAGAGTAGTGCTAGCCATAGGCGGCGCAATGGCGCTGCAAAATAGCATTCTACATTGGGTATCTGATCATCGGATCCATCATCGTCATGTAGATGATAACGACAGAGACCCTTACTCAGCAAAACGTGGTTTTTGGTATTCTCATATGGGCTGGATGTTACGTGAATATCAAGTACATCGTTATTCGGACTACAGTAACTGTAAAGATTTGCAAAAAGACAAAGTAGTCGTTTGGCAGCACAAATACTATTTACCTATAATGTTAGTCTCTAATTTTGGTATTCCAATGTTACTCGGACTGCTCAATGGCGATGTTTTAGGAATGTTGTTACTCGCTGGGTTCTTCCGTTTAGTGGTTGTTCATCACGTCACATTCTTCATTAATTCGCTGGCGCACATTTGGGGTCGTCAACCCTATACGGATAAAAACAGTGCGCGCGATAACGATATATTAGCGTTCTTCACTTTTGGAGAGGGTTATCATAACTACCATCATATTTTTGAATATGACTATCGTAACGGCATAAAATGGTGGCAGTTTGACCCAACTAAGTGGCTTATCCGCGGATTGTCTTTCATCGGTTGGACCAAAAATTTACGTCGCTGTCCTGAAGAACGTATCGAAAAAGCAAAAATAGCCATGCAGCTGCAACGTGCTCAGAAACGCTTATCTGTTCTGCCTAATGCTGATGAGATTTTGCACAGTTTGCAGCAAGAATACGACTTAATCTTGCAGAAGATGGCAGAAATGTATGCGACCAAAAAACGTTTGATGGAGATCCGAAAGTACAAAATAAAACGGAATTATGAAAAGCTTGAACTGGATTTTAAGTACCGCGAATTGAAGTACAACTTAGAGCTGCACAAACAAAAATGGCTGCAGTTGTATCAAGTCAAATATCAATTAGCATAAAAAAGCTCCTTCGGGAGCTTTTTTGTTTCTCAAAGCAACGTCCTCAAATATGCACAAGTGCTGCAGCGAATGAAAAATATCATAAACGAAAAGTATTTTGGACTGACAGAATAAAGATGGGGTTATTCGTTCAATACATTGACTACGCTAATATATTGAACGATTTTAATTTGCTGTCTTATTCAGCTACATTCTGCACAAGTAGTTCAGAAGCATCTAACGCATCTTTATGAGCAATGATATTTATGCGCATATCTTTTTCAAAGAACTGCATAGTTGCTATAGCATTACTGTCTTGCACTTGTGATTTTTTAGCTATATCTAACTGCATTTCACGAAATTGTACATTCTGCTGAATTTTATTTGCCAGGCATGCACCATCAATGGCAAACGTGCTTGATTCCATACAATCAAACAGTCTATTGTTTTGTGTGTTGGCAAAGGTAACCGTAGAGGCCAATGTACTTAAGAATACAATAATAAAAGATGATTTTAATTTTAACATGATGATTTCCTTGATAATTCGCTCAACAGAACGTTAAGCATCACAATCCTATTTGTAAACAGACTAAAGATGCTAAACCACAGGATTATTACAATACTATGACAAAGAAGTTACTTTTGGTAGATTTTTTTGAATAACGACTTCCAACAAGCTAGAAATTGCCGCGTGTGCAAAGCTCATTTACCTTTTGAGCCAAGGCCGATTATTCAAGGGAATAATCATTCTAAGATACTAATTGTCGGCCAAGCTCCAGGTATAAAAGCCCATCAAACTGAAAAACCTTGGAACGATCCATCGGGAGAACGATTACGTGCATGGCTAGGTTTACGCGATGAGCAATTTTATGATGCAGATAACATTGCCATTTTGCCGATGGGGTTTTGCTATCCTGGTAGAGCAAAGAGTGGTGATATGCCCCCTCGTAAAGAATGCGCACCGCTATGGCACAAAAAGCTCATAGGACAGATGTCAATTAAGTATATTTTCTTGATAGGTCAGTACGCACAGACATATTACCTGAAGGATAAGCTAAGTCTGACAAAGCGCGTTGAAAATTGGCAGGGCTATCAGCCAAACTATTTTGTTTTGCCACACCCTTCCCCACGAAACAACATTTGGTTAAAGAAAAATCCTTGGTTTGAAGAGAACGTTGTGCCAAAAATACAAAGCGCCGTTGCGCCGCTAGTTACACCTTAATCTCAGGTTATTCGCTATTTTTTAGATTGTTGCTCATGAATATCAGTAAGTCTTCAAAAGGCATCGGCTTCGCATACATAAAGCCTTGCGCTTCATCACAGCCTAACTTGAGTAAAAAATTAGCTTGCTCAGGTTTTTCAATTCCTTCCGCAATTGTACGTAGCCCTAATTTTGCGCCTAGCGTTACAATAGTCTCAGCGATAAAGGCCGACTTATTAGGACTGATTTCATTGACGAACGCTCGGTCAACTTTCAGACGATCAAGCGGCAGTTGCTGTAGATAACTCATAGATGAAAAGCCAGTTCCAAAATCGTCTAGCGCAACTTTAACGCCAAACTCCTTCAGTTCTTGCAGTGCTTCTACCACAATGTGGGGTTCGTCCATGACAATGCTTTCCGTAATTTCGAGCTCTATACTTTCCGGGGCCAAGTTATTATTGTTAATGGCACTTTTCACTAATTCTATAAACGCTGAATCGCGAAATTGTGGCATTGAGATGTTGACAGCCATTCGCAAATTATTAAAACCTTCATCAGTCAACAAGCGCAGTTTTTCGCAAGCTTCCTGCATCACCCAAGCCCCAATCTCTATAATGAGTCCAGAATATTCAGCTAAAGGCACGAATACAACTGGTGAAACATACCCACCATCTGAAGACGGCCAACGTAAAAGAGCCTCCATGCCAATTATATTTTGCGTAACAAGGTCAATTTGAGGCTGGTACCACAATTGTAATTTTCGTTGATTAAAATCACTACGCAGTTGACGGATCATCTCCAATCGCCAGGTTGTTTGTTCTTCCATTTCAGGGGCATAGTATTCGAAGTTGGTTTTCAGGCTCTTTTTGGCACGGTTTAACGCGATATTGGCATGTTTAAGTATATTAATACCTGTCTGTGCCTTGCCGTTAAAACGATAGAAACCAAATGCTGCACTCAGAGGCAGCATTTGGTCACCTGCTTCAAATGCATGGTTAAAAAGCGCTTGAAGGGTCGCGGAATTAACCTCTCGCTCTGTTCCAACAACGGCAAATACGTCTGAACCTATACGTCCTAAGGCCGCCGCATTAGGAAATGCGCTTTCTATACGCTGCGCTAATGCAAGTAAAGTATCGTTGCCGGTATCCTGCCCTAAACCATCATTAATATCCGCAAAGTGATTAATATCAATCAGCGCCACAACGTCATTGGCGTGCTTTTTATCTGTACTGATATTATCCAGCTGATTGATAAACTCCACCCTATTGGGCAATTTAGTCAGCCAATCTTTAAAGGCAGCAGAATGCAACTGGTGAAATAAATTAACATTTTCATAACCGACTGAAATGCTTGATAAAAAAACCTCGATAAGTTGTTTGTAAGCATCTGAAATTTGTTGGCCGATTTTCAAATAAACGGCAGCGTCGTAGTCAGAACTCTTGAGGTATAAAACCGTATAGTTATTTTCATAAATATGCTGTTTTTGTTGCAAGCACTCATTTACCACTTGTACAATTTTTACATCGTGTAAATGTTCAATTTTTTTATTAATGTAACTGGCAAATTCTCCCGCCGCCCCAAGTACGTAGACCGCATCATCATCTTTATTTAATACCGAACCTGCGCGCGCACAAACGACCCCGGATGAGTCAAGTCCGATAAGCGAACTTATTTGCGTCACAACACCTTCGCAAAAGCGATTGATGGAGTGTTCTTCCAATAGGTTAGCTGAGGCATGAATAATCTTTTCAAGACCTATTCTGCTTTGATTTATGGTTAAAATTTGCTGATACGAACGTAGTGAGGCAATAATAGTCGTGACTAATTTGCTACGCGTGAGCTCAGTTTTAGTCTTATAATCATTGATGTCATACTCTTTAATTACACTCTCTTCAGGAGCGTAACCGGGCTGCCCGGTACGAAGAATAATGCGTGGCTCTGTCAGGTTCATTTCGTTACGCATAATACGCGCTACTTGCAAACCAGCATCATCAGTATCCATCACTACATCGAGCAGAATTATCGCTAACTCAGAACCCAACGTTTGAATGATTTCTAACGCTTCGGCTTTAGAATACGCATGATAAAAGGTTAAATTCCGGTTATTTAGAACAAGATCAGACAAAGCGAGGCGAGTGACCGAATGGATTTCTTCGTCATCATCGACGACTAAAATATTCCAACTTCCTGCATATTCAGTATTGTCTGCTGTATTTTCTTCAGAAAGAAAAATTAGCTCATCATTTTCATATTCCATCGGACACATTTAATTTACGATTCTCTTGAGTTTATCTGCTTAGTGCAGCAGTATTTCTTAAGCTTAGCTAATTCCTGAATAAATCAAAATGATTTTGCCAATCTATTACCTGATGCAATGCTACTAGGGATAAGCATACTATGGTAAATAATATTTACTAAATAAGATATGTGAATGAAAATCGAAAACCAAAATAATCCTCAAACAATAACGGCACAAGCAAAATCCGTTAAATCATCCAAGCCTTCTCCCACTCCGGCAGAAGCCCCAAAAGGCACTGACGAGCAGGTAACAGGCACTGCTGCACGTATCACCCAGTGGTTTGCCCAAGTAGGCGTATCTTTGCCATATCAAGGCTTACGAACGAATAGCATTGAAAGCCGTGTACACAAGCGTGAGAAGATAGCGGCACAGCGCAAGTTGAATAATATTGAGAGGGTATTTGAAAAGGCACTAGCATTTTGCATTGAGCAGGATAAAAACGAACGAATCGATCCTGATTGGTTTTACAATTTTGTATCTATGGCCGAAGAGATACATTCTTCGTCTATGCAGGAATTGTGGGGTAAAATATTTGCAGTTGAAACCAGCCGCCCAGGAAGCTTTTCGTTGCGCACTCTGCTTACGCTAAAACAACTCACCCAAAAAGATGCACAAACCTTTCGCCGAGCCGTATCACTATCGAGTAGACGAAGAGACGATACCACGCCAAAGTTGCTGACCGGTTTCTATCAGAAACCATCTATGTTCGCTTTATTTAGTTTGCGCAAAGAACAACAACTTAACTTAGCAATGTTTGGGTTAAGTTATCCAGATTTACTCTCTTTAATGGATTTAGGATTAATACATCAAACCGAGATTGAGTCAGGGGAATGGCCAATGGATGCCAAATTTGAATGGAGAAGTAACGGCCAAATCTTTAATTTAACGGCGAGGAAAAATGGAACAACGTTAAAGTACTATAAATTTACCACTACCGGAGCAGAACTTTTTACACTAGTCGGTGCCAATAAGCAGGAAAAATACTTAGAGGCACTCAAGCTAACATTAACCAGTGCTTTCACAATCGACTAGATACCATCGCCGTCACCAAATTCATGCAGACCGCACTCTCGCTTTAAGCCAAAGAAACGGGTATCTTTTTCGTCCATACCTTCTTGCAACGAGCGCGTAGTGTGCCAATCACCGATCGATACATATCCCTGCTCCCACAATGGGTGGTAAGGTAAGTTATTATCTTTCAGATAATAATGAACATCTTTATTGCTCCAATCTAAGATTGGATAAACTTTCACTTGGCGGATAAGTTTTTGCAAAATTGACAACGACTCACGCATTTCTGATTGGCTACGACGCAAGCCAGCAAACCAAGTTTTCACTTCCAGTTCACCAAGAGCCTGCTGCATAGGTTGAACTTTATTCATCTTGTTATATTGTTCTATACCATCGGCTCCATTTTCCCATAACTTACCAAAACGAGCCTCCTGCCATGCACCTGACATGGGAGCTCGATAAACCTGCAAGTTTAGATTTAGGCGCTCTGTCAGCTCATCAATAAACTGATACGTCTCAGGAAATAAATACCCCGTATCGGTTAATACGACCGGTATATCAGGAAATTGTTGAGTCAACATATGTAACATAACTGCAGCTTGAGCACCGAAGCTTGAAGACAACATAAAAGTTGGCTCCAAGTTATCTAGCGCCCATGTCACTCGCTCAACCGCACTTTTTGCTTCCAACTGCTGGTTCAGTTCTTCCAATGATACCTGCGTTAAAATTTTAGGTGTTCCGTCGTTTGGCTCAGCATTTTGCGACGACTGCAACGCTAGGTTACGCATAAAAATCCTCAGCGGAATTAACCACTTCTGCGATAACACCGGTACGAATAACAAAATCTCCGAATGACTCGTCGTTTTGTCCTTGTTTAGCCCATTGGCCAATTAAAACGTCCAGTTCATCCATGATCTGTTGTTCACCGATGTTCTCTTTATACATTTTGGGGATGCGCGTACCTTGACGATTACCGCCCAAATGCAAATTATATTTACCCGGGCCTTTACCCACTAACCCGATTTCAGCCAACATTGAGCGACCGCATCCATTTGGACAACCCGTTACACGATAAATAATGCTCTTTTGCGCTATTTCATGTTTGCTCAATATCCCTTCCAATTGCGTCACTGCTTCTGGCAAATAACGTTCAGCTTCGGCCATTGCCAATGGGCAAGTGGGTAACGCTACGCATGCCATTGAGTCTTGGCGTTGAGCGGATAGATCGTCTATTATCAAACCGTGTGCTCTAGCAATTTCTTCAATTTTTGCTTTGTTCGCTTCACTGACACCTGCCACGATTAGATTTTGATTGGCCGTTAGACGGAAATCCCCGTCGTGAATTTTTGCGATCTCTGCACAGCCGGTTTTTAGAGGCTTACCGGGATAATCTAAAATGCGGCCGTTTTCGATAAATAACGTCAAATGATGTTTACCATCAATACCTTCAACCCAACCGATGCGGTCACCACGTTCGGTAAACTCATATGGCTGGCTTTCAGCGAAAATGACGCCAGAGCGTTTTTCAACTTCCGCTTTAAATGTTTCAACACCGACGCGTTCAAGGGTGTATTTAGTTTTGGCATTCTTACGATTAACACGGTTACCCCAGTCACGTTGCGTAGTCACTACCGCTTCAGCGACCGCTAATGTGTCCTCAACACGAATAAAGCCAAAATCATCAGCTTTACGCGGGAATGTGGCCTCATCACCGTGGGTCATGGCAAGTCCACCACCAACTAACACGTTGAAACCTATTAATTTTCCGTCTTTCGCTATCGCGACAAAATTGAGGTCATTGGCGTGCACGTCAATATCGTTGAGCGGAGGAATAACAACTGTCGTTTTGAACTTACGTGGTAAATAATGAGAACCCAAAATAGGCTCATGGTCGGTAGTTTCTTTTTTCTCACCGTCTAACCAAATTTCAGCGTACGCCCGCGTTTTTGGTAGTAAATGCTCACTTATTTTTACCGCCCATTCATAGGCTTGCTGATGGACGACTGACTCAATTGGATTAGATGTACAAAGTACATTCCGGTTAACGTCACCAGCGGTAGCAATAGAGTCGATGCCGACTTGGTTTAAGGTCTGATGCATCAATTTAATATTGGGTTTTAACACGCCATGAAACTGAAATGTTTGCCGAGTCGTTAAGCGAATGCTGCCGTACAACGTTTTTTCATCGGCGAATTTATCAATTGATAACCACTGATGCGGTTTAATTATCCCACCAGGCAAACGTGCACGTAACATAACGTTTTGCAGCGGCTCAAGTTTTTGCTTAGCCCGCTCCGCTCGAATATCGCGATCATCCTGTTGATACATGCCATGAAAACGAATCAGCTGGAAATTATCTCCAACGAAAGCGCCGGTAAGATCATCTTTAAGGTCTTGTGCTATTGTGCCACGTAAGAAATTACTCTCGCCTTTTAGGCGCTCATTGTCGGCTTGTTTGCCTTGTACAACGAAATTATTGTTGTCTGTCGTCATTAATAAACGTCCTTCTGATAACGTTTTGCTCGGCGTAATGCAGTTAAATATTCTTCTGCTGCTTGGGCGCTCTTTGCACCATGCTTCTGTACAATCTCAAGGAGTGCTGCGTGTACATCTTTAGCCATATGATTTGCATCACCACACACATAGAAATGCGCTCCTTGCTCTAACCATTCAAATACTTCGGCACCTTGCTCAAGTAAACGATGTTGAACATAAATTTTATCTTCTTGGTCTCGAGAAAATGCCAAGCTGACCTTGTTAAGCACCCCGTCTTTTACAAAACGTTGCCACTCAGTTTGATACAAGAAATCCTGAGTAAAGTTAGGATTACCAAAGAACAACCAGTTTTTGCCGGCGGCCTCTTGAACTTCTCGCTCTTGCATAAACGCTCTAAATGGGGCTATGCCAGTACCAGGTCCCACCATAATCACTGGCGTGTCGCTACTTTCAGGTAAACGGAAGTTGTCGTTTTTCTCTACGAAAACCTGTATTTCTCCACCTTCTTGCAAACGTTTAGTTAAATAGCTAGAAGCGCCGCCTTGATGAACTTGTCCATGGGCATCGTATTCCACCAGCGCGACCGTTAAATGAACTTCATCTTCCACTTCATCTTGACTTGAAGCAATTGAATAGAGGCGAGGCGTCATACCACGCAACATATCAACGAGGGATTGAGCATCTGTTTTAGCAGGATACTGGCGCACAATATCTATAATCTGACGCTCACCTAAGAAAGCGCGCAATCCGGCTTTATCTTCAATCAATGCATTGAGTTCAGGGTTATTTGCAAGCTGGCCATATGCAGTGGCAAACGAAGGATAACTCTGAGTTAATTCGCGCTTTTCAATTAAAGCTTCACGAATAGATAAGGTATCATCAGATACGATTACCGGGGCTGTAGCGTCAATCGCAAGCAAAGTAAGTAACTCATCTACCATGCTAGGATCGTTCTTAAACCAAACGCCTAAAGCATCACCAGGACGGTACTGAATACCTGAATCTTCAAGCGATATTTCAACGTGCCTGATATCTTTAATTGAATCACGACCGGTAATTTTTTGACTTTCAAGCAAACTCGCAGTAAATGGATTTTTCTTTGAGTATTGCGTAGTAGCAACAGACAAGGTTGGCTTACCCACGTGTGGCATAGCCACGACATGTGAATGACTTTTGGCTTTAAGCTCGTCTTGAACCTTATCTAGTACTTGCTGGGCCCAAGTATCTGATGCTTCATCATAATCAACATCACAATCGACACGATCCACGAGACGTTTAGCCCCTAGCTCAGCAAGTTTTTTATCGAAATCTTTTGCTGTTTGACAGAAAAATTCATAACTACTATCGCCCAATCCCAAAACTGAAAAGCTTAGATTAGCTAACTTCGGCGCTTTCTTGCTAGACAGGAAATCATGCAACTCAACGGCATCGTCTGGCGCATCGCCTTCACCATGGGTACTGACGATAGCAACAATATGCGTTTCATTTTTAAGTTGCTTGACCTTGTAGTCAGCCATATTGACTAACTTGGCTGGAATATTTGCCGCATCAAGCTTTGCTTTGTAGCCTTGAGCCAACGCTTTCGCATTGCCCGTTTGAGAGCCATAGAGAATAGTAATGAATTTTTCCGCCCCCTCAGCTTCACCTGCCAATGGATTTACCTGGGGTAAATTATCAGCGGATTGCGTCTGCGCTAACCCAGCTAAATACCCACTTAACCACCCTAGTTGGGCTGGGGTAAGTGAAGGTGTCAACTGGTTAAGTTGAGCCCACTGAGTGTCGCTAAGAGCGGTAGTAGAACCTAAATTTTGTTGTGTATTTGATGACATAATATCGCTAACCTCGAATGCTATTGCACTAGGTTAGCGATCTATGATCATAACTGGAAAGAATAAATACTGATTTTTTATTACTTAATGGAATGAGAGAAAAGTCAACATTCCATTACAGGCCACTTGAATTAGAAATGTACTTCAACACCAATGAATGCTCCACTGAATTCGAAATCAGTGTAAATCCCATCTAGATCATCTAATTCCATTTCCAACGAACGATAACCAAGCTGCAACGTGGCATCAATTGCTAAGTTATCGAGTAGTCCGTAGGTAATAGCCGCTTGGTAATCAGTAATCTTGTTGTCATCAAAAGCCAAGAAACTCCCTTCTACAAACGCACCAAATCCAGTAAACGGCACACCAACTTCTACACGCGAATACAACATAGGAACGAATCCAGAAAAATCGCGAGCCGCACTTTGAGTCGCATCATTTTGAGCTTCTAAATAAATGTCGCCATCTAGGTGTTTCGCATTGATACCTAAATCAAAGCTAACCAAGTCATTATCAAATAATTCATAATAAGCAATATAATCGGTGCTTACTAAGTCAAGGTTAGTGTTAACGGTAGTATCCGCCGAAAATAGTTCACCACCATACGTCATACTCGAAGACAAAACAGTCTGTCCATTTGTATCTAGACCCGTACGTTGTAACTTAATATTCGGGACAAAGGGCACAGGGTGCTCTAATGCAACATAAAAACTCCCTTTGGTTTCGTCGTCAAAGTTGAAGTCTACATTGTCATTACTATCTGAAAACCCGCCTGTGGTCTCCATATCCCATGCCTGAGCGCCCGCGTATACGCCTAATAACGTATCAGCCTGACTCGATAAACTCGTTAAGACCATCGCCAGTACGCCGGCACAAAGAGGTTTGTTCATGGTTTATCCTTGATTTAATAGTTCAGAAAGTTCAATTAGAGCAGCATTCGCTCGGGAAATATAGTTCGCCATTACTAAAGAGTGATTAGCCAGCATGCCAAAGCCGCTACCATTTAATATCATAGGGCTGAAAATAGATTCTTGGGTCGACTCTAGCTCGCGAATAATCTGTTGAACGCTGACTCGTGCATTTTTCTTATCTAGTACATCAGCAAAATCTACTTCAACCGCTTTAAGGAAATGGATTAACGCCCAGCTTGCACCTCGCGCTTCATAGAAGTTGTCATCTAACTGAAACCAGCTTGTTTGTTCACGTAACTCAGCGGCGGGAATATTATCTGCACTACTGTCTTTGGCGAAATGAGTATTGAGGCGATCTTGACCAACGCTGACGCTTAACTTTTGTGACAAGCTACCCAAACGCTTTTCGATTTGTTTAACATAGTCTCTTAAGTTGTCCGCTCGGGCATAAAATTGTGCGGTGCCTTCACGACTAGTAGATAAACTAGAACGATATTGGTATAGCTTATCAATCGCATCCTGATACTGAGATTCAGCAGAGGGCAACAACCAACTACGATGGTCAATATTTAACTTAGGTTGCGCATCAGTCAAAAATGGATTTTCGCTGGACTGGGACTGTGAGCGACTGATGTCTTTGCGCATAGATAATGCCAAATCTCGAGTCATTTCTAGAGCCCCAAATTCCCAGCTCGGCATATTATCCATAAAGAGGCTTGGGGGCATCACATCGTTTGACAGATAACCACCTGATTTATTCAACAACGTTTCAATGACGGTAACTAAACTTGTCGTTAAGGTGTACCCAGGTACAATTTTTTCATTATGCTGTTGTGCGTAACTCTGTGCTGTCTGGCGCGGATCGAAAGTTTCTGGTTCAAAACTCCAATAAACAGCAATCAGCCAAAAGATAATAAAGAGTAGAGCTGCAATGCTAAGCAACCATTTTGGGGTTAGGTATTTTTGCATGTTCACCTCCTAGTGATGACTATGTTTTTTAGGCGAAGCGACGACTGCGTCGAAATGTATCTGTTGGTCATCTTCAGTTAACAAGCTGAGTGTAACGACTTGACCTTTTTTAAGCGGTTCCATTAAACCGAAGAGCATCATATGTAACCCGCCCGGTGTAAAAGTCACTATTTCTCCGGGAGGAACAACTATTGTATCTTGTTTTTCCATTCGCATAACATCACCATGCCTAATGTGATTATGCAATTCAGCCTTATTCGCAATGCCTGATTGGGCGCCAACTAACGTTAGGTTTTTATCACCAGTATTTTGTAGCGTAAAATATGCTGAGGTGTTGGATACGCTTGGAGGCAACAATCTTACTGTCGCATCAGTGATAAGCAGTTCAGCAAGAGCCGCGTTCGATATAAAAATCATTGCCATAGCGATTATACGCCTAACATTCACAAGCATCTGCAATTCCATTTCAAATAAATCAAAACGGAATTATTCAGCAAATCAGTTAAATATGCTACCCATTCCCACTCATGTTAGATCATGCCTGAGACTTATTTTCGATGCACACTACCGGTAATGATCTTCTCGGGTCTTGCCTTTGAGCGCCCAAATTATTATAACCGCTGCAAGTAGTATCGGCCAAATACTGCTTAAACCAGCAAAGACTAACGCCCCTAAAATAGCAAATAAGGTCAAGCCTATTGCGGCGACCACACTTAATGCCACGGCGAAGCCCACCATCACGAGCACAACACCCACCGCCACTAATATAGCGAGGGAGGTCACAGGCTCAACGAAACTATCATCAAGTTGCACCCGTATATCAAGGAAATCAGATGCTGCATACCCAAGGCTGTAGGTAATTAAAATAGCGATAAGCACCGCTAGCGCTAAGTTTTTCAACACGTTCATGAGCGTGTTGGCAACAACACAACCGCCATAGCATAGGCGACTGCCGTTGCAACTGGCAGCAATAATAGGCATGCAATTGCTGCTACTCTTATAGCCCACCTGGGCTGATCCCAGTGCTTAGCGAGCCCAGCACAGACACCCGAAACTTTCGCGTGTAATGTATCGCGATGTAAGCGATTTACATTTATGTATTCTCTCATATTGCTCTCCTAAGATAAGCAGCACCGGATACGTCGTTATACGGTGCTCAGTTATTGCCAATGGATATTTGCTAAGCAACGTTCTTACGCAGTTCAGCGAGTTGCTTTTCAATGTCATCGTTTGCTTCAATTTGCGCCAGCTCAGTGGTCAAGTTTTTCGATTCGCTGACTAGGTCAAACGCATCGACTTGTGCCTCTAAGTCGTCAATTCGACGTTCATATTGATCGAACTTCACGATAGCGCTGTCGACCTTGTCACATGCGCCGGTGCTTTTAAGTTTCAAACGCGCATCTAGAGTACGGTGTTTAATTAATAAACTTTTTTGTTTTATTTTCGCTTCGATGAGCTTTTCATTTAATTTACTGCTGTCATTCTGCAGTGTTTCAATCGACTCTTGCACATCGCTCAACTGACCATGCAATCCTTTTAGTGCCGCATCAACACGTTGCTTTTCAGCAAGAGCAGCTCGAGCAAGATCTTCTCGCCCTTTGGTTAAGGCGATTGCGGCTTTATTTTGCCAATTATCGCTTTCAACGTTCAACTTACTAATATTGCGCTCGATATGTTTTTTATCGGCCAATACCGTGGCGGCCACAGAACGCACTTCCACTAGGGTATCTTGCATTTCTAAAATCAGCTGCTTAATCATTTTTTCAGGATCTTCAGCCTTATCGAGTAGTGCATTAATATTCGACTGTACTATGTCTGACATTCTAGAAATGATTCCCATGATGATTCTCCACTTGGTTAGGTTCTTCGCCACTATATTGGCGTTATCAAAGTAGGTTTATCTGCAGTAGACGCCACCTATTATCTATTGCTATTTACAAGTGTTATGCCAATCATTTAAGCAACTGTAACCATCTGAAATTGAAGGTTATTTATTCGATGAGTAATAGTAACGATATCTATATGCAGCAATAAGTGGTTAAAACCACTAATTTCATTAGTGAAAAAAACCACTTTTAGAGAATGAAATATAGCTATTAATTAGAAATTAAGGATTGCAGAGGGCTATTTTTTGAACGTATTATGATTAATGACTGAACAATCGTTTAACTCACGCTAAGGAATAAGCATATGACCCATAACGAAATACAATCTCTAGTCTTGGCAGCAATTGAACTAACCAACCAATCACGTGAAGACGCGGAACACGTTCCCGTATCGATTGACACTCCATTATTCGGTAAACAAGGATATCTAGACTCTATGGGGTTAGTTGCACTGCTCATCGACATTGAAGATATGCTGCAAGACCAAGATATAAATGTATCCTTAAGTGACGAGCGAGCAATGTCAGCGGCAAACAGTCCTTTTAAGAACGTCAGTTCACTCGTTGAGCATATTGATCACTTGTTAAAAGGGGAATAGCCCCATGCAACACATATTGGTTACAGGCGCAAGCCGTGGGCTTGGGTTAGCTATTGTGCAGCATCTATTAGCTCAGGGGCATTTAGTTATAGGGTGCGCTAGAAGTACGAGTGAATTTTCACACCCCAATTACCATCACTTTGAAGCCAACGTCGCAATCGAAGAGCACGTTCAAGAACTATTCATTAAAATCCGAAAAGCCTTCAAATATATAGATGTGTTAATCAACAATGCTGGCGTTGCTCGAATGAATGCGTTTGCACTTACCCCCTTCAAAAATATGCGTGAAACCATGGACGTCAATTATGCAGGCACGTTTATGTGCAGCCAGAAAGCAATTAGCTTGCTAAGAAAATCGGCCAACCCGCGAATTATAAATATGAGCACAGTTGCAGTTCCCATGAATTTGCAAGGCGAAGCTGCATACGCCGCGTCAAAAAGTGCCGTTGAATCACTTACGCGAGTGATTGCTAAAGAACTCAGCACATTTAACATTACGTGCAATGCCATCGGACCATCACCTATCGCGACTGATCTAATTAGCGGTGTTAGCGAAGAAAAAATTTCTCGTTTAATAGAGCAACAATCTATACAAAAAATGGCAAAGCCAGAAGATGTACTGAATCTGGTCGACTTTTTCATGAAGCCCCAGAGCAACATGATCACCGGACAGATCATTTATCTAGGAGGGATATCATGACAGTGCAATTTCTATTAGACAAAATGTCTGAACTCGAAACTCAAGAGGCAGTTGCCGTTGGCAGCAATATTATTACTTACGGTGAATTACTAGAAAAATACCATAACTGGTTGGACTGGATAGCAAAGGAAAATATAAGACCGGGTGAGATAGTCAGCATCAAGTCTGACTATTGTGCCGAAAGTATCTCTTTATTTTTAGCATTGGCCCACAACCGCAATATCATTGTGCCGCTTTCCAATGATTCGAAAGCGCATTTTGAAACCTTCTGCGATATAGCTCAAAATCAATACGATATTATTGTCAGCGAAAACGACACTCAGTTAATTAGAACAAATAACCAGCCATCACATCCGCTTTACAATGTACTGCGCGAAAAAGACCACCCTGGCTTAGTATTATTTTCTTCTGGTTCCACCGGTAAAAGCAAAGCGATATTTCATGACCTGTCGCAACTGCTAAATAAATTTATCGTACCAAGAAAAATGATGCGTACATTAGCATTTTTGCAGTTTGACCATATTGGCGGAGTGAACACGCTACTATACACATTGGCTAATGGGGGCACCGCAGTGGTGCCGTCTCATCGTACGCCAGAGTCGGTTTGCCTGGCCATTGAAAAACACAAGGTGGAAGTACTACCGACGTCACCTACGTTTCTCAATCTGCTTTTATTATCTGGTGCCGCCGATAATGTTGATTTAAGTTCCCTCAAGCTCATTACCTACGGGACTGAGACCATGCCTGATAGCACGCTAACTGCTATAACGACGAGGTTCCCACAAACCAAACTATTGCAAACATATGGGCTGTCTGAAGTCGGCATATTACGTTCTAAATCTAGAGACTCTAAATCACTCTGGGTGAAAGTCGGAGGCGCAGAATTTGAGACAAAAATAGTCGATGGTCGTCTTTGGATAAAATCTGAGTCAGCGATGCTTGGGTACCTGAATGCCCCTTCGCCATTCGATGAGGATGGCTTTTTGGACACTGGCGATCAGGTTGAGCAAGATGGCGAGTGGCTTAAAATACTTGGCAGACAAAGTGAAATCATCAACGTAGGTGGTGAAAAAGTCTACCCTGCTGAAGTGGAAAGTGTTGTGTTAGATATGCCAGGTGTCGAAGATGCAGCTGTGTATTCTTCACCACACACGATTACGGGTATGATTGTGGCCATAGAAGTTAAACTCAGTACTGATGAGACGTTAACGGAATTCAAAGTTAGATTGAGACGGCATTGCGCAGGTCGTTTACAAGCCTACAAAATTCCTAAAAAAATAACGCTGATTGATAGCTATACTCATAATGCACGGTTTAAAAGGATGCGCAAACGCTCTTAACCAATGGGCCACAAATCGAATCGGAGCTACTCGTAATTAAGGATATTTACTATGTACCACGCACTTAAATTATTTATTAACCGCTTATGTCAATTATTGGCGTTACCCATGGCAATCACCTGTTGGTTAGAATCTTCATTAAGTAAACATTCAGAGGCTATATTTTCCTTCTGGACGCATGTATTCTCAATATTGCCAGGTCTGCCAGGTGTGTTCTTACGTAGGGCATTTTATTCTTTAACGCTTGAAAAGTGCTCTTTAAATAGTTTTATAGGCTTTGGCACAATATTCGCGCACCGCAGTACGGTAGTCGAGGACAACGTATACACCGGCATATACTGTTCCATAGGTTCTGCTCATTTAGGGAAAAACTGCCTAATAGGCAGTCATTCAAGCCTACTCAGTGGCAACACTCAACATTTGCGTAACGACGAAAGTGGAGAATGGATGCCTTTCTCGTCAAGCAATATTAATCGCATAAATATCGCCGAAAATGTATGGATTGGAGAGGGTGCAATAATACTCGCCAGCGTTGGAAAAGGCTCACTGGTGGCAGCGGGAGCCGTGGTTAACACCAACGTTAAAGCGAATGTTGTGGTCGCTGGTAACCCAGCAAGATTTGTTAAAAGCTTCGCGCCAACGCCAACTGAAGAAGCAATTGCCACAGAACTAAAGAACCCAGCCTTAAAATCACAGGCCTAACGCTGAGGAAATAATATGAAACGTTGTGACTTCGTCGATTGGATGAAAGCGGTTGGTATGTTTTTAATCGTTTTTGGACATTTTTTTGGTGATCCATTTGATCAATTTACCCAGCCTGTTTATCCGAAGCAACTAGGTGTAGCGATGTTCGTTTTCATTATGGGCTGGGGTCTGGGCAAAGTGACCGGCCCTAGGTACCAAGTTAGCTATAATCGTTTATTTCCAATGTTTTTCTGGGGAATTGTTATTGCGCTGTTTATTAGCGTAATCAGTTATTTTGTCATTAACGATATTTCTGAGAGTAATTACGCACCGTTTGTTTTCGGCATTAATGTTATTTTTAATTTTTTTCCTGCCAATCCCACCACATGGTTTATCGGTACGTATTTTCATATTATTTTGCTTTGGGCACTTATTCTATACCGTATTAAGGTAACCCCTTTGATACTGGTATTAAGTCTACTAATAGAAATTCTAACGCGCTGTTATTTTATTTATGACCACTCAACTTTTATTGCCTACATGTCATTACCTAACTGGCTTACGCTATTTATGCTCGGTATGTATATGTGCCAACAGAAAGATCAAGACAGTTCCAGAGGTTTAGTTCTAAGTATAATTGCTTGGGCAACATTCATAATTCTTTGGGCGGTAATATTAAATGAGATAAATGTTACACGCCGCTTTCCGTTTAAAAATATTCAAGTTAGCACTGATTTGATGAATGCACTGTACACATCTATTGCAGTTTCAATCGTTTATTTATGTAATACAATCTTTAGTATTGTGGTGTTTAGTCGCGTGAAAGCTGGGCGTATCGTGCGCTTTTTTTCTCGTAACACGATCATTGTTTTCATAGGGCATATGCCTCTTTACTTTGTAATAGAGCCAATTGTCAATTTGGTATTCTCTACCGGCTGGCCCAAGCGCTTATGCATAGTGCTAATTATGTACATCGGGCTTTCTTGGGTCTCTGAATTATTATGTAAAGCGATTAAAGTGGATGAAATAAAAAATTGGGGATGGGGTAAGTTAGCTCATTGGATGCCAATGATTGCTAAGTAAATTATCTTCAACAATATAACAGCGATCAATACTACAAAGAGTGACCGCTGTTTATATTTGAAACTGTAAAGCCCAAAGCTACTGCTTTGTTTTCCTGCAGATAGGCAACGACGGAAAACAAAATCACACCCGCTAAATAAGCGACCACTGGTGCGAGTAAAAGCGTAATAAGGGCATGATGATCAAACATATTCATATCCTACTCAGCTCGGTTTTTTGTCACTTTTGTTTCATCTAAATCAGTGATGGTCACCTTGCTAGCAATTGCTGGCTCATCATTAATGCTAAACATATTACTTGCTGTTAACACCGCCTCTTGTATTCCATACTGAAGCTCTGTCTTAGTGCTTTCGATGGTTTTCACCATCAGGTGGCTTACGAATTGCTCTAAGTTAACTTCAGCAGCCGAAGCGTGTGAACTAAAAGCAAAAGTAGACGTTAATGCAATGGCAGCGATAGTTGATTTAGTAAACATAATATTCCTCATCTTTAAAAGTAATGTGACGATGCTTATTTTGCTTGTCACTGTTAAGTCGAAGAAATTATTGCGAGAGTTGTGCCAAGTGAGGATTTTTTCGTAATCAATTGATTAGGTTGAATTTTAAATGAAATAACAGCACAGAGAAAACCTAAGATGAGTGTAAAAAGCAACAGATTCGTAAAAATAACCACCTAGGTGGTTAAATTAACTAACTCTCGTATCTTGATATGCTTTGGCAGTCGCTCGTGCTTCATTAACAGCCGCTAGCGCGTTGATCAGTAACTCTGGTCCAACTTGCAAACCATTTTTGCTTTGACCTGTTCCATGTTGACTCAAATACCGACGCCAAATGCGCCCTCCAGGCTGTCCCTGAAATAAACCTAACATATGTCTGGCGATATTCCATGCTCTAGCGCCACTGACCATTTGGTCTTCAACATAAGGCAGCATGGCATGTACTATTTCTTCACGAGTAAGTACTGCACTATCATTTTGATAAAAACGTCTGTCTACATCGGCAAGAATATAAGGGTTACTATAAACCTCGCGGCCAATCATTACGCCGTCGAGCTTTTCTAAATGCAATGCAGCATCGTCTAATGTTTTCACGCCACCATTGATACTGATATTCAACTGAGGGAACTCTTCTTTAAGGGCATGCACTCGGTCATACATCAATGGAGGGATATCACGATTCTCTTTCGGGCTTAGACCTTTTAGCCATGCTTTTCGAGCATGCACAGTAAAAATATCACATCCGGCATCAGCTACAACGTGGATAAAATTAGTTAGATCCTGATACTCATCCATATCATCGATCCCGATACGTGATTTCACTGTCACCGGAATATCTACTTCCTTTTGCATCGCCTCAATACACTTAGCCACTGTACTTGGCTCCGCCATTAAGCATGCACCAAATCGTCCGTTTTGAACTCGATCTGATGGGCACCCTACGTTGATATTTACCTCATCATAGCCTCGCTCTTGCGCAAGTGCAGCACAGCGCGCCATATCCGTCGGATCTGAACCGCCCAATTGCAACGCCACTGGGTGTTCCGCATCGTTGTATGCTAAGTAATCGCCTTTACCAAAAATAATAGCGCCTGTGGTCACCATTTCGGTATACAGCAATGCATGCTTAGATATTTGACGCAAAAAATAACGACAATGCTTATCGGTCCAATCAAGCATTGGAGCGACAGAGATGGTGCGGTTGATTGAAGAGGATGAATTATTCACTGCAAACCTTTGATATTTAGAATTTTTAATAAACGCCAGACACTAATAATTATCCCCGAGACCCTCACTACATGCCTGTAAAGATAAACTAGCGGCGTATTATAGCATTAGTAAGCAACTCTATACATGTTATGCATATCACCCACAAAAAAGGCCGCTTATATATAATGAAGTGACCCCCAATAGTTGGACATTCCAATTACTGGGGGTCTTTT
>TARA_R110001632_G_scaffold55339_1_pt1 | contig 35450 bp, 21 predicted proteins | sample TARA_R110001632 | Tara Oceans TARA_R110001632 (sample SAMEA4398266) | marine metagenome | biome: Polar Biome; feature: [SRF] surface water layer (ENVO:00010504); material: water (ENVO:00002006), including particulate matter (ENVO:01000060) such as... | depth 5 m
GCTGCTGAGAAAGCAAAAGTAGATGCTATCAATAAGCGTAAATCAGAGATTAAGTCTAGAATTGAGAATTTAGGAAACGTATATTTTGATTTAAATTCATCTGTTGTGAGTACGTCATCTAAAAAAGTATTAGATTCTTTGGCTCAAGTATTAGAAGAGTTACCAACATTAAAATTAAAGTTAACTTCACATACAGATTCTCGAGGAACATCTAAGTATAACGATTGGCTATCGCAGAGAAGGGTAGATAAAACAAAAGCTTATTTGGTCTCAAAAGGTATAGCTGAAGATAAACTGGTTACAGAAGCATATGGAGAAACTATGTTATTAAATGAATGTGATGATAGTACGTATTGTCCAGAAGTTAAACATGCTGTGAACAGACGTTCTGAGTTTGTGATTATGGAATTCTAGTAAAGAATATATCTTATATAAATACCCTTTAGTAATTACATTTACTAAAGGGTATTTTTTTATCCCAATAAATATTTAAAAGATTTAACCTACTGAAAATGTGAATACCTCAGAGGTAGATTCATTAGCAATACTATCTTTAGTTACAACTTTCCAATAATAGGTTTTTCCAGCCTCAACAGGTATATCATTAAATCTAGATTCTTTAACATCTGTTCCATAAAGCTGAGGATCTTTTGATTCACCAAAAAATAGGTTGTAGGAAATAATATCGTCATCAGAATCTTCAGATTTCCAAATTAAGTTGACCGATGTACTAGTTTGCGAAATTGAAGCGCCAGAAACAGGTGAAATAGCTATTGCAGGGTAGGGTATTGAAGATTTTAAACCCGGACCTTCATTATAAAAATTCCAATTTTCGCTACTGCTATTAATTTTTCCGGTTACAAACCACGAGTAGGCTACACCTCGGTCTAGTGTTATACCAACATCGGTATCATCACTTGCAATTAATTCTGTCTGTGAACTTTCAACATTCGTTAAATGGACAGTGTACGGACTATTGTCAATTTCATCTGACCATTCAAAGATGAGCTCGCTTTGTGTATCGGAAACGATTATACCTTCGGTGCATTCAGAGTTATCTTCAGGGAAAATTAGCGTGATATTTATTTCATCTTTGGCGTATTCCAAAACATCTGAATCTACACCGCACGACTGTATTATTAATAATATAACTAAAAATCCGTTTTTTTTCACTGTTTTAAAAGTTTGAAAGATTTATTGAAGTTATCATTCTTCAATCTTAAAAAATAAATACCTGAGCTCAATAAGCTAGTATTTATTTCAATGATTGATTGTTCAACTTTATAGCTGTCAGAATGTACTAAAACTCCTCCCTCCGTAAAAATAGCTATTTCAATGTTATCAATGGTAAGAGTTTTTAAATCTATTGATACACTATTACCAACCGGATTCGGAAAGATTACAGGAGTCGTTCCTAGAAATATCGTTTCTTCATATTTACCTTGACAAATTTGATCTGTACTAATGCTAATAGTATTGGTTTCATCTGACAACGGTAAGTTAATTTGTTCTCTTTTGGTTTGAAAACTTTTACCATTTAGTTGAACGGTATATTCATCGGCACCACTCATTTTTAAGTTGACACTGTTGGTCAAAGCATCGAATTCTAACAGTACACTTAAGGGTAAAGGCTCGGTGATAATGATTTTAGAACAATTTTGATAATTTGTTGATGTGGTAGATGAAATACATAAATTATATTCTCCTTTCGCTAAATCGGTAATAGTAAGCGTTTCAGTGAAGGCAATAGTTCTATTTTCACCTTCGCCAGTAATAGATGCATTAAATTCTTTATCGTTTAAAGATTCAATGAATATAGATCCGTTAACTGAATTAATACAAGAAGTACCCGTTGAAGTAATTTTAAATTGATTTGCAGGATATGATGTTACTGTACATCCATTTTCATCCACTATTTCACCATCAAGAGTATTTGGGCAAATATCTTCTCCATTTAATATACCGTCGCCATCATCATCAATGTTTAATTGGTCACTGGAACATCCATTAGCGTTCGTACTAGTTCCAACTGGGGTATTTGCACACTGGTCATCAGCATTTAAAATACCGTCATTGTCATCATCTCCATCATTACTGTTAGATTCAATTGTTAAGACTATATTTTTTGTACAGCCCTCAGCTGTGGTAAATATATATGTTCCAGATTGAGAAGAATTAGTGTTTTCTATTAGAAAGTCATTGTTCACAATTGAACCTCCAGGCAAGGTAATTGTAAATGAAATATTATTTGGTAAAATACTTAAGGTTATGTCGTCTCCTTCAGTTATTGTTAAATTGCTGCTACCATTTTTCCATGTACCATCTATCAAATATTCAGGTATTATACTATCGTCAGTACAAAGTACCTCTCCCCATACTGCGATATTATTAGCGCTAATATTTCCTGCTATACTAAAATTACCCCCAACAAGAAGTTCCGTATTATTCTTAATAAATTGTAAAGCATTAACCCTAGTGTTCACTCCTACATTGGTACCCGAGCCCAAAGCTTCCCATCCTGCTTGTGAATTCCATCGTGCTATATTGTTAACTATTTTATCTTTGGAACCATCATCACTAGCAGTATCAAATGTACCACCAATGTAAATGTATGAGCCGTTACTAGTAATTGTATTAACATTTCCACTTAGGCCATTTCCTAAAGGTTCCCAAGTGCTGTTGATTTTGTGATACCTAGCAATTCTATTTACTGTTTGATCACCTGCTAAAACAAAATTACCACCAGCATATATATATTCGTCTGAAGTTTCAATTGCTTGTACAAAACCACTTGTGCCAGAACCTAGAGAAGACCAATTAACACCGTTCCATTGTGCTATTCTAGAAGTTGCTATTCCTCCCGCTGTATCAAAATTACCCCCAACATAGACTGTATTGTCAACATCAATATGTATAGAACGTACCTCATTGTTTGTTCCTGTAATACCAGTAGTATTGTCTGTAAGTGAACTCCAATTGTTATTATCCCATTTGGCAATATTATTTGTGCTTATGCCTCCAGTAGTTGTAAACACACCGCCAATAAATAATGCTCCATTCTCATTAAATTTCATTGTAGAAATAGGACCGTTTGTTCCAGAACTTAAAGCTAACCAAGAACTACCGTCCCATCTCGCGATATTATTTACTTCAATACCATTTATGGTAGTAAAATCGCCCGCAATAAATAGAGTTCCATCTGGCGATAAAGCAGTTGTTAGTATCGTCCCATCTATATCGCTACCAATCGACGCCCATTCTTCATTAGTGTTTAAAGTGGCTAAATCTGATACATTAACACTGCCTGCAGAAGTAAATGAACCTCCTATATAACTAAAGCCATCTGCTGATGTTGAAATAGATTGTATAATACCATTTGTGCCAGAAGATAATGATTTCCATTCTCCAACTCCGTTTACAGGCGTAGTTACGGGACCAGAAAGAGTTTCTGTTAATTTAAATAATTTAGCATTTGCCCCATAATCAGAGAAATAAAGTTCACCAGCTTCATCCTCACCAAACGAGGATATAAATTCTCCATTTGTTTTAAAGAGTAGTTCATTAGATGTGCTTCCGTTTGTGAAATTATATTCTAAAGCCCATACGCGACCAGAAACATAATCACCATAAATATATTTATTCATTAAACTATTGCTAGTTAATGAACCTCTATAAGTATAGCCGCCAGTAATTGATAGATCAGATGCACTATGATTATAAAAAAATATAGGTTTTATATCAGGTGTGGAAGAGAGAGTTGTTTCGTTACCATAGCTTGGTTCTGTGTTTGCTTCAAATCTATTCCAACCATAATTACCACCTCTGGCAATAAGATTTATTTCTTCATATGAATTTTGACCTACGTCGGCTCCCCAAAGGTTACCTGTAAGGTCAAAAGAAAATTTCCAGGTGTTTCTAATACCCCAAGCATATAGTTCATCTAATCCTGATAGGCCAACTCGTGGATTATCGGAAGGGATTTCATAATTACCATTTGGTAGTTCAGAGTTTGTTTCGATAGGGTTATTACCATCAATATCAATATCGATTCTAAGTAAACTTCCAAAAACGGTATTCAAATTTTGTCCATTGCCTTGCGGGTCACCACCACCGCCACCATCACCTACAGAAATATATAAATATCCGTCTGGTCCAAAATCAATTTTTCCGCCATTGTGGTTTGAGTCTGATTGGTTTTTGGTGAATTGGGTAATGATTGTTCTTGAATTTGACTCAATTAAATTAGGGTTAGAACTATCCACTTTATAGCGGGCAATATTAATTCTGTAATTGCTTGGTTTGTCTATGTAGTAGACAAAAATATAACCATTAGTTGTATAGTCAGGGTGAAAAGCAAGACCTAAAAGACCAATTTCTTGACCAGCACTATATGAAACTATTGAAGAAATATCTAAGAATGTACTTTGCTCTTGTGCAGTAACATTTTCTTTGTTTGGAAAAACTTTTATTACCCCAGGTTGCTCTACGACGAACATACGGTTAGTATCGTCTATACTACCTTGAATTTCAGTAGGAAAATTAAACGAAAGGTTTGGGAAGGCATTTTCGTAGTATAGTTCTTGACTGAAACAGCAACTATAGAAAAGCAAAAATATATAACTAATTTTTTTTATATAAGACAATAATTTCACGGGGGTAAAATTTTAACTTTTAACTTTTAATTTTTTCTGTTCAAAAAGAATATTAATTTTAAAAATTAAAAGGTAGAAATAATTTATGCCTTTTTAGTGAATAATTTTGATTTCGTTTAGTCTAGTTAAATAATTATATTTATTCTTAATATTTGAGAATAAATATTAAAAGAACCAATAAAAAGATTATAGTTCAAAAAAGAGCAGTATTTTAAATATAAAATACTACTCTTTTTAAATAATTGCCTTGAATTTGATTTGGTATATAAAATTACCTTTCAATTACTATATTTTCCATAACAAGAACGTCCATAGCTGTTCTTTCGAAACAAGCATAAGCTTCTGCTGGGGTGTTTACAATAGGTTCGTTTTCATTAAAAGAAGTATTTAATAGAATAGGGACTCCAGTTTTCTTTCTAAAGGCTTCTATCAAGTTATAATACCTTGGTGAAACTTCCTTGTCAACGCTTTGTAATCGTCCAGTACCATCAACGTGCGTTACTGCCGGTATCTCTGCGTGCTTTTCTTTTTTAATTGGAAATACTTTTTCCATAAAAGGAACATTCTGGTCGTATTCAAAATACTCACTAACATATTCTTTTAATATAGAAGGAGCAAAAGGTCTAAAACTTTCTCTACGTTTTATTTTTAAGTTTAATAGTTCTTTCGCTTGTTCATTACGAGGATCGGCAATTATAGATCTATTGCCCAGTGCTCTTGGCCCAAATTCAGCTCTACCTTGATACCAGCCAACAACTGAAGGAATTATTAGTTTATCTGATATATAATCGTAAAGCTCTTCATCTTCCATTTTTTTATATGAAACACCTTTACTTTTCAAATAGGCTTCTATTTCATCATTGTTAAAATGAGCACCTGTTGAAGCCGATTTTTGTTCACCTGCTCTAGGGAAATCTAACGTTTGATTGTAGTGATATAATGCAGAACCCATTGATATACCTGCATCATGACCTGCAGATGGTATGTAAAGGTTATCGAAATCGGTATTTGCAATTATTTTACCATTTGCTACAGAGTTTTGGGCAACTCCACCAGCAATACACAAATTTTTACTACCTGTTACCTTTTGTAAATGATTAGCCATGTAAAAAATCACTTCTTCTGTAAATGTCTGTACAGATTTAGCTAAATCTTTATGATATTGTGTTAATTCATCTTTAGGATTTCTTGGAATACCAAAAAGTTCTTCAAATTTTTTTGTGAAAAACGGGGGAACCACTGGCTGGTTATTTTCGTAGAGTGCTTTTATTTCCCCAAAATATTGCTTTTTCCATGTCCATAAACCATTATTCTTATATTTAATAAGTTTTCTAATTTTATCAACATATTTTGCCTCACCATAAGGAGCAAGACCCATTACTTTGTACTCATCACCATAGTGAGGAAATCCTAGGAAATGTGTAAAAGCTGTGTATATAAAACCTAAAGAAACAGGGTAATCGATAGAGTCTAGAACTTCAATTTTATTTTTTTTACCATAGGCTAACATGGTAGTAGTAAAATCACCTGATCCATCAATTGAGATTATAGCCGATTCTTCAAAAGGGCTAGCAAAGAAAGCAGATGCTAGGTGAGCTCTATGGTGTTCAATATTTACCAGCTTGACATTAATAATATCTTGTGGAATACCAAATGCATTCTCAAATTGCTCTGCCATAGATGAAATATCTTTTCTGTTTTCCCATCTATTTTTTAATAAAGAGGTTCCTGTTTTTAAATTAGATATCGCATAAAGTGCTTTTTTATCAAGTTTAGCTTTTGGATCTCTTCCTAGAGTAATATAATCAATATCTTCTAGAGTAGTGTTAGCCTCTTTTAAGCAAAATTTAATTGCTTCTACTGGGAAGCCAGCCCAATGTTTAATTCTAGTAAAACGCTCTTCCTCAGTTGCAGCAATTAGTTTTCCATCTACAAAAATTGCTGCTGAAGAATCTGCATGGTGTGTATTTAATCCTAAAATAATCATTTTTTTATATTTAAAATGGTAGTGATTTTCTTGTTTTTTAATAATCAAAAGAGTTTACTCTAAAAATTGATTTGAACATATTTTTAATAAATACTATTATTTCATAAACTGTTTTAATTTAGGAAGCAACCTATATAAGGGATATGCTAGTGATACTTTTATATCATTTGATTTAAATGCTGCTATACATTCTTTATTTCCTTGAATAATATTTTTTAAATTTTTATTGGTTGCACCTCCAAGTCTCATCTTAACCATTGAAAATGGTAGATATTTGGAATTTATTTTATTTTTTTCAATAAACCTAAGCATAAGTTCGAAGTCTGCAGCTAAACCAAATTCTAATTTGAAATATCCATATTTATTATAAACAGAATTTCTCACAAAGAAAGATGGGTGTGCTGGATGCCAACCTTTTTTAAAAGCATTTGGTTTATATTGTCCAGTTGTCCACTTTCTAATTGTATTATCTGTATTTAATTGTTCTACATAATCTAAATCACCATAAACACATTCAATACTGGGGTCTTGAAAAGCTTTGACTACCTCTTCCAAAACGTTATCCGAGCTGTAAAAATCGTCAGAATTTAATATGCCTACAATTTCTCCTTCAGCTAATTTGAGACCTTTATTCATTGCATCATAGATGCCATCGTCTGTTTCAGAAATTAACCTACTTACTCTATTGGGGATGTTTTTTATAATTTTAACAGTTTCATCTTTAGAATTACCATCAATAATGATATGTTCAATATTTTTATAATTTTGGTTGTTTATACTATCAACACAATCAGTTATAAATTTAGAACTGTTATATGTACCTGTTATAATACTGACTAATGGTTGTAATTTTTTGTTTGCTATGCTCATTATCAATATTATTTATTTATTTGACTATGTAATTGATTATAAAACTCTAAAGTTCTTTCAAATGTATTTCGCCAAGTAAATCTTTTCACATTTTCTCTGCCCTTTTTTACAAAGTTATCTCTATATTCAGTAATAAGTAATTTTTTTATTTCCTCTGCTATCAATGTAGGAGACTCTTCCTCTAACAAAATGCCACTTTCACCAACAACCTCTGGAATTGAAGAGGAATTTATTGCGATTACAGGGCAACCTGCACTTTGAGCCTCAAGCAAAGGTAAACCAAAGCCTTCGTATGATGACGGGTAAACAAGACATAATGCTTTATTATAAAAATCATTTAAGGTTTCATTGGATACACCACTAAAATGAATGAAATTCTCTTTTTTCAAATGTATATTTATGAAAGTTTGCTCTCTTTCACTTAAAGAATTACCTCCAATTATAGCTAAAGGTAAACCACTAATTTTACTTGCTTTAACTGTTAAATTAAAATTTTTATAAACAGCTTTTCTATCACCTACATATAAAATAAAAGGTCTACCATCAAAATATTTTTCACTTTTTAAATCACTTTTTTCTATTTCATAGAATTGTTTTCCAACCCCATGAGGTATAACTGTAATTTCTTTTTTTGATAATTCAGGAAAGAAATGGAGCATATCTCTCTTTGTGTTTTCAGAAACACATATGATACCATCGGACTGAATTAAGGCTTTTCTTTTTTGATTTGTATGAGCATAAAGTTGTATTCCTGAAAAAAAATGTTCGTAAGTAAAATCGTGAACAGTAGAAATATTAATATGTTTGGGATTCTTAGAATAACGATAATAACTAGAATGAAAGATAGCCTTTTCATTAAGTTGGCTCATTTTAGGATTAGTATATCTACCAACTAAACCTGGACTTTTTCCTAAACGTTCAAAATTTGAAAGATTTAGCTCCTTTCTAAATACATTTGTAGATTTTATTGAATCATCAAATAGATAAGTCTTAAACTCAGCATGATTCGTAATTCTTTTGATAATTTGATGCCAATAATTAGATATACCCCCGGCATCTTGTAATGAGAAAATTATATTATCTAATATTAACTTCATTAAAATTTAAATTTAATAAGAATCGTGAAATCCAATTCCGTGTAATGTTTAACGTTTGTTTAAGCAAGAATGGTATAATTCTATATATTTTTTTAGTTGAATAGTTTTATCTAATCTTTTAACTGCATCATTTCTAATTTTTAGAGTGTTATTATTCTTAAAATTATTTTTCATCTCTGAGAATTTTGAGTATGCTGTTTTAAATTTCCCTATAGGGATAACCATTCCGTTAAATTCTCTTATTTCCTCAATACTACCACCTGTTTTGTATGTAATAATTGGTGTTCCACAAGATAATGCCTCAAGATTAGTGGTAGGGTAGGTGTCAGCATAGGTAAGGTTCATAAAAACTGTAGCTAATGAATATAAATTTATCATTTCATCTTTTGACTCTGTTCTTTCAATACCAATAATATTTTCAGGTAATACTTTAATTTGTTTTTTACTTAATCCTACTAAAATTATTTTTTCATCCTCTTTCAATAATTGAGATATTTGAATAAAGTCTTCCAATCCTTTTGTTTTATCCCATACACTGGCCACCCCTAATATTATGGAATAATCTGCCCAACCTTTTTCTAATAGATAATCGCTGACATCTGCTGGTTGAAAGGAATTTATATCTATACCATTGGTAATAGTTTTTACTGGATAATTTTTTAAAAAAGAATCTTTCAGTTTTAAACTTAACCAATTTGAAACAGGAACTAATGTCAAATTTTCAATAGAGGTAAAAGCTTCTTTTTTTTGAGTATAATTTTTAAATGAACGATCAAACACCCAACTTTTAGGATATGTGTGAGTTAAAGGACATTTATAACATTGATTTTTCCATTTTTCACAACCAACATATTCAAAATGGGTACAATGCCCTGTAAATGACCAACAATCATGCAATGTCCATATGACTGGAATTTCAGTTGATTTTAAATATTGAAATAATATTTCATAATTTATAAAATAGCCATGAATATTATGTAGATGAATTAAATCAGGATTTAAATCTTTTAAGACTGTTATAAATTTTTTTGTTGCTTTTTTCGAGCCGAGACCGTGTTTGTCAAATAATCTTGTGTTTAAAATATGTAAGTAATATTCAGCTATTTTACCTACTTGAATAGTTCTTGCATTAGAGTCCCTATGAATAGGTCCATGAACTACTACGGGTTTATTATCATTTTTTAAAAGATAATTACTTATATTTTCACAAATTTTTCCTGTTGAGCCAAAATTGGATTCAACGTTAATTTGAATGATTGTTTTTTTGGATAAATTCAAAGGATTATTTAGTTTTTAAACCAACAGCCATTAAAAACTTAGAAGCTGAATTTTTAAAAATCGCCACGTAATCTTTTTTATAGTTGGATTTTTTTAAAAGTACATCTTTGATTAACGAAATGTACTCGTCTTTAGGTAATAAAGTAAAGTCATTTCCCGCAACTAACATTTTGAATAACTTGTCTATTCCTGTATTTTTTTCGTTTGGTAAATGCCATATGTTCATATTAACATCTTCAGATTTAACATTTCTGAAGTAATTTCTATTGGTCCAAACCCTTTTTATGTAAGTATCCATACCAGCTAATTTAGCACCATGTTTGTAAAAATAGTAACTAAGAACATGAGCCTCTTCGTTGAATTTTATTTTACCTTTTTTATGCCTGTCAAGCATGTTTTTAAATAATTCAGGAAAATCATTGGCCACTTCCTTAATGAAAGCTCCTTTTGCGAATAATAATTCACCACCACTGTAAAAAGGATTTTGATTTACTGATACACCTAATTCACTAAAAATAGTTTTCATATCATCACCACTAACACCGTGTATCATATAGTCTGTCTCGTGATCTACAATATAAGTTATCGCCATTTTTTCAGAAGCGAGTTCTTCAAAAGCAGAATCCATCGATTTACTGAAAACGCAATCAGAATCTAATAAAAGAAAACCATCTTCCTCGTTCATTCTATCGGCCATATGGTCTATGATACTGAATTCAAAGAATTGGTTTCTAAATTTACCAAAATAGTTGTTCGGTAAGGGGTATTTATTATCTAATAGAACTACTTCAATATTATTTTCCTTGAAAAATAATTTGAGGTCCAATCCATCTATAGTAGGTACTTCCTTGGTGTTCGTGAAAATTAAATGAGTGGCATCTTTGTTAAATTTTAAAGAAGACTTAAAAAATACTACTATGCACCTCCAATATACTGCTTGAAATTCTGGGGTAGTAGAATCTCCTTTGTTATTTGGATACTTTGATTTTTCTGTTAAAGAATCTAGATAGACCCAAGTGGCAATATATTCTTTCATGGTATTGATTTTATTCAAAGATTAAATAAAAAAAGGTATGAGAATATTTTATCGGTTTTATATAATATAAATTAGATAAACTACTTAATCCTGATTTTGTACGAATTGTATTATCGGATATAAAATTTTTACTCATTTAAAACTTAGTTTTTGAGCTATAATAACTTCTAAAAAATTGATGATTAGTTTAAAGAGTTACAATATATTATTCAAATGGTCATCTTATCTATTTCTTAATCCTTTAACATATACTGAAGGAAACAATATTTTTAAACCAGCACTAAATAATACAAATGGTACACGTAATGGGAAATGCCTTAGCATTAAATTGAAATTAGATTTAAAATCTAAGGACAAAGGGTTTTTTAGAAGTGCTATTCGTTCAGAAATTGTTTTATCAGGAAAGGTTAAATAAATATCTGAATGATCATCTGTACACGTACCGCAATATTCTTTTGCAATAAGAACTGGAATATTTTTAGCTACAGCTTTTAATGTATAATCATAATCAGCAACACCATGTGTATAACCTTCAGATAAGATACCAATTTTTGAAACAACATCTTTAGTAACTAACATAATATTTGCATTACCTAGTTCACAGCTTTGAATTTCTCCATTTGGCCTTATAAAATGATATTTAAATAAAAATTTATTAGTTAATCTAGCTCCGCCATAGCTTAAAATACCAGTTTCTGCATCTTTCGTTGATCCCAAATAAATTCCACCTGTTTTAAAATTATTAACGCAATATCTATGTGTTTCTAATAATTCGGTAAACATAGATGGAAATACATTGGTGTCATCATTTAATAATAGATAAGCATCATAGTCTTTTTTAATAGCTTCTCTCCATGAATTTCGCATACCACCAGCCCAATATAAATTACCTGTACCTTTTAATATTTTAGCTTCTGGATATTGTTTTGCTACCGCTTCAGCTGTGCCATCGGTAGAACCATCATCTGTTAAATATACTGACAAGTTAAATGGGTCTTTAAGAGTACTGATAGCAATACTTAATCGATTTAAACAAGCTAATGTTTTTTCTTTTCTATTAAAACAAGTAAGTAATACGGCTATATTTTGAAAATTCATTCAAGTTTGTTTTATAAAAGAACGTTGGATATTCAAAATGATTATGATTAGCTGAAATTTATATTTTATTAAAATAAATTTTTCAACTTTTATAATTTTTAATAGCCAATAATGTATTTTGATTTAAAACCTAGTATTTTTTTAATTGCTTTTATTATTATGATGCATTCGATGATAATAAGGAATGGAAATAAGAATGTCATTGCTCCCCAAAACTCTGGAGGAATGTAGTTATTTAAATATTTAAATAGAAACGGTTGTTGCAGGCGACCTAAAGTATAGTGTATGAAGTAAATTGCAAAACTCATGGATGCTATTTGGTCAAGAATTTTGTATGAATTCGTTGTTATTTTTTCTAGTGAGGGCAGAATTATCCCTATAATAGCTAGTTTTTGTATATAGTATAGTGAGTTTTGTATTTGACTTATTTCTCCATTTTGATAGATTATATAAGTAATAAAAAGGATAATAGAACTTATTACGACTATAGAAAATAAAAGAGCTTTATACTTATTTAATCTTATAAGAACTATTTTAAAATTCATTGCCACAAATATCCCCAGAATATATATAGGATAGAAATAAATATATTGACCAATTGTTATTTCAGTGCCTGTTCTTGTCCCCAAAAGTGGTAATAGAAATAATACAGGAAGAAATTTATTATTCAATATTTGTGGTTTGAATATAAATATAGGGGTTGTTAAAAAAATAAGTGTTATGAATGGAATGTACCATAAATGTGGTGTGACACTACCATTAAAAATAGATGAAACTAAATTAGTTTTTATACTTTGATAGGAATATAAACCTAATAAATCAAGATAATAAAAAATAATCCAAAATGTTATTATGTTAAAAAGATAAGGACTAATTATAAAACGTAATTTATTTATATAAAATTTATCAAGTTGAAATTTATTTTTTAAGTAAATAAATAGAAATCCTGATATGAAGATAAAATATATAGTACTGTTATGAAATAAAACTTCCCTGATAATTTCTTGAATTCCTATTTCTTCGTTTGTTTCAATGGGAATCCTCCAAAGATGCACAATTACAATATTAATAATAGCAAATGCACGGAAATAGTGCATTGACCACAAAAATGTTTTTTCTACCATTATGAACTTATATTAGAAAGAATTTTAATCTATTAAATGTTTCTTTATAAGCTCTAAAATATCTGGATGCATTTCATAAGAAAATTTCCGAGCAAAAAATATATTTTGAGTTGTAAGTTCTTTAAAATCTTGTTCTTGCCACATATAGGGTTTGCCTCTTTCCCAATCTACATAACGTAGATTCATCATTTTAGAAACATTCTTCTTATAAGGTGAGTTCATAGCCATGGTAGGAAGAAAAATTTCATCAGAACAAAAGGTATTTTTGAAATTTTTCTGAATGAATATTTCTTTGTTAGTTAAATGTGCTGCAAAATTATGTGTTATGCTAAACCAATTACCGCCCATATGATATTCTAAGTCACTTCTTCTGGATCTGTTAATACCAATCAAAGATTGAATACCAGCAATAAATAGGCGAAGTATTCGATAGGTATCCCTGTTAATATATTTGGTAATTTTTTCTGGATAATAATATTTATATCTACTAGATAATTTCCAGGTATTAATTTTACCAAATGAGACGAATTCTTGACCTTCGTTTTCAATAAAAAATGAATGGAGCTCATCTTGTGTCTTTAAAGGTAAATCTACACCAGATAAAAAATGATAGTAAGTGTGTTCATCTAAGACAGCCTTCTTTAATAAATTTAAGGATACTTTTATTTGACTATAACCAGACCAATAAACGTTGTTACTAGAGATGAATTTTATTGTGGACAAATTACACCACTTGTATATTTCATTTTTATTTAACGTTTTAGATTTAGCATCTAAGTGTATATATATATGATTTCTTTCGTCGTCTATTAAGGATAGTAGTAATTCAAGTACTTTAGGTTCGTTATGAGCCATTATAAGATACGCATGTGTTTTCATATAATATATGCTAGAAGGGTTAAGAATTATTTAAATTCTATTCTTTATACTCAATTATTTGTAATTTTTCAAAATGTGATTTAAGAAAACCAAGTATTATACAGTACATAGTAAATACAATAAAATAACCTTCCAAAATTGGTTCAACAAAAAAAACTAATAAAAAACAAATGGAATAAATTAAAAGTTGGCCATCTAATAAAAATATTTTTGATCTTAATTGAAATAATTTAAGTAAAGATTTTATTGAAAGAATTGTAAAAATAAGTAGTAATATGAAGGAAATCATGCCACCTACTCGCATTGTGTCAAACCATAAATTATGGGCATATCCAAATACATCCAAATCCCAACCTAAAGGCTTTTTGAACATATAATTAATGGATTTTTCCCATTTGTGAAAACGACCTCCAGCAGAACTAACTCCATTAGTCTTGCTGTCCATACGGTCTGCATACGCTGCGAATAAATCAGAATCAGACTTGATACTCAAATAACTTCCTCCTAAATTGATTATAAGGAAGAGTAAACTAAACATAATAAAGTTTTTCTTAACATCTTGTTTTTTAAATCTATACAGAATAGCCAAACCAATGGCAAATAAGGTTATCGCTATATGGGTTCTACTACCTAATCTCATAACGCAGATTAGTGAAAATAAATAAACAATTATTAAAATTATTTTAGTCCATTTATTTTTTAAGTTTTTAAAGCCAATTATAAGAAGCCCTGGAATACACATGTTCATTACAAAAAAAGAGGCCATATTGGTTGCCGGAATTTCAATTCCTGTCCAAAAAATTGGTACATTTCTCTTAATTGTTACATAACCATTGTCTATAATTGCTAAAGCGACACTGATCATGCTCGTTAAAGATATAACTGCACCTATTAAAATAAGTAATAAAGTATTAAAATTTTCTGATTTCTTTTTTTGATATAATAGTTTACCGGTCATATAAAATGTAACAGGTATAATCGCATATATTAATATAAATTGAGTTCCTAATGTTGGATTAAAAGCATAGAAAAGACTATATGAAATAGAAAAAAATAGTAACGAGATAGATATTCTATCAAATTTTGGTTTAAGGTTTTTTGCATTAAAGAGTATATAAAACGATAGAAGATAACCGAATATAAACCCATAGGAAAAAGGGTCAAGGCTATACAAAAATGTAAAGATTAGAATTATATAAAATGCAATATTTAACTTATTTCCCATTTTCTATTTTAAAATAATATATTCTAGTTGACTGGATATTTACTTTGGTATTCATATTCGAGAATTGATTATGACGTTAATTGTTAATGTTAGTAGACTAAAAATGTAAAATCAACCTACTAATTCTCTTTTATGTTCTTTTAAAAATATTATATAAGAAAATCTTCAACCGTTGTTCAAATTTAAACTTAAAGATAGAAAATGCTTGAGGTAGTGAAATCATTTTAATATTATAATCAAGTATATAAAAAGGGTTGCTGTTGAATTTATTTTTTGCTATGACTTCAGTATCGTATAAATAAAAGTCTTTTCCTTCTATATTATATAATATATTCAAATCATGGGGCTTGAAACTTCTTCCAAAAGTTTTAATTATAAAATAATGGTGTTGTTGAGAGGAAAGTAAATATCTTTTAAATATATTTTTGTAACCGTAAAGGTCAATAGTTATTTCTTCCTTTTGAAAACCTAATGTTTCATTAAGATTTAAATTTTCGTAGAAAGCGTCATAAATCGAATGTGAGTCTTCTAATTTACTGAAGTTATATTTTTTACCATAAAAGTTTAAGATGGGGACCTGAAAATATGTGTTTGACATATCCATATTTACACCTTGATCACCAAAATTTGTTGTTAATGAAATTTTAGGATACATAAAATACTTATTTTTAATAATCACAAAAGAAATGAAATATTTTAACCATGACTTGTCTGACCAATTACGAACATATTTAGGAACTACATCAAGGGCGTTAATTTCAGGATTTGTTTCATACCATTCTAAAAATAACTTAATGTGCTTAACATTCCATGCCTGCCCCCATGATGAAGCAAATTGAAAATACCAATTGTCAAAACCATCATCTATTGCTGTGAAATTTTGATCTTTATAAACATTTAATTGATGGTTATATAGCGATATGCCTCCAATTTTATCATTATTGTAGCTGAAGTTTAAAGCTTGCTGGGTGTAATTATAATAATCAGGAGATACAAATAAATCATCTTCTAACATTATCATACTATCATATTCATGTACAATTGACATACTTTTTATAATATGTTTTCTCAACCCTAAATTCTCTGACTGATAAATCACTTTTTTAGTTCCGTGATTCCAATTAAATTTATTTGCAATTTCTAAAACATTTTGGTTGTTATCCGTTTTATCAATACTTATTACCAAATCAATATTTTTACTAGGGTAATTTGCTTTACTAATTGACATCAATATTCTTGATAAAGAGTTAGGTCTGTTAAAGGCGATAACTACTATTACAGGGAGAGCTGTGTTTTCTAAAACCATTATTTCTGATTAGCTTTTATAAATTCAGTAATATTACTAAATAATAATACATTATTTTGCAGCCATTCTTCAGGCTTATTCCACCATTTGAAATCTAATAAAAATTCTATTTCATTTTGGTCAAATCGATAACGGATGTGTTTTGCCGGTACTCCACCAACAATTGAATATGGTTGTACGTCTTTATTTACTAAAGATCCAGCAGCAATTATGCAACCATCTCCTAATTTTACACCTTCAATAATATTAACGGAAGCTCCAATCCAGACGTCATTACCTATTAACGTTTTATATGGCTCATTACTATTTATTGGTAAGGTTTTCTCTGTAAACAATTGTTTTTCTGTATATGAAGGAATGAAGTCTGTAGAAAAGAAGGCAGGGTGAGTGCTAACAAATACTTTAGTTGGATGAGTGCCGTGTATAGATAAAACATTTGGACCTATTGAACAATATTTTCCTATTTTAACATTTTGAAGATGAGAATCGTTTGAAATATAAGATGCAATCCCTAATTTACTACAGATGAAAGAGCTGTTTTCTCCTATCAAATTTTTTCCCATTAACTTGGAAGAAAATCCAATTTTAGCATTTCTACCAATAATATGTCTTTCTTTATATTTCAAAAAAAGTCTAATACCATAAAAACTTAAATTTGTAAGAATTTTATTTGATAAAATGAACTGTTTAATTCTATCAGGCATTTTGAGGAACATTTTGATTAATATATAAATAAGCCATATACTACTTTTTGACAAGTGATTTCAACCTTGATATTAACATATTGTATTCAGCTATTTTTAAAATTCTTATCATAAAATAATATGTTATAACACAAGATAATATGGTTAAGAGAATTTTTAAAATTTCAGAAAATGATGTGAAATATACAATCAAAAATCCTGGTATAGCCATAATCAACCCGCTAAATAAAATAGGAAAAATATCAATTATCTGATCCTTGGCACCATATTTCATCATTTTACCTGGATAATAAGTATTTATAAAAAAGTGAATGATTGTTGAGATTAATTCTGCGGCAGCAATCATCACAATTCCATATCTTATCGCGAATATTAATAATAATATTCTAATTGCTATTTTAAAATATTGCTGTTTTAAGGCGAGATCACTTCGACCCAAGACATAGAGGAGGTTAATATTAATTCCTGAAATTATAGTTATAAGTCTTGATAAACAAATTAATTGCATTATTGGTATAGCTGATGCCCATTTTTCCGTCAATAATAAAATTATTAATGGTTTAGCAAGAATTGTAAGACCAAAAAATATTGGAACTACCAGCATCGCTGCTGTTTTTATGATTTTTTTGGTACCATCAATAAGTAGTTCTACCTGATGTTGAAGAGGTGATAGACCTGGTAATAAAACGTTATCGATAATGGAATTAATTGTACTGAATGCTGTGTCTGCATTTTGTGTGCCTCTAGTATAAAATCCCAGTTGTTGTGCGTTAATGATTTTTGCAATGAATAACGAAGTGAAATTATTTACAAGATTATTCATGATACTATTTACCAATAGTTTTGACCCAAATCCGAACAAACTTATAAAAGAATCTTTTGAAAATAAAAAAATTGGCTTCCATTTGGTAGAGAACCAAAATAATATAGTTATTAATATTGACTTTATAACTGTTTGGTAAACCAAAGCCCATTCCCCATAATCATTGTATGCTAAATAGATAGCTATAATGCCGCTAATTATTGTTGATATAAAATTAACCTTAGTAATGGATTTAAAGTTCATTTCTATACTTAATAACGTATTTGGTATAGCAAAAAAGGCATTAAAGATTAGTGAAATAGATAAAACCTTTAAAAGGTTATTAAGTATTGGAATACCATAAAATTCAGAGATTATTGGAGAGGCAAACCATAAAATAAAATAGCAAATTATGGCAACTATTAGGTTAAAGTAGAAAACAGTAGATATATCTTCATTTGTTCTGTTCTGTTTTTGAATTAATGCTTTGCTAAACCCTGAATCAATGAAAACTTGAGAAAACGATATGAAAACTATTAATAACCCAACAGTGCCATATTCTTGAGGGGTTAATAACCTTGCTAGTACTATGGTTAAGGCAAATGAAACTAGTTGAACTGAAAGACGTTCAACAGTGCTCCAAATAGCTCCTTTGAACATCTTATTGCCAATACTCATATTTTATATTTTTTATGTAGGATTTGAACCCTAGTTTGTAGCATTTGAACATTTTATAGACTATTTTAAGATAAAAAGAGTTTTTTAGCCTAAAATATTTAGAATAGAAAATCTACCAACTTTTTAAGATGTCATTTCGGAATTTGTTTCTAAAAAGTCTTATTAGGATTTAAATTTGTTAAGTTATGTTCTTAATGTCATAAACTAAATTAAAAATACTTTCTTTCAGTATATATTTTAATAATAGCACCAACTTAAAATCAAAAAATGTAATGTCCTACAGCATATATTTTGGAACAATTATTTCATTATAAAAAATACCCTAAGGAATTGAATTATTGCTAAAAAATAAGTGCCATCTTAGCGGATTTTATTTAATAATTTTCAATAGAAAAGTTTATTCGAAATAATTTAAAATACGGTAGCCTCCATCTTTAAGATATTGGTCTTTCTGCATTAGTTTTACATCACTTTGCATCATATCTTTTATCAAATCTTTTAATTCATATTCAGTATCCCAGCCTAGTTTTGTTTTGGCTTTAGAAGGGTCGCCAATTAATAAATCAACCTCAGTAGGTCTAAAGTATTTTGGATCAACACCTAAAATTTCTTTTCCAATTTCTAATTGAAAATCTGGATTATTACAAGCTTTTACGTAACCTTTTTCGTTTACACCTTTGCCTTTAAACTCTAGTTCAATCCCAACTTCTTGAAAACTCATTCTAACAAATTCTCTAACTGGTGTAGTTTTACCTGTAGCAATAACCCAATCTTCTGCTTCATCTGCCTGTAAAATCATCCACATCATGCGAACATAATCTTTTGCATGACCCCAATCGCGTTGAGCGTCTAAGTTACCTAGGTAAATTTTATCTTGAAGACCTAAGGCTATTCTTGCCGTAGCACGAGTAATTTTTCTCGTAACAAAAGTTTCACCTCTAATTGGTGATTCGTGGTTAAATAAAATACCATTACAAGCATACATGCCGTATGCTTCTCTATAATTAACTGTTATCCAATAAGCATACATTTTAGCAACTGCATAAGGACTTCTTGGGTAAAACGGAGTAGTTTCTGATTGTGGAACTTCTTGAACTTTGCCATATAGTTCAGAAGTAGATGCTTGATAGATTCTAGTTTTTTCAGATAATCCTAACATTCTCACTGCGTCTAAAATACGAAGTGTACCAATACCATCTGCATTTGCAGTGTATTCAGGTACTTCAAATGATACATGAACATGACTCATGGCTGCCAAATTATAAATTTCATCTGGTTGCACTTCTTGAATTATTCTAATCAGGTTTGTGCTATCGGTCATATCACCATAATGTAATATGAAGTTTCTATGTTCTACATGAGGATCTTGGTATAAATGATCTATACGATCAGTGTTAAAAAGAGATGATCTTCTTTTTAAACCATGAACGATATATCCTTTTTTTAATAGGAATTCACTTAAATAGGCTCCATCTTGTCCGGTAACCCCTGTAATTAATGCAACTTTACTCATTATGTTATTTTATTTGTACTTGATATTTTTATTAAAACTACTAAGCTTGATAAGAATAACGTCTTAAGTTGAAAAAACTTATTCAAAATATTTAAAAAATTGTAAAGCTCTTAAATTTAATTTTATATGATTGTTTTTTAATAGGATATAATTAGATTTTTAACTGATGATTGTGCCATATCAAAAAAAATCCGTGATTATACATTAAACCACAGATTTCTTATATTAAATAACTCTAAATCTAATTTGGAGGAGTAAATCCAATATTTATCCAAGACATATTTTCAAAAAAAGTATTAGAATTTAATGAATAATTATAACCATTAGAAGTTGCGGAAAACTGCCCTACATTTTGAACTGTGGTATTTTCAAATACATTACCTGAATTAGGTCGGTTGATTCTAAAAAGTACTTCTAAATCTTTAAAAGAACAATTGTTAAATGTATTATTCCAAGCAACTCCCTCAAGCTTATCAAATTCATCAAAATGAACGCCATTTTGGGAATTAGAAACATTAATATTATTATAAATATTATTATTCCCCGCATCTTGGGCATCATTAGCTTGACCAGATTGATCTCTCCAGTCTCTAAATTTTATTGCTCCCCATACTCCTTCTATAGAAATATTTTCAAAAGTATTGTGATGCGCACCATTTGCAACTTCAAGAGAACCTGATGTATCTCCATTTTCGTAAAAGGTTCCAACGATACTACAATCTCTTACAGTGTTTTCGTAAACATTTGAAAAAGACATTTCAATTGTTGTATTTATTACCGTTGAGTTTTTAATTAGATTATTGTAAGCATGTGCTTTTGCAACTAAACCATGGCCGTAATGAGAAATACCACTTTTTCTACGAATAGTGACATTATCTACATTAGAATTTGTTGTGCCTGAAGTGAGCAGTAGATAGTAATCTGTTGGATTTGTGTTGTTCTTTGATGAAATTTCTGTATCATTTACTTGACAAGTATTACAATTGCTCAGCACTAAACCTTCTGCTCCGCAATCAAGTATATAACTATTGGTAACGATTGAATTGTTACCTTCTACTCTCAAGCCTATTCCACTGTAATCCCCAAATCCTGATATATTAGAACGGAAATCACCCATTTCGTAAATGAAAATGTTATTTAATTTAACGCCTTCGCCTCTTGATAGAATTCCCATTTCAAAATTTGTAATTTGAAAGTTATTAAGTTCAACGTAATTACCGTCTATTTGAATAGCTTGTCCATTTGATAAGCCGCTATTTACATTTCCTTTTAATAAAGGTAAAAAGGAACTATCTATATTACTACCATCTGAGAAGCTTGAATTTTGTGAAGATTGTATATCTCCAGGACTATTTTTATATCCATTAAAAATTATAGGGCTATTTTGAACTCCATTTTTGGACTGTGTGAATTCTGCACTACCATAATTACCTGCTTTTATATGTACTATATCTCCCGCATTTGCCATGTTCAATGCATGTTGTAAGCTCCAAGCTGAATTTTCAGACTTACCATCATTGTTTGCATTACCGTTAGTAGTTACATAAAATATATTTGTTCCTGAAGTAGCCAAATTAGAATTAGTAACAGTAACAGTAACGGTAGCTTCTTCAGTAGTAACTGTATTGTCTTCGGGATTTGTAACTTCAGTAGTATATGTAAAAGTATCTTCAACGGGCTCTTCTGATGTAGGAGTAGTAGGTTCAGGCTCAGGAGAGGTTTCTGGTTCAGGAATTGGTTCTGGTTCAGGAGTTGGTTCTGGTTCGGGCGTAGTTTCCGGAATAGGAGTAGGTTCTGGTTCAGAAGTAGTGGCCTCCTCTGAACTTTCCATTTCCCCAGTATTTATAAATCCATCAGGTATGTAAGTAACAGTTTTGTTATCATTTAAAATCACCTCGCCGTTATTAGGAGATGATACATTAATAATTTTAACATTTTCCCAATCAGGAAACTCGTCATTAGATAATACATCAATAATAATACTTTGATCTGGTTGTGTCGTAACAAAATCATTTCTGATTAAAACACCAATTTCTGAATATTGATCGGTGTCATTAATAACGTATTCCGATAAAAGGTCGGCATCTTTTGAACAGGATGTTAAAATAATTGAAATAAGAATGGCCGTAGACAATTTGGGAAATCTAAGGTTTAAATTCATAGTTAATGTAGGTAAAGGGTGTTAATGTTTATTTGTTCCAAAAATTAGATTTTTTATTGAATATGTCGATTAAAAACTCTTTTATTCGATGAAATGCACAAAAAAAATATCTTTTAGGATTAAACGTTCTAAAATGCAGTTTGGATGTTCTACATTCTATTTATTCGATAAACTACTTCTTTTTTAACAAATACTTATAATAAATAGGGTTAGTACAATTTTAGAAAGTATAATCAGTTTAGTAGATATTCAAAGAAACAATGAATACAACTATCTTTGAACTACGAAATATTCAAAATGAAAAATACTACACTTGTTGATACTTATGCTGAAATAAAAAGGGCACAAAGTGGTAATATTAGATCGGTAATAAGATCTAGTGTATTAGACTTGTTAAGTTTAAAGCACCAAATTTTGGGGGCAAAAAAGGAACTAAAAACACCTAGGATTCAATTTTTATATTTTCACCATATTTTCAAAGATGAATTAGAGAAATTTGAAAGATTATTAGAATATCTTTCTAAAGACCACATATTTATTAGTCATTCTGAGGCTGTTCATAGGTTAATCAATGATGAAATCGATAAACCTTATATCTCATGGAGCTCTGATGATGGTATTCAAAATAACATGCTGGCTGCACAAGCGCTTAATAAATATGGTGCTAGTTGTTGTTTTTACATCAACCCTGCAAGTATTGGTTTAACTGATGTTGAACAAATTAAAGTTTTTTGTAAAAATAAATTAGAAATGCCACCAGTGGCTTTTTTAGATTGGAATGAAGTTGAAATATTGCAGAGCCAGGGGCATGAAATTGGAAATCATACTTTTAAGCATGATATGGTTTCAAAGTTGACTCAATCACAATTTGAAGAGGATTTTTTAAAAGCTGATGCTGTTTTAACTGAAAAATGTGGTCCAATAAACCACTTTGCATTTACGTATGGCAAATTTGAACACTTTACTAAACCGGCATTTGATTTTGTATTAAAAAATGGATACGAATCTTGTATATCTGCCTCTAGAGGCTGTCATATAAATGGCAATGGTAAACTGTATAAAAACACTGTTTTTTTAAGAAGAGATCAAATAATTGCAGATTGGAAGTTGTCTCATATCGAACACTTTCTAATTAAAGGAGCACAAGAATTAGATTATGCTACCAATTTTCTTCCTAATTCATTAGTTTAAATTTTTAATAATGTTAGACACCCCAATACTTTTTATAATTTTCAATAGAACAGAGGTTGCTTTAAAATCTTTAGAAGCTATAAGAAAAAGTAAACCGAAAAGAATGTATATCTCTGGTGATGGTCCAAGACCCACTATTGAGGCAGATATTAGTAAAGTTAAAAATACTCGAGAAGCTGTTCTAGCGGCTATTGATTGGGAATGTGAGGTCAAAACCTTGTTTCAAGAGGACAACCTAGGTTGTGGTCCCGGTGTATATACCGCAATCAACTGGTTTTTTGAAAATGAAGAACAGGGTATCATTTTAGAAGATGATTGTGTTGCTAGTGGGAGCTTTTTTCCATTTTGTGAAAATTTATTAAACCAATATAAAAACGATAATCGCATTGGTTTAATTTCTGGTTTTAATCAAGTTGGCTCAATTCCAGTAGATGATTCGTATTGTTTTTCTAAATATTCTGTATGTTGGGGATGGGCTACCTGGCGTAGGGCTTGGAAGAACATGGATTATGATATGGTATGGAAGTCAGGTAAATATGAAGATTCTATCTTATCTAACTGTGGTTATTTAGGGAAAGATTATACTTATTGGAAGCGAAGAATTAAAGCTGTTGAAACAGGGCTAGTAAGTGCGTGGGATTTTCAATGGTGTTATAGTGTAGCATCTCAAAATCAATTGGGTATTTTTCCTGAAGTTAATTTGATTAGTAATATAGGATATGGTGAAGATGCTACCCATAGTTCTAAAAGTCCGTTTATGAATTATGATAAGAGGGAAGAGCTTTCTTTTCCGCTGCGCCATCCAAAATATATTTTGCCACAAATAGAATTTGATAAGTTGTTTTATAAAGAAAGAAATACACTTATTAATTCTTTAGCTTGGTTTTTCCCAAAATCTGTTAAAGATGCGGTCAAAAATATGCTGGCTGTTTTTTACAACAAATAAAAAAAGCGATCTAATTTCTAAAATTAGATCGCTTTTTGCATCAAAATCAATTTATAGAAAAGTTTATCTTATTAAACTAAAATGACCTTTAAATTGAATATTTCTATTATCATCTATGGCATCGGTATATTCAATAACAAACCAATAGTCAGATTCTGGTAGTGATATACCATTATAGGTGCCGTCCCATCCAGGACCGAAAAGATCTAAATAGTGGACTAGCTTACCATGTCTATCATATATTTCAGCTACTACATTCGTCGTTAAATTAGGGTCTCCTAAACCTAAAGGGAACCAAGTATCATTAGTACCATCTCCATTAGGAGAAAAATATGTAGGATAGTTTACTATTAAAAAAGGGTCGCTTTCTAAAGTAGTACCACAACTTCCAGCTGACCTTACAAAAATAGTATGCAAACCACCAACCACATTTTGAAAGAAATTATCTGTTTGATAAGGTCCGTCAGGATCATCTAAGCTATATTCAAAGCTTGTGTAGGCAAAAATGTCATTGTTAACTATCGCTCTAACTCTGTTTCCTGAATTTAATTCAAAACCTTCAGTTGTAATCTCTATTTCAATATTCTGTGGTAGTAGGGCATCTGTTACATTAACTATATATTCTAAACTACCACCGCAATTAATGTTATTGCCTATAGTATATACTCTTAAGCTGTATTCACCAGCTTGTGTTACATTAAAAATAGCTTCTTCAATACCATCACCATTAGTATCGTTATTAGGGGTCCAATCATAAATGTAACCAGTGCCTAAGTCAACACCGATGGGTACAGAGGTAGTTGTACCGTTGGCATTACTACAAATTGAAACTTCATACGGTAAATCAATAATTGGCTCTTCTAGAATAGTGACTTCAAATTCAGATTCTGAAAAGCAATCTATATTGTTTGGTGATTGCGCAAATATATAAATGGTCCGAGTTTGATTTATTTGGCTACCTTCTATAAGAAGTTGACCGGTACCGTTTGGGCCTGTGTAATAAGTATTGTTAACGTTTAAATTTGGTAGTATATAAAATTCACAACCTTCAACATCGCTCAATGTATCCGCTACCGGTATTGGTTCAATGGTTAAGGTTACTGCAATTCTATTATCGCTTATACAACCTGTAATACTATCACTTGCCTCAGCATAATAAGTATAGGTGCCAATAGCTGAATCGGTAGGGGTAAAAGTAAGGCCGGTGGCGATACTCGTGCCACCTGTAATAGTAGTGTACCAATTAATAGTATTATCAATGTCCTCTAATGATACCGCTAAATTTGGATTAGCTAATCCTTCGCATATTGTAGCATTGATTGGATTCGTAGCATCATCTATAGTAGGGCAGGAGCAGTCTGGGGCAAATGTTGATGAAGTTGCTATACAGCCATTATTATCTGCTGTAATTGTGATAGAGGTAATGTTTGACGGAATATCTATTATAGTATTTCCACTAATAGTACCAGCAGATGTAGTTAAGACAGCAGTAGGTATATTGTTTGAAAATTCAACAGAATAGGTATTTAAGTCAGCGCTACATTTTGGAACCATCAAAGTTAATTGTGGTGTGTCATTAATAGATACTTCAAAGCTATTCTCATCAAAACAGTTAGGTGTTGTACCAGATTCTGAATAAATATATACTGTTTGGGTAGATGTAATATCTGAGCCTTCGGCTAGATTAGTTCCAGTGGCACCAGCCCCAGTATAATAGTAGTTATCGGCAGATAATGTAGGCAGTGTATACGAGGCGCATTCATTAATATCTAAACTGGTATCTGCCACAGGCATTGGGTTGATGGTTAAAGTTACGGGAACCCTGTTACTTATACATCCTGAAGCAGCTTCTGTTGCTTCGGCATAGTAGGTATACGTGCCAACTGCCGTTTCTCCGGTAGTATAAGTCGTTCCGCTACTTAAAAGTGTACCTGCCGTACTTGTATCATACCAATTTATGGCGTCACCATTCGTTCCTAAATCTACGCTAAGGTCAGGAGTTGCTGTTCCAAAACAAATAGAAGGATTATTTGGATTTACAGGGTTGTCAATAACAGGACAAGAACAATCAGGTGCGGTTATTGTAAGAACTCTAATGCATCCATTATTATTTACTGTAATATCTAAATCATTTCCTGCGGTAATTCCTGTAACCGTAGTACCGGTAAGAGTACCTTCACTTGCCAAGGTTATTGTACCTACATTTAATAGTATTTCAACATCATAAGTTAAACGATCTGGAGCACATATGCCTGAAGTTGTTGGGTCTACCACCGGAACCGTATTTACAGTTACCGTAGCAGAAGTTGCAGGTGTCAGGGTAAGAGTACATGTGCCGCTTTCAATACTACTGATTTCCATAGTCACATCGGCAGTAGCTGCAGCAAAGGTTATAGTTTCAGTGCCAGTCGCACCAATAGTTATTGTTAAAGGAGTTAATCCTGCGTCAAATGAATACGTAATAATATCTCCAATAGTTCCTGTAATAGTAAATTCAGCATCTTCACCTTCACAGATAGCAGTAGTTACGGCAACAGGTGTAATTGCAGTTGGTCCTGCGGTTACATTAAGTGTTGCGATAGATTCTACGTAACAAAGATTGTCATCTCCCATTACGCGAACTGCGTACAAATTACCATCATCACCAGTTGTTACAGCTGATATAGTTAGTTGGTTTGTATCCGTTCCTGAATAAGTCAAATCATCAGTGAGTAAATTGTAAGTTGTTCCCGCATTTGTAATTATATACCATTCATAAACTATAGTTGTATTCGTACCTGCTCTTGAAGCTTCTGCTATAAATATGGCATCTTCGCCTTCACATACAGCGGTAGGGTCGGTAAGTCCTGTGTCGATAACAGCAGGTTCAGAAACAATACGAACACCAGAATTTAAAGGGAAGGTAGTGTAGCCAACTTCGCTAGTCACTAAACCATTTCCATCTACAGTAGGGGAGACAGATCCTAAAACACCATCTTTGTCGTCATCTATATATCCATTTTCTATACTATCTGGGCAACCGTCATTATCTGAATCTATGTCTTGACAATCTGGTATAAAATCCCCTGCTCCTGTAAGACCATCGGTATTTCTTTGAATTCTTATGTGGTCATAATTTCCGGATTGTTGATTTAATTCAGTATTATTTTGATGTTCAATTCTTATACTCAAATGTTGATTTATTGCAGGAGATCCTTCTGGTATTTCATAATTTATAGAAAAATCTGTCCATGTTCCGTTTGGGGTATCCTCTGGATTAATTGTTAGAACAAATGGTAGAGCATTAAATGCTAACCCACCATCGGTTAAATCGGTATCATAACCAATAGTGATAATACTTGTTCCGTCATTCCTATATCGATTTTCGTAATCTAACGCATCACCCACAGCAATTGTAAACATATATACACCTTCCTCTAATACAAACCTTGAACCTGTTTGAGTAATTGTGACATTGTCATTAAGAGAGAGATAGGCGTCATTCTGGTAATCTGGATCGGCTAAATCTGGTAACAACGTACCATCTGTTCTGTAATTTGGTGTAGGGGTTATAAATGTTCCACTGCCTGCAGGTTCTTCATAAGTATAATCATCAGCATTAACAAGATTGGCAAAAATCTCACCAGTTCCAGTAACATCATACCAATAGTCCATGGCAATGCTAAATGGAGTATTGTTTCCACTTAAAAGAAAATTATTGAAAGGAACTTCAAAATCGGCTGGTTGTCTTAAAAAACCTGTATTAATTAACATGCAACCTTCTTGCTCATCGGTTAAGCCATCATTATCATCATCTTCATCAATATTTGTTTGTAAGTTATTGCCAGCATCATAGCGGTAGTAATTACCATCTTCAAATCCATCACCATCAGTATCTATAGGGTTACACGCAATATTAATTGTATTGTTCCACATTTGGTGTCTTGGCCCGGTATACCCTGAAGCTGCACCTGAAACTAATCCATTTACATCATAGGTAGTACCTAATACACCTCCTCCGGTATCGGTATGTCCAGCTTCTAAAACATCAAAACAACCATCATCATCACTATCTAGATCGGTACAATCTGGCTCACCATCGCCATCGGTGTCAATTTTTAAAATGAAATTATCAAAAGTAGTTTGTGATGTGTTATTCAATGAAGTGTCATCATGTGTTATTCGGATAGAAACTCCTTGTCCAAAACCGGTTGTTGCCGTCGTAACTGGTACGGAAATACTAAACTTAGACCAAGTACCATTGGGTGTTTCGTAACTTTCAACAGTATAATCTCCAGCGGCAAAAGCTGTGAAGGTTGTACCGTTAGAATATCCAAGTTCAACAATAGTACGACTATCATTGGAAAATTGAGGAGCGAAAGGAATCGGGTCTCCAATTGAAAATTCTAAAATATAGGTTGCTTCTCTATCATAAGTAGCCCAAACCTCGTTTAATTGTATGGAACCATTACCATTTATAAAGCCAAATGAATTACCTTCTTGGGCAGCTGTAAAATTAGTTCCGTTTATTGTTTCTATTCCATAGTTTGTTCCTGTAACCACTTGCCAATTTTGAATAGGGTCTGCAGGTAAATTATCAGTTTCAAAGCTAAAATTTGGTAAGGGTATTTCACACTCATAAATATCTAGAATACCATCATTATCATCATCTAAATCAACAATATCTTCTATACCATCGTTATCATAATCTAAATTTTCTGCACAAATATTAATAGTATTGCTTAAAACAGCTTGGTTAATACCGGTATAAGCAGTTCCTGCTCCTGCTGGCATAACAGTACCATCTGCATTAATTCCTATGTTAGCTACTTCACCAAAACCATTATCTGTGTGACCAGCCTCGGTAACATCAGAACAGCCATCATTGTCTATATCATCTTCAAAACAATCTGGTATTCCATTTGCGTTTCTGTCTTGACGTACTTGAACAAGGTCATAATCACCGCCTTGTTGTCTTAATAATGCATTTGCTGTATGGGTTATTTGAACTAAAATACCTTCGCCAATAGCTGGGCTTCCTGCCGGTATACTAGTTGTAAAAGTGAAATCTGTCCAAAAACCATTTGGTGTTTCGTAACCTTCAACAATTAAATCGTTGATGGCTTGAAAACCAGTACCGTTATCATAACCTATTTCTATTAATGTTTGACCGTCATTACTATATGGATTATCAGTTTCTAATCCATCTCCAATTTCTACACTAGTGATGTAATTTCCGATACCAAACGCTGCACTAGCCTGATTTAAGGTTATTGTCGCATCACCATTAATTATGGCAATTGAATTTCCGTCAGGAATTGAATAGTAATTATTTGGGTCAATAGGTTCTATTCCCCAAAAGTCGGTGCCTACATTATTCGTATTGGACCACCCTGTTATTGGGTCCCCAGCACCTCCATTTTCAAAACTGTTATTAGTAATGATAACATTACATTCGTTATTATCAAGAATACCGTCATTGTCATCGTCTAAATCATCTTTATCTAAATAGGCGTCTCCATCATTATCTAAAATGAGGGATCCATCTTTGTTGTCATCTACGACATCATCTCTGTTACCTGTATAACCGTCTATACCAGTAATTGTTCCGTCTAAAGGATTTAATATACCATCAAGAATTCCGTTATTATCAGCATCTGTATGACCTGCTTCTAGTACATCATTAATTCCATCTCCATCAGAATCGATTTCAAAACAGTTCGAAATACCATCACCATCTGAGTCACGTTCTAATCTTATATTATCATAATTACCTGCCTGGGCACCAGTTGCACCAGTATGTGTAATTCTAATAAAAATGCCTTGGCCCAATGCTAGGTCACCTGCGTTTATATTAACAAGTAACTCAAAGTCTGTCCATTCACCTGCAGGTGTTTCTGTAGCACCATCTATAGTACGAGAGTTAACGGTAATGAAAATACCTAAGTTATCATAATACCCAAGTTCGATAATGCTTTCAGCATCATTTCTAAACACCGTTGCACCAATACCATCACCAATAGCAACAGTAAGTATATAACCACCTTCACTATATATTCCTAGTAAATTTGATGTTGTAGCTTGGGCTACAACCCCAGGATTAGTGTTCATGTAAAAAAAATAGTTTCCTTCGTCAGCTGCAGGATAATTACTAGCTTCAATATTATGGAGGCCAGTGCCATTGCCACCAACTATAGTCCAATCGTCTGCAGCGGGGTATGGTGGGGTAAATCCAGGAGCTTCAAAACTAAAATTTGGTATAGCTATTTGACAATCATTCACATCTAAAATTCCATCATTATCATCATCTAAATCTACATTGTCTAATATCAAATCACCATCATTATCTTGGGCAATTAATGTAATTGTTGAAAAACATAAAAAAAAGAATACTAAATATAATGTTCTGTGCTGCATAGTAGTTATTTATAAAAACCGTACCAGTCTATGGGGGGCGAAAAAAATGATACGCAGTAAAAATACTCAGCGGGTCGACCAATAAATTCATTAATCGCTGAATCGCAAAATTACTAGATAAGAGCCTAGGTATGCTATCAATTTTTAATTGATTATCAACAAAAAAGGTCAAGAACGTAGTTCTTGACCTTCAAATACTTCTTATTTAAAAAGTAGTTATTTCTTACCTATTTGGTAGTATGTAAACCCTTTTTCTGGCATATTTAATGAAGTATATTGGTTTCTACCATCAAAAATTATAGGCTGATTTAGTCTCACTTTTAATTCTTCAAAATCAGGAGATCTAAATTCTTTCCATTCTGTTAAAAGTAACATGGCATCAGCATCTTTTAAGGTGTCATATTTAGATTCAAAATATGAAACGTTATCAATGTCTTTCAAGTAAAAACTCTTAGCCTCGTGCATTGCTTTTGGATCATATGCATTAATGGTAGCACCTCTTTTTACCAAATCTTTTATGATGTAAATAGCCGGAGCTTCACGCATATCATCTGTTTCTGGTTTAAAAGCAAGCCCCCATATAGCAAAAGTTTTACCCGTAAGGTCTTCTCCAAAATGGCTAACTACCTTTTTGGCTATAACAAATTTTTGATCATTATTTACTTTTTCTACGGCGTCAATTAGTCTAGGGGTGTAGCCATGTTGTTGCGCAGAACGTTTTAGCGCTTTTACATCTTTAGGAAAGCATGAGCCACCATAACCACTGCCAGGATAAATAAAGCTATATCCAATTCTGCTATCTGAACCAATGCCAACTCTTACTTTATTAACATCTGCACCTACTAGTTCGCATATGTTAGCAACTTCGTTCATGAACGAAATTTTGGTTGCAAGCATTGCATTTGCTACATATTTGGTCATTTCTGCGGACCTTACGTCCATAGAGATCATTCTATTCTGTGTTCTGAAGAAAGGTGCATATAGCGTTCTCATTTGCTCTTCAGCTTCTGGAGTTTCTACACCAATAACAACCCTGTCAGGTTTCATGAAATCATTGATTGCATCACCTTCCTTTAAAAATTCAGGATTTGAAACTACCTCAAAAGGAATGTCAACACCACGTAATGTCAAACGTTCCTGAATTTTGGCTTTTACTTTGTCTGCGGTACCTACAGGTACGGTTGATTTATCAACAATTATAAGTTTTTGTTGCATGTGGTCACCTATATCTGATGCCACTTGTAAAACATATTGCAAATCAGCTGCCCCATCTTCACCCATAGGTGTACCTACCGCTATAAATGCAATATCAGATTTTTGAAGTGTTTTAGCCAAATCTGTGCTAAAACGTAAGGTTTTGTTTTCATAATTCCTTAAAACCATTTGCGTTAAACCTGGCTCGTATATTGGAATTATTCCTTTTTCTAAATTGGTAATTTTATTCTCGTCGATGTCTACACAGGTTACTGTATTACCCATTTCAGCAAAACAAGTTCCGCTCACAAGACCAACATATCCTGTTCCAATTACTGTTAAATTCATTTGGTATTTTTATTTCTGGTGATAAAGTTAAGAACTCTATTTAATATTGAAAAATATATCGTTTTATTAGTTTATAATCGTGCTGTATAACCAGTTGTTAGTTTACTTTTTATATCGTAAACTAAAGTATTTTCATTTTTAAAGCAAGATAAGTCTTCTTTTAAAAACTTTTCATGCGCAACTGCTAAGACAATTACATCATAGGTGTCATTAGGTTTTTGCTGTGTCGTAACTAATCCATATTCACGCTTCACTTCCTTAGGGTCTGCCCAAGGATCATAAATTGTTGTGTTAACTCTGTAATCATTTAAGTTTTTAACTAAATCGACAACTTTAGTATTTCTAACATCGGGGCAATCTTCTTTAAACGTAACTCCAAGAATTAATACCTTAGCATCTTTAACTTGTAAGTCATGTTTAAGCATTAATTTGATAACTTGAAGGCTTACATATTCACCCATACCATCATTGATTCTTCTGCCAGCTAAAATTAAATCAGGATTGTAACCATTTTCTTGAGCTTTCTGAGCTAAATAATAAGGGTCAACACCGATACAGTGTCCACCAACAAGACCTGGTTTAAACGGTAAAAAGTTCCATTTAGTACCTGCCGCTTCTAAAACATCATTGGTATCAATACCTAATAATCCAAATATTTTAGCTAACTCGTTCATGAAGGCTATATTGATATCTCGTTGGGTATTTTCAATTACTTTAGATGCCTCTGCAACTTTAATGGTAGGGGCAAGGTGGGTACCAGCTGTAATAACCGATTTATATAACTCATCAACTTTTAAACCTATTTCATAGGTAGAACCAGATGTTACTTTTAAAATTTTTTCTACCGTATGCTTTTTATCTCCTGGATTTATACGTTCTGGAGAATACCCAGCATAAAAATCTTTATTAAAAACCATACCGCTGATTTTTTCAATAACAGGAATACAAACTTCTTCTGTCGCTCCAGGGTACACTGTTGATTCATAGATTACAATATCTTCCTTTTTAAGAATTTTGCCGACAGCTTCACTAGCATTAATTAATGGAGTGAAAACTGGTCTTTTAGTGTCATCTACAGGAGTAGGAACTGTGATGATATAATAGGTGCAATCAGCTAAATCGTTAATTGATGTAGTACAAATAAGCCCCGTTTCATTTTTTGTAAAGTTAGTTGTTAAGACTTCTTCAAGGTCTAAATCTGAAAGCTCAAGGGTAGTATCTTTTCCTGATTTTATTTCATCAACTCTCTTTTTACTGATGTCGAAACCTATTACTTTGTACTTCTTAGCGAAAAGTGCAGCTAATGGAAGTCCGACATATCCTAATCCAATAATTCCTATTTTCATTCCTTTTAATTTATATAAATGTTCTCTTCTTTATTTTTATTATAAAATTAATTGAGATCCGTAAATTTAAACCCGGTAAATTTCACAAGTTATTTGATTTTAGAATTAGTGCGAAACCTTATAAATAAATTCTAAATTCAATGTATTCTGTTAGGTAGCTAACTGTACTTGAATTAATACTCTTTGCAGCCTAATTATTTTGAACATAATTGCTTTTTGCTCACAGCGAATTGAAGGTTGATTTTTGTTTAATTTATTTGAAAAATTCAATAATTTGATTGATTATTCCTATTATAATTAAGATTTTGATATATGATTATTAATTAGGTGAATAAAGATTGTTTCAAGTTATTTTTAATATCGTTATATAAATCGTAAAATTAGAATTTAGAATATTGTTTAAGCGCACGATTATTGTAAATAGTTATAGTTTTCTATTTTAATACTACTAATTGAATAAATTCTAATTATAAATCCCTAGCCTAAACCCTTAGATGATATACGTTGAAAAACCTCAATTCGGTTGTCTAGAAGTTGTAATAGGACAAGATATTTTTTCTATGTAGATTTTTTTATATAAATCATATGATAAATATGACCAGATATATTATCGGATGATTTAACTTATTTAAAAATATTTTTGTTAAATATTATTTGAGAAAGTAAAAAATCAAGAGTGTTCAAAATTTAAAAAAAAATAAACATATTAGAATAGTGAATGTGAGAAAGTTTTTTTGACTATATCTAAAGTTCGCTTTACTAGTCAAATTATAAATGGAATCATATTTGTTTTTTTAAATAGATAGAAAATTTCGATATTTTTCTATAATGTACTTGGTCAACAGTTAATTTTTCTAATTAGTAACAATGATTTCCATTTTGGGAATAGTGTTTTTAACTAGTATTTCTAGTTAATGTCTTAATAGTTTATAAAAATCTATTAAGTTAATTACATAATATATAGTTATAATTTGATAAATAGAAAATGAATGATTAATCTTTCAAATAATGGAAATAACATGATTTTAAAATTAAAAAAAATGCCCTAATTAATTTTTTATTATGGCAAATTGAATAAATTTTTTTTATTGAATTTTTATTAATTTTTTATACGTGTATTCATTATTCTTTACTCTTGTTATTTCTAGTAAATAAAAACCATTAGACAGGAAAGATACATCTATGGCGATTTCTTCAGGATGGTCCTCTTGAACACTATTTTGAAATATTAATTTACCATAATAATCATAGAAACCTAGAGCTATAGATTCATTCATGAAATCTGATAAATTAATTAATAGTTTTTCATCGCCTACAGGATTTGGATAAATTTTGATATCCTTTAATTCTGTGTTATTTAGGGTTGTGTTCTCAGTAGTTACCGAGATATTAATGGTATCGGTATCGGAAAGCCCTTCGGTATCAGTAACGGTTAAGGTGGCGACAAAGTTGCCTTCAGTAGGATAGGTATAGGAAACCAAAGCTCCGGTGTCAGAATCTCCATTTCCGAAATCCCAAGAATAGGTATCTATATTTGCGTCCGTTGAAGCAGATCCGTCAAAATCGATGGCTAAAGGAGCGGTTCCTCCAGCAACGTTAGATGATGCGACCGCCACAGG
>TARA_R110001632_G_scaffold210521_2_pt1 | contig 35170 bp, 34 predicted proteins | sample TARA_R110001632 | Tara Oceans TARA_R110001632 (sample SAMEA4398266) | marine metagenome | biome: Polar Biome; feature: [SRF] surface water layer (ENVO:00010504); material: water (ENVO:00002006), including particulate matter (ENVO:01000060) such as... | depth 5 m
AATCTTTCTCAAATTAATGAGTGCATAACGCATTCTACCCAAAGCAGTATTGATACTTACACCTGTATTTTCACTTATTTCTTTAAAGCTCATGTCTTTATACATTCTCATCACAAGCACTTCTTTTTGCTCGTCTGGAAGTTCTTGAACTAGATCTCTAACATCCGATAATATCTGTTCTTTGATTAATTGTTTTTCAGCATTTAAGTTTCCATCACTAATTACAGAAAAGATATCGAACTCATCTGTATTCTTAAAAGAAGGCATTCTGTTTGATTTTCTGAAATGATCGATAACAAGGTTATGAGAAATACGCATTACCCAAGGCAAAAACTTACCTTCTTCATTATAAGTTCCTCTTTTTAAAGTTTTTATAACTTTAATAAAAGTATCCTGAAATATATCTTCTGTGATATCTCTATCTTGAACTTTGCTGTAAATAAAACTGTAAAGGCGTTGTTTGTGTTTTTCTATAAGCTTACCAAGGCTTGCTTCGCATCCTTGAATATAATTGCTCACTAAAGTACTGTCTGGAATAGCATTTTTATACATCATATCATTACTTTTAGAAAAGCGTTTAGGGGCTTTTCGTTTATTATTTTTTAAATAATTTAAAAGTAATTTTATGCTATAAGTGTATAATTTGCTGATTAATAGAAACTCAAAGATTAGAAATATTTTTTTGACTAACAAATTTTTAACAAATTATAATTCAATTCATTTAAAAAAAAGTCAAAAATTGATTATTTTTATAGCTTGCTTTCAAAACATATGAACATAGACATCTCAAGCGTAAATCCAAAAGAAAATATCATCATTAAAGGGGCTCGACTCCACAATTTAAAAAATATTGATGTTGTTATTCCTAGAAATAAATTAGTTGTCATTACTGGATTATCCGGCTCTGGTAAATCTTCGTTAGCTTTTGATACTTTATATGCAGAGGGCCAAAGAAGATATGTAGAAAGTCTCTCTTCTTATGCGCGTCAGTTTTTAGGTAAATTACACAAACCCAAAGTTGATTATATCAAAGGAATTGCACCAGCAATTGCCATAGAACAAAAAGTAAACTCTACAAATCCACGTTCTACTGTAGGAACATCTACTGAAATTTATGATTATATCAAACTACTGTTTGCCCGAATTGGTAAGACCTTCTCTCCTATTTCAGGTGATTTAGTGAAAAAACATACCGTTTCTGATGTCATCAATTTTGTGAAAGATTTTGAAGATAAAACAAAGCTTTTATTATTATGCCCTATAGTTATTAATGAGGATAGAGATCTTAAAACTGTATTAAAAGTTTTAGCACAACAAGGCTATGCTCGTTTAAAATATGAAGACAAAATATATCGAATAGAAGATTTGCCAACAGACAAGAAAAATTATGACAATTTAAAATTAGTTGTTGACAGAATTGTTGTTCAGGATAATGAAGATTTTTATAATCGTTTGGCAGACGCAGTGCAAACTGCATTTTTTGAAGGAAATGGAGTTTGCATTATTGAACGTTTAACTGACAATTCTACTACTGAATTTAATAATAAATTTGAACTAGACGGTATCATGTTTTTTGAACCGAATACTCATTTCTTTAGTTTTAATAATCCCTATGGAGCTTGTCCTACTTGTGAAGGTTACGGAAATATTATAGGAATTGATGAAGATTTAGTCATTCCAAATACTGGTTTATCAATCTATGATGATGCAATTTTTCCTTTTAGATCAGATTCTTACAGACATTACAAAGAGGAGTTAATTACACATGCCTATAAATTTGATATTCCTATTCATAAACCTTGGTTTGAATTATCAGAAACTCAAAAACAGTTAGTTTGGGATGGAAATGAAAAATTCTACGGAATCAATCATTTTTTTGAAACATTAGAAGAGAAAAGTTATAAAATTCAGAATAGAGTAATGCTTTCTCGATATAGAGGAAAAACTAAGTGTACAGATTGTGAAGGTAAAAGATTACGAAAAGAAGCTGATTATGTAAAAGTTGGAAATAAGACTATCTCAGATTTAGTAACCTTACCTCTAGATGAGTTGTCTGATTTTTTCGCACAATTACAATTAGATAAATATGAAGAAGTAATTGGTATACGTCTCTTGACAGAAATCAATAATCGTTTAGATTTTCTACAAAATGTAGGTTTAAATTACTTAACACTCAATAGAACATCTAATACTTTGTCTGGTGGAGAAAGTCAACGAATCAACTTAGCAACCTCGTTAGGAAGTAGTTTAGTAGGTTCTATGTACATTTTAGACGAACCGAGTATTGGTTTGCATCCAAAAGATACAGAACGACTCATCGATGTTTTAAAAGACTTAAGAGATTTAGGAAATACTGTTATTGTCGTTGAACACGACGAAGATATCATGAAAGCTGCGGATTATATCATTGATATTGGTCCAGAAGCCGGAACCTTTGGCGGACATGTTGTTGCTGAAGGAACTTATGATGATATTCTAAAATCGGATTCTTTAACTGCGAAATATCTAACAGAAGAATTTCAGATTGAAGTCCCTATCAAAAGAAGAAATTCAAAAAACTTCGTTCAAATTATTGGTGCAAGAGAACATAACTTACAAAATATCAATGCTACTTTTCCTTTAAATTGTTTAACAGTAATTACTGGAGTTTCAGGTAGTGGAAAAAGTACGTTAGTGAAGAAAATTTTATATCCAGCCATGCAAAAGAAAATGGTTGGTTATGGTGAAAAAATTGGGCAACATACTGAAATAAAAGGAAATTATGATAATATAAAACATATAGAATTTATAGATCAGAACCCTATTGGTCGTTCGTCTAGGTCTAATCCAGTTACATATATAAAAGCATACGACGATATCAGAGCATTACTATCTTCTCAAAAACTTTCTAAAATCAGAAATTACAAACCCAAACATTTTTCATTTAATGTAGAAGGCGGAAGATGTGAAGTTTGCAAAGGGGAAGGTGTTGTTACGATTGAGATGCAATTTATGGCAGATGTTCACTTACAATGCGATACTTGTAATGGAAAAAGATTTAAAAAAGAAGTATTAGAAGTCAATTTTGAAGGAAAAAATATTGATGATATTCTAAATTCTACCATTGATGATGCAGTTGCTTTCTTTGCAGAACACAATCAAACTAAAATTGCTAGTAAATTAAAACCACTACAAGATGTTGGATTAGGGTATGTACAATTAGGTCAATCCTCATCTACCCTTTCTGGTGGTGAAGCGCAACGTATTAAATTAGCTTCTTTTTTAGTAAAAGGAAATACCAAAGACAAAGCACTCTTTATTTTTGATGAACCTACAACAGGATTGCATTTTCATGACATTAAAAAATTATTAGCGTCTTTTAATGCTTTGATAGAAAAAGGACATTCTATTATTGTAATTGAACATAATATCGAGCTAATTAAATGTGCAGATTATATTATTGATCTTGGCTTAGATGGCGGAAAAAAAGGGGGTCAATTAATTTTTGAAGGAACTCCTGAAGAATTAATTAAAAACAAAAAATCGTACACTTCTAAATATTTGAAAGAAAAATTACAAGACTTTTAAAACTTGTTTTTTATTTTAAATTTTGTGAACTATCTTCGTAGTCATGGAATTGAACTTAACAGATAAACAGCGAATTAATTGGGCTAGAATTTCTGCAATCGTAGCGATATTAATTTTAATGCTTTACGCACCTAAATTATGGTTAACAGACAAAGTATTTCCTGTAATTCCTCTATTTGATTGGCTTCCCATTCCTACAGGAATTTTTGACAATCTCTTTTGGGGATTGTTTTTTGGAAGTCAAGTTCTGTATATTTTCATCAACAAACGTTGGTTAGGCTGGACAGTTCTCTTACTCTATATATATCTAGCTTTTGTAGATCAAAATAGATTACAGCCTTACTTCTATCAATCTGCATTAACCATTTTAGCGATTGTTATATTTCCTAAGAAAACAGATGCTAGAAAGATATTATATACAGTAATACTTATATTTTTCGCTACCTATTTCTGGAGTGGTATTCAAAAATTAAATAGTGCCTTTTATGTGCAATGGCTAAGTGCATTAAACAAACATTTTAGTTGGTTACCTCAATGGTTTTTAAGTAGTTTTACTTATGCAGTGCCTTGGTTAGAAGCTTCAATGGGAGTTATGTTATTGTTTAATAAGACAAGAAAATTTGCTATTGGTTTTATCCTAGGAATGCATGCCATTATCACCTTTCTATTATTCTATTTAGGGTACGGTTACAATGTTGTTCCTTGGAATATTCAAAATATGGTGAGTGTTGTTGCTGTATTTTGGGGATTACAAACTGTGAAATTTTCAGATTTCTTTATCAAGTTTTTTGATAAACAAAGAGCTTTACTTTTAGTTTTTACAGTTGTACTTCCTTTAAGTAATAATCTTTTTGGAGTCTACGATAAATTACTTTCCTTTCATTTTTTTACAGCAGATTTAAACTATTACAATGTTGTAATTAAAGATGATTTAAAGGAAAAATTACCAAGACATATTCAACAATTTTATCGTCAATATGAAGGGCAGACGTATATCCAAATGAATGAATGGGCTCAAAGAGATAATAAGGTCTTATTTTATCCTCAAGAGCGTATTATCCATTACATGGAAGGCTATTTAAAGTCTTTTGCTGACGATCCTTCTAGCGATAATTTATTAGAACTTATTGTCTATAATAATCAAGGAAAAGAATAATACCCTACGAATTCTAGTTGCTTTCTTACGAATTCTAAATACATTTAAATCCAACTGAATTTGGTGATTACATTTGAACTATCAATAAATAATGGTATCAAAAATAATCATCAATTTAAAATTTAGAACGTATGAAAAATGGAATTGTAAAAACAAGTTTAGTAATTGGATTGCTACTTGTGATGAGTCAGTTTGCAAGCTGCGACTCAAAAAAAGAAGTAGAACCAGTAGACAATACTTCGACAATAAGTAACACTTTAGAAAAAAATGAAATTTTTAGAGAACCTGTAGTTTTTATCACAGGAATAGATTCTGAAGATACTAATTTTTACAAAAGCGCTAGAGCTTATTATATTGAAAAGGAATATGAAGTTGTAGATTATACTTTTTCTATGCAAGAAGTATTTACATGGTTAAACAAAAATTACGATGGAAACTCTTATGGAGAAATTCACATTGTTTCTAATAGTAATCCTTGGAAGGGTTTAGAAATGGAAACTTTAATAAAAGGGGAACGAGTTACTACAGAAAATTTACGTAAAGCTATCACACAAGGAACATTACCTACTCTTAAAAAAGGAATCACTGCAAATACAAAAGTTGTTTTTCATTCAAAAGGAATCGGAGATGATACCGAATTGATGAAAACATTAAAAGATGCCTTTGTTGCTGATGAAGTTCCAAATGTAATTGCATCACCCTATGTAGATGTGTTTGGTGGAGAATTTTCAGAACATTATTTAGCAAAGCCCTATTATGTTTTCTTTCCGTATTCAAAATCGCCTGGTAAAACAGATTTATCAAAAGAAATTGCAAGAAAATATAGAGAAGAAAAAGACATTGATTGGTATGATGCTTTAAACAATGAAACAGAAAGATATGTTGGAGATGCATATACACATCGATTTAGCATTCCTGTTCAATGGGAATTTGATTACACAAATTCTGATGATGAAATACCAAATTTTAAACTTCCTGAAGAAATAATGGATTGGATTGAACAAGATGCACAATTATCGAAAGTAATTAGTAGTTATAATATTCCTATTGAAAAATTCAGATGGAGATCCTTTACAAAAGGGAATAAATTAATCATCACTGGAAAAACCACTGTATTATGTGTTTTAAAGCCTTTAATAAAGCCTTATGGTGATTTACAACATATAGAGCCCGATACTGAGAATCTACGTTTGTATGCTATGAAATAAGTTTGGAATACTATTTGTTTTGGTTGAAAGAGTAACTGTTTATAATGAGCAGTTACTTTTTGTGTAAGTTTGCCCTTATAGAGAGTTCTAGTATTGTAAAGGATTATCTTAATTACAAAGATTTGTGAAAAAAAAAGAAAAAATAACGGTGTCACTTCGATTGATTTTGATTAAAACTCAAAATTGTATCGAGAAGTCTTTGCATATGAAGGTACTCGATATACATTTGAATCTAAAATTAAAATTCACTCGAACTTGCCTTCTAACTTTATTTCTTATTTCTTGTTGCTTTTTAAATCATTCTATATATTCCCAAAACAGTCAATTACAAAATTTTACGACTAAAGAAGGATTACCTCAATCTCAAGTGTATGATATTGCACAAGATTCTATTGGATATTTGTGGTTAGCAACACAAGGTGGTGGCTTAGCTAGATTTGATGGTGATGAGTTTACCGTTTTTAATGAAAAAAAAGGATTAAAATCAAATTTTGTCAATTCCTTATTAGTAAAAAATGATAGTCTCTATATAGGAACCTATTCAGGTTTATCAATATATACAAAGGGTAAATTCATCAATTATAAAAGCCCAAAAGTTTCAAAAATAATTTTAGTCAATCATAAAATAATATTGGCAACAGAAAAAGGGATGTATGAATTCAAAAACGATTCTCTAAATCCAATTACTTCTGATTTAAAGATAGATGTAAACCCCGTTACTGATATTCTAATTGATAAAAACAACTATTATGTTGCAACAAAAAATGGTTTATGGAATCTCAATCAATTAGAAAATCCAACTTCTGTAACTAAAACGTATACTGGTGACTTTACTTCTTTATTAAAAGTAAATAATCAAATCATTGCAACAACTTTTGATAAAGGAATTATCGTTTTTGAGAATGGAAAAATTGTTCAAGAATATCCGCAGTATAAAAGTATTAACAACATCCATTTTATAGATAACAATTATTGGATTGCAAGTGATACTGATGGTATTATCGTTTTAGATGAAAACTTTGTATTAAAACAAACCATCAATCAAGATAATGGACTAATTATCAATCAAATAAAATCTATCATCAAAGATACTCAAGAAAATATTTGGATTGCTACTTCAGGCGGTGGATTGTACAAACTAACTCAAAACAATTTTCAACATTTCGATAAAAACGCTGGTTTAAAAGCCAATAGAATATATGCTGTACATAGCATTAAAAACGAAATTTGGTTATCTAATGCAGAGAAAGGAATTGTAAAAATTGATAGTTTAGGTATCTACCCTTTATTTGAAGATTTTGGTTATATCAATAAAAAGGCTAAAACTATAGATTCGGATGTTTATGGAAATGTATGGATTGGAACCGATGGAAAAGGAGTTTTAGTATTTAAAAAAATACTTTCTGATACTATTAATGAAGATGAAATGGCAACATTTGATTTGTTAGATAAAGAACTGTACCCAACATATCGTTTAGAGACTGACACCATAACTATTGAAAATGGCTTGCCTTCTAATTGGATTAAAAAGATTAAAACTCAAGGAAATTCAATTTGGATAGCGACGTATTCTTCTGGAATTGTGAAACTTCATTATGAGAATGAAACCAAAGAAATATCTGAAAAAACTTCATATTTTGGAACAAAAAACGGAATTAAAGATCTTTTTATCAATGATTTAGAAATTGATAAAAACGGAACCATTTGGTATGCTACAAAGAATGGAAATATAGGATCAATTTTTAATAATCAGGTTCGAGATTTTTATCAAATATTAGGAAAAAACATTCCTATTACTACGCTGTTAATAAAAGATAAAAATATTTATTTAGGAACTCTTGGTGATGGAATTTGGATTTCTAATCTTGAGAATCCTAGAGAGATTAAACAACTATCAGGTTCTAAAAATTTAAACTCAAAAAATATCTATCAACTTATTTTTGATAATGATAATAACTTGTGGGCAGGTACAGAAAAGGGAGTCAATAAAATTGTCTTAGATGCAAACAATTCTATTTCAGATGTATTTTATTTTGATAGAAGCGATGGATTTCTTGGAATTGAAACCTGTCAGAATGCCATTACCAAGGATGCTGCAGGGAATATTTGGTTTGGAACTATGAATGGATTAACAAAATATATTCCATCTAACAATCTATTAAAAAAGGTAAAACCAACCATTTCATTTGAGAAAATTGAAGTTGCATATCAAACAATAGATACAATCAATATCAACCAATATGATAAAGTTTTACAACTAAAACCTACTGAAAATCATCTTTCTTTTCAGTATAAGTCTACTGATATCAATCATCCAAAGGGAATTGAATATCGATGGAAGTTAAAGGGAGAATTTAGTCCTTGGACTTCTAAAGATTTTATAGATTTTGCCAATCTAAATTCAGGTGAATATGAGTTCATCGTGCAATCTAGAAATATAGATTGGATTGAAAGTGATACTACCAATTTTAAATTTATCATTGACAAACCTTTGTATGAAAAATCTTGGTTTTTATGGACAATATATTCAAGTTTAGGTTTGATAATTATGATTGTTTTTATTGTTATCTTCTTTAGAATTAGACAAAAAAACAAACGTAAAATTGCTCAATTAGCTATGGAAAATCATTTACTTTCTTTAGAGCAAAAAGCGCTGCAATTACAAATGAATCCACATTTTATATTTAATGTTCTAAATGGAATAAAAGCAATGGGGTCTCAAGGTGATACTCAACAAATGAATTCAACTATAAATACATTTGCATCCTTATTACGTAGTATTTTAAACAGTTCTAGGCAAGAAGAAATCTCTTTAACTGAAGAAGTAAAAACCTTAGAGAATTATCTAATATTAGAACAACAAATGAGTACAAATTCATTTGAATACTCAATTCATCTAGACACAAAAAATATTGACCCCGAAGAGATTTTAATTCCACCAATGTTAATTCAACCATTTGTAGAGAATAGCATCAAACATGGTTTTCAACAAATAGATAAAAAAGGTGAGATCGAAATTACTTTTAAAGTAAATGGCAATTTCTTAGATTGTACTATTAAAGACAACGGAATGGGAATAGAGAAGTCTAAAGAATCAAATAAAAAGCATCACCAATCGATGGCATTACAAGTAACTAAAGACCGTATAGAAAGTTTATCAGGTAAAAATTCTTTACAGATAAAAGATGATAATGGGACAACTATTTCTTTTATAATTCCTTTAAAAACAGATTTTTAACATGACAAAACACACCGCAATTTTAGTAGATGATATTCCTTCAGCATTACAATTATTAGCAAATGATATTGAACAAAAGCATCCTTCTATAACAGTTATTGGTAAAGCAAAAAGCGTTGTGGAAGCTGCTAAATTATTGAGAAAAGGAGAACCTGATATTTTATTTTTAGATATTATGTTAGGAGATGGAACTGGTTTTGATGTCTTAGAAATTTTTCCAAATCTACGTTCAAAAATTATTTTTGTGACTGCAAGTGATGAATACGCAATTAGGGCTTTTAAGTTTGCAGCAATTGATTATGTTTTAAAACCGTATTCTGATGAAGATTTAAGCACAGCCATTGAAAAAGCTACACAGCAAATTCAGCCAGACAAACAACAACTAAGTGTTTTAAAAGATTCTATTGCCTCTCCTAATCAAAGACCAAATAAAATATCATTACATACCTTAGATAAGATTATTGTGGTCGATTTAAATGATATCGTCCGTTGTAAATCTGATAACAATTATACCGAATTCTTTTTTCAAGACGGAACAAAAATATTAGTTACCAAAACATTAAAAACCTTTGCTGACTTATTGAAAAACTATCAATTTTTAAGAGTTCATCAAAGTCATTTAGTAAATGTGAGTTATGTAAAAGCCTTTATAAAATCAGACGGTGGTTATTTAGTTTTAAAAGATAAAAATACGGTTCCTGTTTCTGTTAGAAAACGTGCCGAAGTTATTGAAGCGTTAAATACAATATAATTAAAAAGGCAAATTTCCTAAATCTACATTTCCTCCAGAAATAATAACACCAACTTTTTTTCCTTTAAAAAACGTTGTTTCTCTTAAAACTGCAGCTACTGCAACCGCACTAGAAGGCTCAATGATAATTTTCATTCGTTCCCAAACAAGCTTCATCGCATCAATAATTTCATCTTCTGAAACACGAATAATATGAGAAACATGTTCCAAAATTATAGGGAAATTATTACTTCCTAAATTAGTTCTCAATCCGTCAGCAATAGTATTAGCCGTTGCATTGGTTTCTATCTTACCGCTTTTTAAAGATCGATAGGCATCGTCTACCTCAAAAGGTTCTGCTCCGATAATTTTTGTTTTGGGTGAAAATTCATTCGCAAACAAACAAGTTCCCGCAATTAATCCCCCACCTCCTACAGGACAAATGATATAATCAAAATCTGTTTCTTGTGATAACAACTCAAAACAAGCAGTTCCTTGACCGTGAATTACATCAATATCATTAGATGGATGCAAAAATGAAGCTCCCGTTTCTTGTTGAATTTTTGATGATTCTCTTTCTCTTGCTGCTATCGTTGGTTCACATTCTGTAATGATTCCATCATAACTTATAGTTCCTGCTTTTTTAATTTTTGGTGCATTGATTGGCATCACAATATATGCTGGAACACCCAAATTTTTAGCAGCCAAAGAAACTGCCTGAGCAAAATTTCCTGAAGAATGCGTCACTACTCCTCTACTTCTCTCTTTATCTAATAATTTTAAAATCGCATTTGTTGCTCCACGAATCTTGTAGGCACCTGCTTTTTGAAAGTTCTCACATTTTAGATAAACCTTACATTCTGCTATGTCGTCAATCAGTCTAGAATGCAAAACTGGAGTTTTATGTATATGAGGTTTTACATTATTATAAACTTCTTGTAAGTCTTTCTTATTCATAAAATTGATTTTTGTAAAAATAGAAAAAGTTCTAGAACCAAAAAAAGCCTTTTCATTTCTGAAAAGGCTTTGTCTTTCTGGGTAGAAGATGGGGCTCCTTTCGGCTGAGCTCAAGATAAACTTCTCGCCCATTTAATTATTTACATTTAATTTTATTCAACTAAAAAAGCTTCTTCATTTCTGAAGAAGCTTTTGGGTAGAAGATGGGGCTCGAACCCACGACCCTCGGTACCACAAACCGATGCTCTAACCAACTGAGCTACAACTACCGTATCGCTTTCGTTTTTGCAAACATAAATGTTTTAACGGTTAAGCGGGTGCAAATATAATTTTTTTTTAAATTTATAGAAAGAAAAAATTATATTAATTTATCTAAAGATGCTACAGCTACAAAGCGTTCAACTGTAAATCCTTCTGCAGCATCAACTCCTATTAATCTTCCTAAATCTCTAGCTCTATAATTTATACTATCTGTAAAATTTTCACTAGTGATTGGTGTTTGAGGTTCTTTACTGTTAGGATCGTAGAACTGAGAACTATAAGCCATTACAGATTCCTTTTTTTTATCCATAAAACCAGTTACATCGACAACAAAATCTGGATCAATGTTTTTCCACTGAATATAATGATACACCAATTTTGGTCTCCATTTTTCTTGTTGCTCACCTCCTATTTCTGTTACTATTTTTTGAAGTCCACTTAAAAAACAAGCATCAGAAACTAATTTACTTCCTTTTCCATGATCAATATGTCGATCTTCAATAGCATTGCATAAAACTATTTCTGGCTGATATTTACGAATCATCTTAATAATTTCTAATTGATGTTCTTTATCATTCATAAAAAAACCATCAGCAAATTTTAAATTCTCACGAACAGAAACCCCCAAAATTTCGGCAGCATTGGTCGCTTCAATTTTTCGTAACTCTTTAGAACCGCGAGTCCCTAGTTCTCCTTGGGTTAAATCAATAATTCCAACTTTTTTACCTAAAGAAATCTCTTTAGCTATTGTTGCACCCGCACCTAACTCAACATCATCTGGATGTGCTCCAAATGCTAAAATGTCTAGTTTCATAAATCTTTATTGCTATTTTTAAATACTAATAGGATAAAATGATATCATTTTTTCGCATTTTAATTATCTAATTTTAATACATCAAAAATAGTTAATTTAATAGAATAAATTACGATGTTTGTTTCTATTACCTTGTTAGGAATATAAATCATACAAAAGATTATAATTACCTATTAGTTGTTAATGTTCTCTATGATATATGTCATATAATTAGCTAACTATTGGTAATAATTTTACGTTTTTTAAGACCATTTATAAAGAATAATTTATGATGTATACAATGCTAATTATATTAGTAGTTACTATAGTTTTATTTGTTTGGGGTAAATACTCACCTGATGTTGTTGCATTAATATCGATGCTAAGTTTGTTTTTATTTGGAATTTTAAACTTAAACGAAACTTTAAGTGGCTTTAGCAATCCGACTGTTATAATGATTGCATCTTTATTCATAATTGGTGAAGGCTTATCGCAAACAGGTTGGACTGCATTAGCAGGAAAGAAATTAATAAGTCTAGCTGGTAAAAGTGTCTCAAAGTTATTAATAATTATAACGCTTGGTTCTGGTGTCCTTTCTGGTTTTGTTAGTAATACAGGAACTGTTGCTACACTTCTACCCGCTACAATTTCTTCTGCATGGAGTATTGGAACAATGCCGTCAAAAATATTGATTCCTGTTGCCTTTGGCTCTAATACTGGTGGATTATTAACATTAACAGGAACACCCCCTAATATTATTGCAAACAATGCTCTTATTGATGCTGGTTATGAAGGTTTTTCTTTCTTTGAATTTAGTCTGATTGGTTTACCTCTTTTAATAATAGCCATATTATATTTTAGGTTTTTTGGATATAAAATACTCCCAAAAAACAAAACCAATAACAAGCCCATAAATATCGACTCTACATTGCATGAATGGATTGAGGCGTATCAAATTGATAATAATTATTATCGATTAAGAATACGTTCGATTTCACCGCTAATCAATACAAAAATTAGCGATTGGAACTTAGAAAAAGACTATAAAATTCATCTAATTCGTTTAAAGAGAAGGCATCCAAATAGATTTAAAGGAACACAACCGTTTATAGAATTCCCTGAAAGTAATACAGAGTTAAGGTATCATGATATTATAACTGTAAAGGGTAAAACCGAAGATATTAATAAATTGATGATTACATTTAGATTGGGGTTATTACCGGTAGAGTCCGCTAAAAACGAATTAAGAACAAACCTAATAAATCAAGAAGTAGGAATGTCTGAAGTATTAATCACACCAAAGTCATTTTTAGTAGGAAGAGAGATCAAATTGCATGATTATTTTAAAAGATTTGGAATACAATTACTAGCAGCTTCTAGATATAGAAAACCTTATTTAGAAGATAATATAACTGTTAGTAGCGGAGATAGTTTTATCATTAGAGGTCCTTGGAAAAACATTGAAGAACTTGACAATCAACATAAAAACATCGTTGTTTGTGGAAGACCAGAAGCCATGTCTAAAGATGTTGATGAACTTACTTACAAATCATTTATAGCACTTGGCGCTTTAATTTTAATGATTGTTCTTTTGGTCTTAAAAATTGTTCCTGGCGCAATAGCTTCTTTAATTTCTGCAGGAATAATATTACTTACTGGATGCGTTCCATTCGCTAAGGCCTATAAAACTATTAGTTGGGTAAGTGTTATAATGATTGCTGCAATGATACCAATGGGTATTGCAATTCAGAAAACAGGAACAGCAGAATTAATTTCTAATTCTATAATTAGTTTTTTAGGAAAGGAAAACCCTACTTTATTAATAGCCGGAATTTTTTTATTGACAACAACTTTTAGTCAATTTATAAATAATTCTGCAACTGCAGTATTAATGGCTCCTATTGCCTTGTTAGCTGCCGAAGCTTTACAAATATCTGCAGAACCTTTACTAATAACAATTGCAATTAGTGCATCAACAGCATTTTTAACTCCAATTGGAACAACTACAAATGCAATGGTAATGAATGCTGGTAATTATAAATTTTTAGATTATCTAAAAGTGGGGTTTCCACTACTCATCCTTTTCTTAATTACAACACTAATTCTTGTTCCAATTATTTGGCCTTTTTAAAAATAAAAATCAGGAGATTAAAAATTTTAAGAACGGATTGTAGCTCTTATCGCTTGCTCTATATCTGCAATTAAATCTTCGTCTTCTTCTATACCAACTGAAAAACGAATCAATCCATCTCTAATTCCTCTTGATAAACGTTCTTCTTCACTTAACAACGCATGTGTTGTTTGTGCAGGACTTACCGTAGTACTTTCTAATCCTGCTAAACTCATGGATGGTTTTATTAACTCTAAAGCATTTTGAAATTTCATAGCATCAATTCCTTCTGCTAATTCGAATGATATCATCGCACCAAAACCTTTCATTTGTGATTTTGCTAATTCGTGTTGAGGATGACTTTTTAAACCAGGATAATAAACACGATCAATATTTGGATTATTTTCTAAATACTCGGCCATAATTTTAGCATTTCTAGTCTGTTCTTTTACTCGTAAATTTAAGGTCTTTAAACTTCTTTCTAACATCCAAACCGTAAAATCACTTAAATTTCCACCAAGATTAATTCCAGTTTTCCAAATGAGTTCAATGTGTTCTTTAGAAGCAGCAATAGCTCCAGCAGAAATATCTGAATGTCCACCCATATATTTAGTGGCAGAATGTATCACAATGTCAATTCCAAAATCAGCAGGATTCTGATTAATAGGTGAAGCAAATGTGTTATCAATCATCGTAATAATCCCTTTTTCTTTTGCAAGAGCTGATATCGCTTTAATATCTGTAATTCCTAATAATGGATTAGAGGGAGTTTCTATGTATAAAACTTTTGTGTTTTCTTTTAGTAATGGTAAGAAATCTTCGATTTTATCAGACTCAGTATAGGAATATTCTATTCCGTATTTTTCAAACTCAGTGGCAACAAAATTGTAGGTTCCTCCATAAATAACTTGCTGAATAACCACATGATCTCCCTTCTTTAAAAAAGCGAGCATCGCAGTACTAATAGCTGCCATTCCGGAACTAAAAATCAATCCATTTTCAGTGTGTTCTAAAGCAGCAATTTTTCTACACAATCCCTCTTGATTTGGAGTATTAAAATAACGTGGATAACGTTTTACATCAACATTGTCAAAAGCATATGAAGTTGCCATATACATTGGGGAAACGGCTCCTTTAAATTGCTCATCTTTTACTTCACCTACATGAACACAAGTAGTATTGATTCCTAGTTTTTTTGATTCTTTCATTTAAAAAATAAATTATAAAACGAATTTACAAAAGATAGCGGAAACCTAAAGAGAATTCTACAACGCATTTTAAACTAAAGGATTTAAAATAATAACAATCAATAATTTCAATATCTTCGTAGTATGATTTCAGTAGTTATTATTGGCAGCGGAAATGTTGCCACTCATTTAGCAGCCACTTTTTTAAAAGTTGACACTATTTCAATGACGCAAATTAATTCAAGAAATTTGAATTCAATACCTCCTGCTGATGTTACAATTATTGCTGTTTCCGATAATGCAATCTCAGAAGTCTCGTCAAAAATCACAAATTCATTTGTAGTTCATACTTCTGGAAGTGTTACTATGGATGCTTTAAAAAATACCGGATCCAAAGGTGTTTTTTATCCGTTACAATCATTTTCAAAAGACAAAGAAGTCGACTTTACGAGAATTCCCTTTTGTTTAGAGGCTGAAAATAAAGACGATTTATCAAAATTGGAAACCTTAGTTTCTGTTTTGAACGGAAAAATATATCACATCAACTCAGAACAGAGAAAAAGCATTCATGTTGCTGCTGTTTTTGTTAATAATTTTACGAATCATATGTATACAATTGCAGATGATATTTGCAAACAATATGATGTTCCTTTTGAAATTCTAGCACCCTTAATTGAAGAAACTTCTTTAAAAATTAAAAACTTATCACCTAAAGAAGCGCAAACAGGACCTGCAAAAAGAAATGATACAGAAACCATTCAAAATCACTTAAATTTGTTGAGTAAAGCACAACAAGATATTTATTTAAAAATCACACAATCGATACTAGATTATGGAAAAAAGTTATAAGCAATACCTAGCACAAATTAATACGCTCATTTTTGATGTTGATGGTGTTTTAACCAACGGGATTGTAACTGTAATGCCGGATGGACAATTGGTTCGTCAAATGAACATTAAAGATGGTTTTGCCCTAAGAGCTGCGGTGAATGCTGGTTTGAAGATTTGTGTAATTACTGGCGGAAAAAATGAAGGTGTAAAAACGAGACTTCAAAATTTAGGAATTAAGGATGTGTATTTAGGCGCTCATGATAAAATAGAACAATACAATGAATTGGTAGATATCTACAATTTAAATTCAGAAAATGTATTGTATATGGGTGATGATGTTCCTGATTATCCTGTAATGAAATTAGTAGGATTACCTTGTTGTCCGAATGATGCTGCTCAAGAAATTCAACAAGTTTCTAAATATATTTCTGATAAAAATGGTGGTGAAGGATGTGTGAGAGATATTATTGAACAAATCTTACGTGTACAAGGAAAATGGGATTTAAACTTTGATGCTAAATATGATTAATACTCGTTTATTTTACTCCTTGGTTCTTATTATTTTCATATCCTACTCAGGATATACACAGACTATTTTCGGAAAATGGAATTCTTTTGATGAAGAAACTAACAAGATAGAATCTATTATAGAAGTTTATCAAAAGGAAGGAAAAGCTTTTGCTAAAATAATTACTATTACCGATCCTGAAAAAAGAGAAGCAACTTGCTTTAAATGTAGCGGTAAAAGAAAAGACGAGCCTATTTTAGGTATGGATATTCTAACTGGATTAAAAAAAGACGGTGATGAATGGTCTGGTGGGAAAATTTTAGATCCAAAAAACGGGAAAACATACAAGTGTTATATAAAATTACAAGATAACAACACATTAAAACTTCGTGGCTATATAGGAATTTCATTGTTTGGTAGAACTGCTATTTGGAAACGAGCAGAATAATGATCAGTCAAAAATAAACAGTGATAATTGATAATTGATAAGAAGCTATGCTTTTTTCTCCAACATCGGTACAAAAGCAAAATCTCCTAACTCATGTTTTTCAAATTCTTTTGGGGATTTTCTTATAAATAAAGTCATAATCTGTGTTTTCTCACCAACAGGAATCAACAACATTCCTCCTACTTTTAATTGTGACAACAATGGTTTTGGAACAAAAGGCGCTCCTGCTGTTACAATAATTTTATCAAAAGGTGCTTTCTCTTTTAATCCTTGATATCCATCACCAAAAATGAACTTTTTAGCTTTATAGCCTAGCTTTGGAAGAAACAAAGAAGTCTTTTTAAATAGCTCGTGTTGGCGCTCAATTGAATAAACTTCTGCATTTAATTCTAATAAAACAGCGGTTTGATATCCAGATCCAGTACCAATTTCTAAAACTTTATCACCAGATTTTACTTGTAAGCTTTGAGATTGAAAAGCAACAGTATAAGGTTGAGAAATTGTTTGCTCTGCTGCAATAGGAAATGCTTTGTCTTGATACGCATGATCTTCAAAAGAAGAATCAATAAACAAGTGTCTAGGAATTTTCCTAACAGCATTTAAAACATTCTGATCCGTAATTCCTTTTTGTTGTAGCACATTTGCTAACTGATTTCTAAGTCCTTGATGTTTGGATGTGTCTTTCAATTTATAACTTTATATAGCGGTCTAAAAGTAGAATAATTCGCCTAAAATTCCTATAAAATTGTATCTTTGTTACCGTTGAAAAAACAATATTAAAAAAATCAAAATTTATGCTAAAAGTTGGAGTATTAGGCGCTGGTCATTTAGGAAAGATTCATTTAAAATTATTACAAGAATCAAAACATTATGAATTGTTAGGTTTTTATGATCCTTCTACTGAAAACTCTAAAAAAATATCTAAAGAGTTTGGATACAAAGCTTTTGACTCTATTGAAGATTTAATTGATGCTGTAGATGTTGTAGATATTGTTACCCCCACTCTTTCTCATTTTGAATGTGCAAAGATGGCCATTGAAAAAGGGTGTCATATTTTTATAGAAAAGCCAATTACCAATACCGTTTTAGAAGCTGAAGCAATTAGAACTTTAGCCAGTCAAAAACACATACAAGGTCAGGTTGGACACGTAGAGCGTTTTAACCCTGCTTTTACAGCTGTTAAAGAGATGATTGGTTCTCCAATGTTTATAGAGTGTCATCGTTTGGCTGAGTTTAATCCCAGAGGGACCGATGTTCCTGTAGTATTAGATTTAATGATTCATGATATCGATATTATTTTAAGTGTTGTAAAATCTCCAGTAAAAAATGTACATGCAAGTGGGGTTTCTGTAATATCAGATACTCCAGATATTGCAAATGCCAGAATTGAATTTGAAAATGGATGTGTGGCTAATTTAACAGCCAGTAGAATTTCTATGAAAAATATGCGTAAATCGCGTTTCTTTCAAAAGGATGCCTACATTTCAGTTGATTTTCTAGAAAAGAAATCTGAAGTTGTTAGAATGAAAGATGCTCCAGAGAATCCAGATGAGTTTGCGATGATTCTTCAAAATGCTGAAGGCATCAAAAAACAAATCTATTTTGACAATCCAGAAGTTGCTTCTAACAATGCTATTTTAGACGAATTAGAGACTTTTGCAAAAGCCATTGAAAACAACACAAGACCTGTAGTTACCTTAAATGATGGAACTAAAGCCTTAAGAGTTGCTCAACAAATTATTGATTGTTTTTAGAAAATGTTACAAAGTAGCAAAGTTTATAAGTAAAAAACAATACTTATAGTTTTGCAAAAGATTAATAGATAATTGCGTTAAGGATTGAGCGATATGTTTGAGTTCTTTTTTAGATGTCAGTTTGAGTGCCATGCCTTTTTTGCGTGGTGTATCGAAAACAAATCTAAAAAAAACGAGTAACGAAAGCCTGTTAAAACGCCCAAATAAAAAAATATAAAGAATGAAAAATATAGCTGTCATTGGTGCTGGTACCATGGGAAATGGAATTGCACATACTTTTGCTCAATTTAATTATAACGTTCAATTAATCGATATTTCTCAAGCTTCATTGGATAAAGGAATCGCAACGATTTCTAAAAATCTAGATCGAATGGTGGCTAAAGAAAAAATTACCGAAGTAGAAAAAGCAAAAACACTTTCTAATATAACTACCTATACTTCTATAAAAGAAGGTACTCAGTATGCAAGTTTAGTGGTTGAAGCAGCCACTGAGAACTTAGGATTAAAATTAAAAATATTTGAAGAATTGGATGCTGTTTGTCCAGACGATACCATCCTAGCAACCAATACCTCATCAATTTCTATTACTCAGATTGCAGCTGTTACAAAAAGACCTGACAAAGTAATAGGAATGCATTTTATGAATCCTGTTCCAATTATGAAATTGGTTGAAATTATTAGAGGGTATAACACTTCTGATGAAGTGATGAATTTTACGGTTGAACTTTCTAAAAAAGTAAATAAAATTCCGGTTGAAGTAAATGATTACCCTGGATTTGTTGCCAACAGAATCTTAATGCCAATGATTAATGAATCTGTAGAAACGTTGTATAATGGTGTAGCTGGAATTCAAGAAATTGATACGGTAATGAAATTAGGAATGGCACATCCAATGGGGCCTTTACAATTAGCTGATTTTATTGGTTTAGATGTTTGCTTGTCTATTTTAGAGGTGATGTATGATGGATTTAAAAATCCAAAATATGCTCCATGTCCTTTATTGGTTAATATGGTAAGAGCTGGTAAATTAGGTGTTAAATCTGGTGAAGGTTTTTACGATTATTCAGAAAGCAGAAAAGCAGAAAACGTATCTAAACAGTTTGCATAAATATCTACTTGTTGTTTTCTTATTTGTTTTCACTTTTACTTATGGTCAAGGTGAGAAAGATAGTATTCGGAAACTAAAAAAAATCGGAATCCTTTATAATAGCGCCAAGCAAAACAACGCATTGTTTTTTGACAAAGACTATAATTATAAAACCGATGTATTAAAATTTCAGTTTTTCTATAATCTGAAAGATTGGGAGCAATGGGATTTTAATTTAATTCTGCAGCCACAGATACAAATTGCAAATCATCAATTATTAAATGAGCAATTTATCACACCTGATGAGCCTGATTTTTTATTTCTACGTGAAAAATTTACACAAAAGAAAGCCATCTCTGTTTATGCTTTTGAATTAGGGTTTCAATTAAGAAGAAAGTTATTTAAGAACATCTCATTTGAAGCTACACTAGGTTTAGGAGCTGCTTATATAGATGTTGAAACAGAACGCTTAGCACAAGGGTTTACATTTATTGAAAATTTTTCACTTGGTTTAGTTTATTCCTTTGAAAATATAGAATTATATCTTGGAACTAATCTCGGTCATGTTTCCAATTTTAACATTCAGATGCCTAATAGTGGTTATAATTTGCTAGGTTTTGAAATTGGATATCGAATCTATTTAAAATAAAAAAAAGGAACTCAATTGAGTTCCTTTTTTTATGAAATTGATAAGTGTTTACTAATCTTTATCGTTGTTATCTTTCTTAGCTTTATTCCAGATTTTTAATTCGTCTGTCGCTGTAATACCAGATTTTACCATAATGTTTACACCATCTGAGATTCCTAATACTAATTCTCTTTTCTCAAACTCATTTTCACCAATTTTCACTTCTACATAAGGTTTTTCTGTCTTTTTATCGAAACGTAATAAAGCTTCTTTAATTGCTAGCACACTATCTTGTTGTTCTAAAACGATGTCTGCATTTGCACTATAGTTAGCTCTCACAAAATACGTATCGTCTAATGTTAAGTTTGCTTTGATTGTAAATTGTACTGCACCACCTTCTTCAGTTCCTTTTGGAGCGATAAAGTTTAATTTAGCAGGGAATTTTTTCTCTTCAATAGCACCTAAAGATATTTCTATAACCGTACCATTAACTAATTTACTCACTTCAGATTCATCAACTTTTCCTTCAAAGATCATTTTACTCATATCTGCAATCGAAGCGATGGTTGTACCTGCATTAAAGTTATTACTCTGAATTACTTGATCTCCTTCTTTTACAGGGATTTCTAAGATAGTTCCTGAGATTTGTGCTCTAATATCTGTATTGGCAACACCAACTCCAGAAGATCCGCTTTTAATGATCTTATAATCATTCTCAGCATTAATTAAATCTTGTTTCGCTTGATCGTAGGTAAGTTCAATTTGCTCAAATGCAGAGGCTGCTAAAACACCTTTATCAAATAATTGCTTGTTTCTATCAAAAGCTATTTTTGCATTTTTTACTCTCAATTTAATATTATCTACTCTACCCTTAGCACTTAATAAAGACTGCTCATTAGGAACAACTCTTACGGTAGCTATTAAGTCACCTTTTTTAACTTTAGCTCCTTCTAATAAATAGATTTGGTCTATGATTCCAGTAATTTGAGGTTTAATCTCAATTTCTTCTAATGGAATTACTTTTCCGGTAGCAACTGTTTTCTTAACAATAGTAGCTTTAAAGGCTGTCTCTGTTTTATAGCTAACAATATTTTGTTTATTCTTACTTCCTAACCAGGCAAGGACTGCTGCGAATACTACTACTACGACTAATAATATAATTTTTGCTCTTTTACTCATTTTGATTGTCTATATAACGTTTGGTTAATTTATTTCTATGTTTAATTTTATTCGTCTCTTAATGCGTCTATTGGCTTCATTAATGTTGCCATGTAAGCAGGTATCAATCCTATCAAGGTACCTAATACTATAAGAATTATAAAGGCTATTAATATAATTGGAATGTTTACTGTTGGATTAATTAATGTGGGATCTGGACCAGAACCTAACCAACTGTCAAGTATCATTAACACCAATCCCCCAAAAATAATCCCAAGCATTCCAGCAACCGTAGTTAAGAAAACAGATTCTAATACTACTTGTCTTCTAACTTCAATTGGTGTTGCACCTATGGCGCGTCGAATACCAATTTCTTTGGTTCTTTCTTTTACGGTAATCAATAAAATATTTCCAATGGCAAATACTCCTGCAATTAATGTTGCGATTCCAACAAACCATGTCAAGAATTGCATTCCTGTTAAGAATCCTGTAATTTTTCCGATTTCTACTGCTAGGTTTGCGCTTCCAAAAGCTCTTTTATCTTCTGGATCTACTTTGTGTATATTCTTAAGTGTAAGCAATATATCTTGTTCCATTTGAAGAATATCTATTCCTTCATTAGCAGTAATCATCATCCAACTAATTCTATTAGCTCTATTATAAACTTGCTGAAAGGTTGTAAATGGAATATAAGCTGCAGCTCCATCAAAGGAAATATTACCATTTTTGTAAACTCCAATTATTTTATAAGAAACATTTCCAATGTTGACCATTTCACCAACGGGTTGTTCGTCTTTTTCAAACAACTGCTCGTATATTTCTTGTTCAATCACACAAACTTTAGATTTTAACTTGATATCATTCTCGTTTAGAAATCTACCATAAACTAAATCTTTCTTTTGTACTTTATCTAATACTGGAAGGTCTCCAGAAACATTAAAGTTTCCTGTTTTAAAACTTCTAGTAATTGCACTGTTAGTCTGACTTCTTGGTGCAATAAACTTAATTTCTTTATACTCTCTTTGCAGAATAGCAACATCCTCTGTTGTTAAACGAACGTTTCTTCCTTTTTGAAAACCTTTAAAAGGCATTTCTGTTCTTTGTGACCAGAAGAATACACTGTTCGTTGCAAAATCTCCAAAAATATTTTTAAAGTTATTTTCTAAACCTCTTGAAGCTCCTAAAAGAACTACCAACAAGAAGATTCCCCAAAGAACCCCAATAATAGTAATGATGGTTCTGGTTTTGTTTTTACGAATTCCTCCGTAAATTTCTTGCCAAGTATCTGAATCGAATAAAAATTTCATAATTAATCTGCTCTTAAGGCTACTACGGGTTTAATTTTTGATGCTTTTCTAGCAGGAACTAAAGCTGCTATTAATCCGGATAGAATTAAAACAATGGTTGCTCCAATTACTAATCCTTGACTGACACTTGGGTCTTTTATAAAATAATCCTCTTCCAAACTATTTCCTATTAAGCTTAGAATATACGTTCCTAATGTTAATCCTAAATATCCTGCAATCGTAGTAATTAATACTGATTCTTGCACAACCATTCCTACAATAGAAGAAGGTTTTGCTCCCAATGCTTTTCTAATTCCAAATTCTTTGGTTCGTTCTTTAATTACGAAGATCATAATATTACTAATTCCAATGATTCCGGCAATTAACGTTCCTGATCCAATAAAGATGACGATAAAGAACAAGGCTAACATAAAGATTCCTACACCTTTATTTAATTCTGCCATGTTTCTTACAGACAATGCACTTTGATCATCTGGATGGATGTCTAGTTTTTTACGCATGTCTCTTTCTACAGCTTTACCAAATGCAATGGCTTCGTCTAAACTTAAGTTTTCATTATATCCAATATTAATCTGACTGATATAATCGTTATTCCCATACAGTTTTTGTGCGGTAGTTATGGGTATGTATGATAATCTTTCTTCGTTGTCTCCTCCATCATCCGAAAATATACCAATGACTTTGTAAGAGATTCCTCCAACATTGATTCGTTTTCCTAAGGCGGGCATTTCTCCAAACAAATCAGATTTTACCAATCTACCAATCACAATTGATTTTGAAGCTTCATTAATATCTAACTGATTGATATATCTTCCTTCATCCATAATCGTTTTCTCTAAAAACTGATGATCTGGATGAACAGCTCTTATACTATAGTTATCTTGATTCTTTTTATAAGACATGCTAAAGTTCTTATAAACTCTAGCAGTCATTAAGTCAATTTTACTATCGTACTTGTCTGCTACGTAATCGTAATCATTATTCTTTAATTGAATTCTTCTCCCCGACTGTAATCCTTTGTATGGTTTGGTCGTTTTCCAAACTCTTACAAACATCGAATTGGCAGCATCGTCTACAAAAGCTCCTTCAAACGTATTTTTAAGACCACTTACAATTCCGAATAACAAGGTAAATAACAGAATAGCAAAAGCTACTGTAAACCCAGACATGACAGAACGCAACCTGTTTTTATTAATACTTTGAAAAATTTCTCTCCAACGATCTATATCAAACATAATTAAACTGTTTTAGCAGGATTTCTTTGTTTGTTGATGGTATCACTAATGATAACACCATCCTTTAAACGAACGATTCTTTTGGTTTGATCTGCAACTTCTTCTTCATGCGTAATTACAAACACCGTCATTCCTTCGTTGTTAATGTCTTTTAACAAATCCATTACAGAATCTGTTGTGGTAGAATCTAAGGCTCCTGTTGGCTCATCTGCTAAAACAACTTTAGGGTTGGTAACCAAGGCTCTTGCAATGGCAACACGTTGTTTTTGTCCACCAGATAATTCGTTAGGTAAATGACCTGCCCAATCTTTTAATCCAACTTTGTCTAAATAATCTAAGGCAATTTTTTGACGCTCTTTTCTTCCTACTCCTTTGTAGTATAATGGCAATGAAACATTTTCTAATGCCGTTTTGTAAGAAATAAGGTTAAACGATTGAAAAACAAATCCTAAAAATTTGTTTCTTAAAATCGCTCCTTTTTTCTCATTTAAGTTTTTTATTTCTTGTCCGTTTAGAAAGTATTCTCCTTCATCATGTTCATCTAATAAACCAACAATATTTAATAAAGTTGATTTTCCAGAACCTGAAGAACCCATAATGGAAACAAATTCTCCTTCTTTAATATGTAAGTTAATTCCTTTTAAAACGTGAAGAGAATCTTTACCGATTGGATAAGATTTATGTAAGTTAGTTATACGAATCATTTGCGTTGGTTAATTTTTGCATAAAAGTAGATAAAGACTGTGATTGTGGCTACTAATTTTATGTTAAAACACAATAGCACTTCAGTAACATTTCTTACTACTTTACATAAGACGGCTCTAAATTTAATTTGTTACAGTAATATTTAAATTTTTAAGCTTTATTTTTGTAATCGAAATGACAATCACAGATATCAACATTCCTAAAAACAAGAAACTCATCTTATTTGATGGTGTTTGCAACCTTTGTAACGATTCGGTTTTAAAAGTAATTAAGTACGATAAAAACAATGTGTTTTTATTTACAGCTTTACAATCTGAAACTGGACAGGCAATTATTAATAAATTAGGAATTGATACTGCTACCATAGACTCTATTATACTTTACGATCCTAAAGAAGCATACTATATTAAATCTGTAGCGGCCTTGAAAATTATGAATGAATTTTCTGGCGCTTGGAAACTAATGCAGATTTTTAGCATCTTACCAGACGGGTTTAATAATTTCTTCTACGATTATATTGCAAGAAATAGATACAAATGGTTTGGAAAAAAAGAAAGTTGTATGATTCCAACTCCAGAACTAAAAGCTAAATTTTTAGATTAAATGGAGTTTCCAAACGAAGTAAAATGTGTCATTTTTGACATGGACGGTGTCATTATAGATTCTGAAGAAATTCATAAAAAAGCCTATTATGAAACCTTTGAAAGTATTGGCGTTAATGTTTCTGATGATTTATATAAAACGCTGACAGGTTCTTCTACCATTAATGCTTTTGAAAAATTAATAGCGCATTTTGAGTTGGATGAAAATCCAGAAGAATTGGTATTAGCAAAACGAAAACGCTATGTAAATTTCTTTGAAAACGATCCAACTTTACATCTAGTAAAAGGTGTAGAAGAACTCATTAAACAATTGCATCAACAAAACATTACACTGGTTTTGGCTTCTTCTTCTGCCATGGTAAATATTAATCGTGTGTTTACTCGATTTAATTTGCATTCTTATTTTACTGCCAAGATTAGCGGAGCCGATTTAACAGCCTCCAAACCACACCCAGAAATTTTTAAAAAAGCTGCCATCCTAGGAAATACAAACAAAGAGCATTGTATTGTTATTGAAGATTCTGACAACGGCGTAAAAGCTGCCAACGATGCTGGTATTTTTGTAGTAGGATATAGAAATCCATTGGCTGCTGACCAAACTTTGGAACAAGCAAATTTGGTCATTGATGATTTTTCAGAATTAGCATCTATTATCTAAAAACAGGTATTTATACCTGTTTGACTTTTTACCCAAAAAAATATAACTTCGCTAACTATTGATAAATTGAATTTACACTGAGCTAGCCGAAGTGTTAAAACTCATCTTATCAATTAAGTTATCAACTAGTATGAAAAAATTTTTGACATTATCTATCGTTTTAATTTTAACTTCATGTTCTGCCCCTAAAAAAGTAACAGGATTAAAAAAATGTAATTCATTAAATAGAACAGGTTATGATAGTTTTATTATCGAAAAATTTAAGTCAAAAGTTAATAACTCTACCATTTTAGTTAATGAGCTAAAATATGAATGCGTGAATACGGCGATGCTTACTAAGAAGATAATGTATGATACTTTTGGTAAATGGGATAAAGAAATTTATCCCAAAAGAAAAAGTCATCCTATTCTAGTTTGGGAAAATATTAAACTTTTCTATAATGATACAGTTAAATTTACAGTTGCTACCAATGGTATAGAAAGCTATAAATACATTAACGCTTCTGTATTAGTTTTTGACAAAGAATATAAAGATGCTCTTGCTAAAGGTTCTAAATATAAAAGCAAATTAATTTCATATTTCTCAGATATGATTCATTCAAATAATACCAAGAAAAAAGATTTCTATGAAATCTATTGGAAAACAGTATCTCCAGAACATTGGAAAAGAATAAATACAAACTAACTTTTTGTTACTTCAAATTCTCTAAAATGAAATCGACAGTTTTATTGGTATTATTATTAACAGCATAAGAATCTGTAATATGTTTGGCTCCAATGGCATACTTGTTTTGAATCATAAATTCAATATCGTCAACAAATTCAAGAGAAACTTTCCCCGTTAATAACAAACTTAAATCTTTGCCTTGTTGGTGGTAATCGTAAATCTTTTTTAAGCCCGATAAATAGAGGTAATCTTTGGTAAATCCTCCTCCTCTGTGAGCACGAACAGCAATATGAAATGCTTGTTCCCTTTCTAAATCATAGCTATTGTGGAGCAATCTAAAAGTTTGAGAAAAAGAATATCCTTTCGCCAAACTATCTACTGCCAACACACGATAAGCCAATTCTTTTAATCGTTTAATGGTCAAGTTTCCAGACATGTATTCACTAAAAACAGCCAAACCTTCTTGAGTTTCTTCATTTCCTGGAAAACCGTGAGAAAATATTTTTAAAGGATGTAAAACACCATTCATTGTCGTTACCATGTGCACACCAATTTCATGATTTGTTAAAACATTGATTTCGTTGTCAGAAAATACATGGTTTTCATTTAAGACCAATGCTTTTACTGAATTAGAAACCATGGCTATGGCTCCCATGGTTGATGAGTTTTTAATCTCGTAGGTAAAATCATATTTTTTTGAATATTCTCTAAAAAAATGTGATGATTCTACTGCGGTATATTTCGGTTGAAAGATCTCAGAATTTTCATCTTCACTTTCAAAATGAAGAATGAATTTTGCATTTTCTACATCTTGTTCTGTAGGTGTTCCAAAAGAACGTAAACTGTTGTAATAAAAACGTTTACCCTTTCCTATCGTTTCTATACATTGAATTAATCCTGAATAGAAATAAATGATATCTTCATAGAAATCTCGTAAAACTTCATCTTCTATTTTACTAATAGATAATTTAAAAAACTCTTTGTGTAAGTTAAACTTATCAAAGTCTCTTTTTGGGTATTTAAACTTAGGATCTGTTAAATATTTAGAGTTAAAGAATTTCTCTTTTTCAGATTCTATATTAATAGGATTCACATAATTTAAGAGCTCAATTCTCTTCACCAGCTCATCAATGCGATTATCAATCTCAAAAAGTGTTTTGTTTTTTATAGAAGCGTCATTCATCATAATTCAATAGCTAAATCCGATGCAAATTTACAATTTATGCGCTTTATAAAAAGCTTCTGCATGTTTTTTTAATTCGGTTTTTAAGTAGGTTTCTACAGCATCAACAACCTCAGGATACATAATATATGCGAGTTCATCACAATAGACTTTAGAGATTTCTGTTGCCAACACCAAGGTATTATTAAAGTGTTGCGTAATGTATTTTAAGAAATAGCCATTTCCTAAAAAAGCATCGTTCACTTTTGAAGTTGATTTAATTCCGTTTGGAAAAGGTGTTTTTCCTAGCGTTGCTCGCCAAGTTTCAATATCGTTTTTAAATCTAACTTGATCAACATTGGTGGTTCCTAAATTCCACGTAGGTACTTCTCTATCCCAACGTTTCCAATTATAACTATGCATATCATAAACAATACAAACCCCAAATTTTTCCTCTAGTTTAGCAACTAAAGTATCTACGACTTTGTAAAAATTGTGATGTTTTAGTAAACTTTTCCCTTTTTCCTCATCAGATAATGAAGTATGCCACAGTTGTTTTCCCCATGCATCTTCATAGATAGCTGATTCTGGCGCTCTGTTTAAATCGTATTCAAATCTAGAATCCATTCCTGCAATCACAATAGGATTTGACTGAACCATTTGCTTGGTTGCTGGATCTTCTTCATACCAACGTTCATATTCTGTGTGAATACAATTACTCCAAAGTTCTTTTCTAAATTGATGTCCGTCATGCACTGCGCCGCACATATAATGTACGTATTCATCAATTTTGATGGTAAAAGAATAATCCGCAGCAACGGCATGAAATGTTTCTTCGTTGCTAATTTTTTCAATGATTTGATTGACGGTTAATCGTAACATACTTATTGTTCTTTTGGTAATGAAACATCGCTTCCCCACTCTGTCCAAGATCCATCATAGACAGCAAAATTATTTTTGTTGATATAACGAAACGCAAGTGCCAAAATACTAGCTGTAATTCCCGATCCACAAGAAAACAAAACTTTTGTCTCCACAGTATAGGATTTAAAAATACTTTCTAGCTCGGTTTTTGATTTTAAAATGCACTCATTTAAAACTTCCGTATACGGAATGTTTGAAGAGTTTGGAATTCTTCCAGAAGGCAAGTCTTTTCTAGGTTCTGGTTCAATACCCATAAATCGATTGTGGCTTCTAGCATCAACAACTTTAATATCTAAGTTTGATAAAGAGTTCAAAACCTCTTTTTTACTGATAAAAAGGCTGGTTGTATAGCTTGATTTAAAATTTCCTTGTGGTAAAGATTTGGTTTGTTGTTGTTCTGTAAGATATTTTTTGGATTTCCATACAGGAAAACCTCCGTTTAAGACGGCAATGTTTTGAAAACCCATTAAGTTAAATAGCCACCAAACCCTGGCGCTAGAATAGATTCCTAATTGATCATAGACTACAATACAACTATCTTGGTTGATTCCTAATTTTTGTGCTTCCTTTTCAAAAGTAACAGCATCTAAAACCGTATTCGGAAATTCACTTTCTTGATTACTAAACGTGTTTTTTAAATCAAAGAATAGCGTATTTTTAATATATTCTTGTGCTGAGTTATTTACAGAAGAACTGGTCACTTTTTTAATCGTAGCATCTAAAATGATTAATTTAGGATGATCTAAATTTTCATATAACCAACCTGGCTCTACGATAACATCTGGAACTTGTAACATTATGCTTCGTCCACCATTTTTTTCAAGTCTGTCTTTCTTTGAAAAGCGGCATTTCTTTCCAAAACTTTGCTTTCCATAAAATCGACAACTTTTTCTTGAACCTTAATTTTATACACTTTATTGATGTAAGTAATCCCACCAGGGCTCATCACATTCACTTCTACTAATTTTCCACCAATGACATCAATTCCTACAAAATACAAACCATCCTGCACTAATCTTGGTCCAATTTTCTGGCACAATAATTTTTCTTGTTTCGTAAGTTTATGTTTTGCTACTGTACCTCCCGCTGAAACATTAGATCGGTGATCTTTATCACCCGGAATTCTTCTCATAGCACCAATTGGCACTCCGTTTAAGATCAAAATTCTAACATCACCTTGGTCTGCACCTTCAATATATTCTTGAAGAATTACATAATCAGAGGTTCCGTCTTTTTTATGAATGTAAAAATCTAACAATGAGTTAATGTTTCCCATTGCTGACTTTTCAATTAAAATAACTCCAGAACCACCAAAACCATCCAGTGGTTTTAAAATCATTTTATCTGATGGAGATTCTTCAATCATCTGAATTAAATAATCTTTGTTTTTTGACACATGCGTTACTGGAATTATCTCATTATTTGGATCTTCAAAAGCAGCCGTATATAATTTATTGTTGGCTTCACGCATTCCTCGTACAGAATTAATGATAAACACATCGTCTTTTACAGAATCTAAGAAGTTTAACATCAATGGATCTAATGGCGGCTCTGCTCGCATGAAAATCACATCAAAACCAGCAATTGGTAACATTTCTTCTCTTGTGGTAGTATTTTTATAAAATGATTTAATACTTGCAGGTACTTTATCCGCTCTATTTAAAATGGTACAAAAAGCACTAGTAACACTATTTCTAATAGTTAGGTTAGAAGGTGTACAAATAGCAACACCGTGACCTCTTTTTACACATTCGTGAATCAGGGTTAATGAAGTATCATTTTCTGGAGATTTAATACTCTCCCATGGATACATTAAGAAACAAACATTCATATTTTTATCTATTTTTTATCCTTTTACTTTATCATAATTATCATCCCAATCTTTTGGCTTAGGCTCGTGAAGTTTTCCTAAAGATTTTGCTACAATCATAGAAACTGTTGCATCACCTGTAACATTTACCATCGTTCTACACATGTCTAAAGGTCTATCTACCGCAAAGATTAATGCTAGACCAATTGGTAATAATTCTTCTGGAAATCCGATAGATTCTAGAACAATTACAAGCATTACCATACCTGCACTTGGTACAGCAGCACTTCCGATAGAAGCTAATAAAGCTGTTGCCACTATTACTAATTGATTGGTGAACGTTAAACCTTCTGGCCAAATTACTTGCATAATAAATACCGCAGCAACTGCTTGATATAAACTTGTTCCATCCATATTAATAGTTGCTCCAACTGGTAAAACAAATCCAGATACTTCTTTGTCTACACCTAAATGTTCTTCTACTCTTTCCATCGTTACTGGCAATGTTGCAGCACTTGAACTTGTAGAAAAAGCTAATAATTGCGCTGGACTAATTTGTTTTAAAAACCACATCGGTGATTTCTTGGTATAAACACTAACTAACATTAGGTAAAAAGCTATCATTAATAATAAACCACCGACCACACATAGAGCATACCAAAGAAGTTTCATTAATATTTCAGTATCATCAAAAGCGATTATAACATTGGCTAATAATGCAAAGACTGCATAAGGAGCTGTTAACATAATTAAATCGACCATTTTCATGACGACTTCATTCAGAGAATCAAAAAAGTTTACTAGCGGAGCCGCTTTATTTTCTGGAATTAACAGCAAGCAAATTCCTACAAATAATGCAAAAAATATGATTTGTAACATCTTTGCATCGCCCAAAGCTTGAAAGATATTTTGTGGAAAAATATCTACTAAAGGTTGTAATGGACCCGCATCTTTTGTCACTTTTGCTTTGTCCATTTTATCTTTTACCCCATCAGAACTTTCATATTTTGTTTTAATTTTCTCAATAGTATCTTGAGACATTCCTTTTCCTGGCTGAACAGTATTTACGATGGTTAAACCAATTACAATAGCTACGACAGTTGTTAAAACATAAATGATAATGGTCCGCCCCCCCATTTTCTTAATCTTAGAAATATCTTTTAAATCTGAGATTCCTTTAATCAAGGATGCTAAAATTAACGGAACTGCAATCAGTTTTAATAAATTGATAAAAATGGTTCCTAAGGGTTTAATCCAGTCAGTTACAAAACCTTTACCTCCATCTACAGAATTCATTAAAAACCCAAAGAGAATTCCTAAGACCATTCCAATTAATATTTTCCAATGCAGTGCTAGTTTTTTCATCTACTTGTTTTAAAATTTTTGATTGTTGAAAGATAAAAAAAAAACTTAAGAGTTTCTTTTTAAACTTGTCTAGATTCGTTTTTATATTATTACTGAATAATCTATTTTTGTTCTATAATTTTTAGAATGGAAAAACTTAAAGAACGCTGGGGAATCACTTCTAACATTCAAATCATATTAATACTTCTTGTGTTTGCGATTAATGGCTCTTTTGCTGCTTGGGTTGCAAATCCAGTAACTGCTTTTTTAGGATTATCTAAAGCCACGACAAGTGGCTTAATCTATTGGCCATTACGTATTTTATTAATTTTTCCAATTTATCAACTCACATTACCCATTGTTGGGTTTCTATTTGGTCAATTTAGATTTTTCTGGGATTTTGAAAAGAAGTTTTTAAGTAGACTTGGATTTGGATTTCTTTTTAAAGATGATAAATAAAGTATGAATTTTGATGATTTCCATAAAAATATCAGTCAATTAGAACAATTACCTCTTGGTGGTTTAGATGCTCAGTTTAAACTAGCACCAAAAATGAGATTGGGTTATGATGTTGAAAAAATCAAAGCTAATAACCCAAAAAGAGCCGCTGTATTGGCTTTGTTTTATCCAGATGAAAACAACGAAACCACTTTTTTATTAACTAAAAGAGCAAGCTATAAAGGAACACATTCTGCACAAATTAGTTTCCCAGGTGGGAAAATTGAAAAATCAGATAAAAATCTTACTCATACTGCTTTAAGAGAAACTTTTGAAGAAGTTGGAGTTTTACAAAATGAAATTCAAATAATTAGAGAAATTACTGATGTGTATATTCCACCGAGTAATTTTTTAGCCACTCCTTTTTTTGCTATGATGCATCAAAAACCTGAATTTAAAATCAATCATGAAGTTGATGAAATTATAGAAGTAACACTTAAAGATCTTTTAGATGATATTAATCTAGATTCCATAGTCATGAAAACTTCTTATATGGATAAAATTGCTGTTCCCTGTTTTCGATTAAATGATTATGTTGTTTGGGGAGCAACTGGAATGATGTTAAGTGAAATTAAAGAGTTAATTAAAAATATTCAACTGTAAATACTTTTGTATTTTAGCAAGTAACTTTAAAAAATAATAAGTAAATGCCTTTATTTAAAGAGAATCCTTTTGGACATGTTTTATGGATTAAGAAAATGTTGATCAGAATTCTTGGTGTAGTTTCTCACGGGCGTTATCGGAAGTTTAATAATTTACACATTGAAGGTTCTGAAATTTTAAGAGAATTGCCAGATAATAATGTCTTGTTTATTTCTAATCATCAAACTTATTTTGCAGATGTTGCTGCAATGTTTCATGTATTTAATGCTGCACTAAAAGGAAGAGATGATTCTATAAAAAACATCGGTTATATCTGGAATCCAAAGTTAAATATTTATTATGTTGCTGCTGGTGAAACTATGCGCTCTGGAATTCTTCCTAAAATATTTGCTTATACAGGATCAATATCAATAGATAGAACTTGGCGAAGTGCTGGCGAAAATGTAAATAGACAAGTAAAAATGTCTGATATTTCTAATATTGGAAAAGCGCTAGATGATGGTTGGGTAATTACATTCCCTCAAGGAACCACAACGCCCTTTAAACCGATTAGAAGAGGAACAGCACATATCATTAAAACCTATAAACCAACGGTGATTCCGATTGTTATTGATGGTTTTAGGCGATCTTTTGATAAAAAAGGCTTAATGATTAAGAAGAGAAATGTCTTACAATCGATGGTGATTAAAGAGCCTTTAGAAATTGATTATGACAAAGATGAAATAAGCGATATTGTGACTAAGATTGAATATGCAATCGAACAACATCCGTCATTTTTAAAAGTAGTTTCTCCTGAAGAATATGCCAAACAAGAAGAGGAATTGAACAAAAAAAGAGAGTTTTGGAATTTATAAAAACTCACAACCTTCAATAGTATAATCTTTACTTCCAATCAAAAATTTATCTAAAGAAATTTCAGATTAACTATAATAAATATTGATAGTTTTAATATATTTATCAAAATTTCTTATAGATGACTATCACTCAATTAAAATATGTGCTATCTGTTGCTGAATATCAGAACTTTACCGTTGCGGCAGAACATAGCTTTGTAACTCAACCTACTTTGAGTATGCAAATTCAAAAGCTAGAAGATCAATTAGGTGTACTAATATTTAATCGTTCTAAAAAACCTATAGAATTAACCGATGTTGGTGAAAAAGTAGTAGAACAAGCTAAGATCATTGTTAACGAGAGTAATAGAATTACAGACATCGTTCATCAACATAAAGGATTTATTGGTGGTGAATTTCGCATAGGGATTATACCTACTGTGATGCCCACACTTCTTCCCATGTTTTTAAATAATTTCACTAAAAAGTACCCAAAAGTTAAGCTCATTATTGAAGAATTAACTACAGAAGAAATTGTAAGAAAACTAATGGACAATCATATCGATGCTGGATTAGCAGCTACTCCTCTAGAAAACGAAGCCATTAAAGAAATGCCTTTGTATTATGAACCCTTTGTAGGTTTAATTCCAGAAGGACATCGCTTATTTAATCAAAAAGAAATAAAATCTGATGAGTTAGAGATGGAAGATATTTTATTATTGGAAGATGGACATTGTTTTAAGGACAGTGTTATTAACTTATGTAGAACGCATAAAACAGATAATAAAAAAGGGTTTCAACTAGAAAGTGGAAGTTTTGACACTTTAATTAAACTTTCTAAAGAAGGACTTGGAATGACACTTCTACCCTACTTGCACACTTTAGATTTGAATGATAATGATAAGAAACATTTACGAGAATTTACAGCGCCACCTCCTGCAAGAGAAGTAAGTTTAATTTATCATAAATCACAATTAAAAATGCAATTGATTGACGCCTTGAAAAATACGATAGATGGCGTTGTTCGTGGAGCTATTTCTTTTAGTGATGTTAAGATTATTAGTCCGTTGCAAAAACGTTAATTTTTTTATTTCCAACATAAAAAAACCTCTCAATTTCTTGAGAGGTTTTTGTTTTGTAATTTTATGAAGCTTTTAAAACTGATACTTCAGTATAAATTCTAAAGAACCATTATCATTGA
>TARA_R110001632_G_scaffold179993_5_pt1 | contig 34159 bp, 33 predicted proteins | sample TARA_R110001632 | Tara Oceans TARA_R110001632 (sample SAMEA4398266) | marine metagenome | biome: Polar Biome; feature: [SRF] surface water layer (ENVO:00010504); material: water (ENVO:00002006), including particulate matter (ENVO:01000060) such as... | depth 5 m
TTCTGGTTCTAAAAGTGAATCGAATAGATTATTGATTTTACAGCAATTATTTTCAAAAATCACCATCAGTAATTTATCAGATTCTGATGATACACATCATTTACAACACGCACTTTCAACTCAAGATTCTGAAATAAATATTGGGCATGCTGGAACTGCAATGCGCTTTTTAACTGCTTTTTTTGCTGCCCAAAAAAACAGAACTGTTATTTTATCAGGTTCTGATAGAATGCATAATCGACCTATCAAAATTTTAGTGGATGCGTTAAAAGATTTAGGAGCTGAGATTTCTTATGTAGACAAAGAAGGATATCCGCCTCTAAAAATCACGGGGAAAGAATTGACAGAAAACAAGGTGCAAATTAATGGAAATGTAAGTAGTCAATATATTTCTGCTTTGTTATTGGTTGCATCAAGTTTGCCAGAAGGATTGACGGTTGAATTACTAGGAGAAATTACATCGATTCCATACATTAAAATGACCCTTTCTTTGTTGAATCAAATTGGAATTGAAACAAGTTTTGAAGGGCAAACGATTCAAGTAAAACCTCTTCAGAATTCAAAGCAACAAGATTTAGTGGTTGAGTCTGATTGGAGTTCAGCTTCGTATTTCTACTCAATTATTGCTTTAAGTGATATTGGTTCAGAAATAAGATTGTCATCCTATAAAAAACAAAGTTTACAAGGAGATGCAGTTTTAGCTGATATTTATGAGCATTTTGGAGTGTCTACAACTTTTGATGAAAACAGTATTCTTCTTAAGAAAGTTGCAAAGTCAAAAAAGGAACTTCTACAACTCGATTTAAATAAAGCTCCAGATATTGCACAAACAATAGCAGTAACCTGTTTTGGGTTGGGTGTTTCTTGTGATTTAAAAGGATTACATACCTTAAAAATTAAAGAGACAGATCGATTGGAAGCTTTAAAAAATGAACTCACAAAATTAGGAGCAATAATTGGTGTGACTAATGACAGTTTGTATTTAGAAGGCAGCTCAAAAATTATTTCAAATGTTTCTATTGAAACCTATAACGATCATAGAATGGCTATGGCTTTTGCTCCTTTAGCAATCTTGATGCCTATAAATATTTTAGATGCAAATGTGGTTACTAAATCTTACAGAAATTTTTGGGAAGACCTACAGCAAATTGGTTTTCAATTAAATAAAGCATAAATTATTTGGTCAAACACTTGACAACGCCTACTCGCAAATCGTATATTTGCCGCCTTACAATTAATCTACTTAATGAAATGAGTTATTTTAAACCTCAAACTTTTTAGTAGAACGAACACATTCCTTAACATAAACAATAGAAAGAACCTATGAAATTATCCCATTTTAGTTTTGACTTACCAGATGAATTATTAGCAGAATATCCAGCAGAACACAGAGATGAAGCTCGATTAATGGTTTTGAATCGCAAAGAGCAAACTATTGAACATAAAGTGTTCAAAGATGTTATTGATTACTTCGAGGAAGGTGATGTAATGATGTTAAATAATACCAAGGTTTTTCCTGCAAGAATGTTTGGAAATAAAGAAAAAACGGGAGCTAGAATTGAAGTTTTCTTATTAAGAGAATTAAATGCTGAAAATAGATTGTGGGATGTTTTAGTAGATCCGGCAAGAAAAATTAGAATTGGAAATAAATTATTCTTTGGAGAAGATGATAGTTTAGTAGCAGAGGTAATTGATAATACTACATCTAGAGGACGTACTTTACGCTTCTTATTTGATGGAAGTTATGAAGAATTTAGAGCTAAGTTATTAGAACTAGGACAAACTCCATTACCTAAAGTTATTAAAAGAGAAGTAGAAGCTTCAGATGAAGAACGTTACCAAACAATTTTTGCAAAACATGAAGGAGCTGTAGCTGCACCAACTGCAGGATTACACTTTTCTAAACACTTATTAAAGCGTTTGGAAATTAAAGGAGTAGATTTTGCAGAGATGACTTTACACGTTGGTTTAGGGACTTTTAGCCCTGTTGAAGTTGAAGATTTATCGAAACACAAAACAGATTCTGAACAAATTATTATACCAGAAGCTAGTGCAGATATGATTAATAATGCAATTGAATCTAAGAGAAGAATTTGTGCTGTAGGAACTACTGTAATGCGTACTGTTGAGTCTTCTGTATCAGCAAGTGCTAGATTAAATAGTTATGAAGGTTGGACAAATAAATTTATTTTCCCTCCTTATGATTTTAGCATCGCTAACTCAATGATAACAAATTTTCATACACCAAAATCTACTTTAATGATGATGGCTGCTGCGTTTGCAGGATATGACTTTTTAATGGAAGCTTATAAAGAAGCTGTAAAAGAAGGGTACAAATTCCATACGTATGGAGATGCAATGTTGATTATCTAATTAGATTACAAAATATAAACTCAAAAGCCTCATAGTCATCCTATGAGGTTTTGTATTTTTGCAACAGAATGAAAGCAAAGAAAAAAGACATACGATCGTTAACCAAAGAGCAACTTAGAGAATTCTTTGAAAAGAATGGCGATAAAGCATTTCGTGGAAATCAAGTATATGAATGGTTGTGGACAAAATCGTTACATACGTTTGAAGACATGACCAACATCTCTAAAGAAACAAGAGAAATGTTACAAGAGAACTTTGTTATTAATCATATCGAAGTAGATTCTATGCAAAAAAGTAAAGACGGAACCATTAAAAATGGAATCCGTTTGCACGATGGTTTAATAGTAGAATCTGTTTTAATTCCTACTGAAAAAAGAACCACTGCTTGTGTTTCTAGTCAAGTGGGTTGTAGTTTAGATTGTCGTTTTTGCGCCACTTCTAGATTAAAAAGAATGCGAAACTTGAATCCTGATGAAATTTATGATCAAGTAGTTGCTATCGATAAGCAAAGTCAGTTATATCACAATCATAAACTGTCTAACATTGTCTTTATGGGGATGGGAGAGCCGTTAATGAATTATAATAATGTGATTAAATCTATTGATAAAATCACATCACCAGAAGGTTTAGGAATGTCTGCAAAACGGATTACTGTTTCTACCTCTGGAGTTCCAAAAATCATTAAGAAAATGGCAGACGATGAAGTAAAATTCAATCTAGCTGTTTCTTTACATTCTGCAATTGATGAAGTTAGAACTTCCATCATGCCCTTTAACGAAACTTTTCCCTTAAAAGATTTAGCAGAATCTTTGATGTATTGGTACGAAAAAACAAAACGTCATGTAACCTATGAATATGTTGTTTGGGATGGCATCAATGATAAAAAAGAAGACATCAAAGCGTTAATCGACTTCTGTAAGTTAATTCCGTGTAAAGTTAATTTGATTGAGTACAATCCTATTGATGATGGCGAGTTTCAACAAGCAAGTTCTAGAGCTATTGATAACTATATTTCTAACCTAGAAATGCATGACATAGTAGTCAATGTTCGTCGCTCTAGAGGTAAAGATATTGACGCTGCTTGTGGCCAGTTAGCCAATAAGTCTTAGGACTACTTTAACATATATATTTCGTAAATTTGTCTTCAGAAATGAAGATAGTTGAGGAAATAAAATTACCCATCCAAAAGGAGATGGAACTCTTTGAAGAAAAGTTCAAAGATTCTATGTTATCCAAGGTTCCACTGCTCAACAGAATTACCTACTACATTGTAAGAAGAAAAGGAAAACAAATGCGACCGATGTTTGTTTTTTTAGTAGCTAAAATGGTTTCTAACGGAGGCTTTGATCAACGAACGTATCGTGGTGCTTCTGTGGTAGAATTAATTCACACCGCAACACTAGTTCATGATGATATCGTAGACGATAGCAACCGAAGAAGAGGTTTCTTTTCTATCAATGCTTTATGGAAAAATAAGATCGCCGTTTTAGTGGGTGATTTTTTGCTATCCAAAGGATTGTTATTGTCAATAGATAATGAAGATTTTGATTTATTAAAGTTAATTTCCATTGCAGTTCGTGAAATGAGCGAAGGAGAATTATTGCAAATTGAAAAAGCTAGAAAACTCGATATTACCGAAGAAATCTATTATGAAATCATTCGTCAGAAAACCGCTACTTTAATTGCTGCCTGTTGTGGAATTGGAGCTGCCTCTGTTGGCGCCAATCAAGATACCATTCAGCAAATGCGACAGTTTGGACAGAACATCGGAATGGCTTTTCAAATTAAAGACGATTTATTTGACTATTCTGAAGAAAAAATTGGTAAACCAACCGGAATTGATATCAAAGAACAAAAGATGACTTTGCCTTTAATTTACACTTTAAATAATTGTTCTAAGAAAGAAAAAGCATGGTTGATTAATTCCATTAAAAAACACAACAAGGACAAAAAACGTGTCAAAGAAGTCATTGCTTTTGTAAAACAAAGTGGTGGGATAGAATATACGATTGACAAAATGCACGACTATAAAAACAAAGCTTTAACAATTCTTGATAATTACCCAGATTCTGAATATAAATCTTCATTATTTAAAATGATTGATTATGTGGTGGAAAGAAAGATTTAAGTTCCTCCCTATTTTTAGGGAGTAAAAAATTTCACTATTTCTAGGGATTGTTTTTTTATTTTATTTTAAATAAGTTTAAATATTATTAATGCTTAAAAAAAATATTATGAAAAAAACTAAAATTATTTATTCATTTACACTTTTGACAATTCTATTATTTTGTTCCTGTGAGAACGAAACATCTGATGAAAAATTTAAAGCAAAAACTTTTGATTTAACTACTTTTGAAAGTGCAAAAAGCAAAATTTCTACATTAAAACCTTTAGATTTTAAAAAAATCAAGAATATTTATGAAGGAATAAATTCTTTTTCTAAAGAGAATGAAGATATTAAACAGATTATTGTTAATGAAGTAAATCAATCTTTTGATCAACCTATATTACAAATTGAAGCATTAAATTATATTGAATATGATGGAGAAGAAATTTTAAATAAGGGTTTAGAAAACGGAATTTTTAATGAGCTTGATGTTGAAATAGTAAATGATTTAGCTGATGATTTAGTTAATTTAGGTAAAGATTTAGCAATTCAAAATTTAGAAATAAAGGTTTTATCGTCCGAGTTTAACGAAACAGAGTTTCTAAAATATAATCATTTAGCTAATCAATTGCTTTTAAACTTAGAAATGCTTGACTATTCTAGTCAGTCTGAATCAAATGATTTATCAATTTCTTCTGGATGGAGGTGTGCTATGGCCATAACAGCTTTCACCCTTTCTACAATAGCAGTTGGTGCAGCATGTGTACCCAATCCAACAACACCTATTGCATGTCCATTAGCAATCACTCAATCCACACTTGCTTATGCTACTATGATTGCTGCCTGTAAAAAAGATTCACCTCAAATTGATGATATATGAAAAATTTAAAATTAAAAACCTTGCTTATAATTAGTTCTTTACTAATTCTTATTATTTATTCAATAATGATCTTTTTTGAATTATTTAGCGAGGGTAATATTAGTATGGTTAATCTAACTTCTATTTTTGGAATTATAATTGTAGTAACAATATTTGTTTTAGATAAAGCGGCAGCAAAAAATTACACAGATTCAAAAAATTTGCTTTATTTGTTAAGGTTCTTAATAGTTTTCAGCACTCTCTTTTGTGGTGTACTGTTAAATGAATTAATTCAAAGTGGTTTTCTTTCAGGGAGTAAGCTTTTTTGGCAACTAGCAGCAATAATTCTAGCAATAGGATCAATTGTTTTAATTCAAGATGCACAACAAAGAAGATTTAAAAGCAATTAATCTTTTGAAAAGAAAAGCTCATTCAAATTATTGTTTGGGCTTTTTATAATTTACAAACTTAACAACTTTTCTACAAAATCTCTACTGTTAGAAAGTCTTGGCACTTTGTGTTGACCACCTAATTTTCCTTGTTGCTTTAACCAAGAATAGAACAACCCTTTTTTAACGCTATGAACCGTTGGCATCACTAAGGTCATATTATTATAACGCTTAGCCTCATAATCTGAGTTGATAGACTTTAAGGCATTGTCTAATAATTCAGTAAAGTATTTTAAGTTTTTTGGTGCTTTTGCAAACTCAATTACCCATTCATGACTTCCTTGTTTTTTCCCATCCATAAAAATAGGTCCAACTGTATAATCAGTAATGGTAGCTTTGGTTTTTTTACAAGCTAATTTTAAAGCTTCTTCTGCATTTTCAATAATTAATTCTTCTCCAAACACATTGATATGATGTTTGGTTCTCCCAGTAATTTTAATTCGATAAGGATTTAAGGATGTAAATTTTACAGTATCTCCAATTAAGTACCTCCATAAACCACCGTTTGTAGAAATAACCATAGCGTAATTCACACCTTTTTTTACTTGGGATAAAGGAATTGCTATTGAGTTTTCGCCTTTGTATTCACTCATAGGAATAAACTCGTAAAAGATTCCGTAATCTAACATTAATAACAAATCATAAGACCCGTTGATGTCTTGTAAGGCAAAGAAACCTTCTGAGGCATTATAAGTTTCGTAATATTTAAAATTTTTCTTAGGAATTAGTTTTTTGTATTGTTCTCGGTAAGGATTAAAGTTTACACCTCCGTGAAAATAGACTTCTAAATTTGGCCAAACTTCTAAAATATTGTCTTTACCCGTTTTTTCTAAAACTTTGTTTAATAGAACTAACATCCAAGAAGGAACCCCCACCAAACTGGTAATATTTTCGTGGATAGTTTCATTGATAATGGCTTCCATTTTGGTCTCCCATTCTGTCATTAAAGCTGTTTCTTGCCTAGGAGCTGAACTAAAATCAGCCCAAAAAGGCATATTTTCTATAATGATTGCAGAAAGATCTCCAAAGTAAGAATTGTTGTCTTCATAAATGGCAGAACTTCCTCCTAGACGCAATCCTTTTCCGTTAAAAAGCTCTGTGTCTTCGTTGTTGTTAATGTAGAGACATAACATGTCTTTTCCTGCTTTTAGGTGGCAATATTCAATCGCCTCATCACTCACAGGAATAAATTTACTTTTTGCATTGGTGGTCCCACTAGATTTAGCAAACCATTTAATTTTTGTTGGCCAAAATAAATTTTGTTCTCCTTTTCTACAACGTTCAATTAAAGGTTCAAAACTTTCATATCGTTGTATAGGGACTCTTGCTGCAAAATCTTTGTAGGTATTGATAGCGGTAAAATCATACTGTTCACCAAACTCGGTACTTTTTGCAAATTGAACCAAACGTAGAATTAATTCTTCTTGAACATCGACAGGATATTTAATAAATAACTCCATCTGATGCTTTCTCTTTTTAAGAAACCAAGAGATAATTGAATTAACAAACGGAATTGCCATGTACGATTCTGAGTTTAGTAAGTTGATTTTTTGCCGTAAGTTTGTTTAGCACTTATTAGACGGAGTTAAAAATAGAAAAATATTTTAGATGCAATACCAAGGAGTTTTAAAAAAGATGATGACTGAAAATACGGATATTATTCAGTATTATTTAGAGATGGGTGATGATTTTGTAAATGTCAATCAGTTGTTAAACAGTGATGTAGAGTTAAAATTTGTAAAATATGAATGCATGAATTGTCATTTAGAAAAGGAGATTTATCGTCAAGGATTTTGTAAATCCTGTTTTTTTGAAACGCCAACTGCAGGAGATTGGATTATGAGGCCCGAATTAAGTACTGCACATCTTGGAAAAGAAGATCGAGATTTAGCATATGAAAAATCGATACAATTACAACCGCATATTGTTTATTTAGCAAACTCAAGTAATGTAAAAGTAGGGGTGACTAGAAAACAACAAGTTCCAACGCGTTGGATAGATCAAGGAGCACATGAAGCGATAGAAATTGTGGAGGTTCCCAATAGATATTTAGCTGGGATTACAGAAGTTGCTTTAAAACAGTATGTAGCTGATAAAACCAATTGGAGAAAGATGTTAAAGAATGATATTGAAGATGCTGATTTAAAAGAATGGCAACATAAATTACGACAATACATTCCTGAAGAAGCGCAAGAATATTTTATAGAAAACAATACAGAAACCCATATCAATTTTCCTGTACATCAATATCCAGAGAAACCTAAAAGCTTAAATATTGTTAAAGAACAATCTTATACCGGAAAGTTAGTGGGAATAAAAGGACAGTATTTAATTTTTGAAGATCAAACGGTTTTTAATGTCAGAGCAAATGAAGGTTTGGTTGTGAATATAAATGTATAATGAATTAATAATGATAGGTGGCTGAGCGAAGTCGAAGTCACAGTAAAAAATATGACAAACTCTAATTTACTTAAAGTCGCATTAGCACAAATAGCGCCGGTTTGGTTAAATAAAAAATTAACCATTCAAAAAATAGAAAACTCTATCAAAGAAGCGGCAAAAGAAAAAGCAGAACTGATTGTTTTTGGTGAAGCTTTGTTGCCTGGTTATCCGTTTTGGATTGCTTTAACTAATGGAGCAGCATGGAATTCTTCTGTTCAAAAAGAATTGCATGCGCATTATGTTCAGAATTCTATAACCCTAGAAAAAGGCGAACTAGATTCCATTTGTCAATTAGCAAAAGAACATAATATTGCTGTTTATCTTGGAATTATGGAACGTGCTCAAAATAGAGGCGGACATAGTATTTATGCATCTTTGGTTTATATTAATCAAGAAGGAGAAATAAAATCAGTTCATAGAAAACTGCAACCAACTTATGATGAGCGACTAACTTGGGCACCAGGAGACGGAAATGGATTACAAGTACATCCGCTAAAAGACTTTACTGTAGGAGGTTTAAATTGTTGGGAAAATTGGATGCCTTTACCAAGAACGGCATTGTACGGACAAGGAGAAAATTTACATATTGCTGTTTGGCCAGGAAGCGATCATAATACCAAAGATATTACTCGTTTTATCGCTAGAGAATCTCGTTCCTATGTAATTTCTGTTTCTAGTTTGATGAATAAAACAGACTTCCCTAGCAATACACCACATTTTGAGAAAATCATACAAGATGCACCTGATGTTTTGGCCAATGGAGGTTCTTGTATTGCAGGTCCAGACGGAGAATGGTTGGTTGAGCCAATCATCAATAAAGAAGGTGTTTTTTACCATACCTTAGATTTTAATAAAGTTTTAGAAGAACGCCAAAACTTTGATGTTGTCGGACATTATTCTAGACCCGATGTGACCAAATTACATGTGAATAGAGAGCGTCAGAGTAACGTTTCTTTTACAGATTAAGAGCGGTCTTTGATTTTTTAATTTGAAATATTTCCCAAAATAAAAACCCAAACACAAACAGATATTCTAGACCTACAAACCATAAATTTTCTTTCCAAGGATTATTAGCATAAACTTGATAACTTAAAACAATAACAACACTCCAAACTATTGGAAAACGATATTTTGTAAAAACAGACAACAAAACCAAGGTTGCCAAATACCAAGGATGCATGGTTGTTGTCGTAAAGTAGTATAATGTAATTCCTATTAACAATCCAGTAATCAACTGTTGTGGTGATTTATTTTTTCTAAAAAATGTGATAATGATTAGAAAAAGGATTGTTATTGTAGGCAATACTTTACCAATAATAGCTATTTCATTCCAACCTCTAAATAAATACCCGATTTCTCTAGCGATGTAATAGATACTGGCGTTAAACTCAAAATTCTGGAACCATAATCCAACAGAATTACTATAACTACTGATCAAATCAGAGGATAGAAAAGGAAGAAATAGAATGATATTCGTTATAATTACAATAGCTCCAAAAGACATAAATTTTAAAAAACCTTTTAAATAATATGGTCTATTTTTTTGGTTGCTGAGCGTTTTACGCTGAGCTTGTCGAAGTGGAGTCGAAGCTAGGTTGCTGAGCGGAGTCGAAGCAAACCACTGAAAAAACAGGGGTAAAAACAATAACGGAATCAACTTTACAGAAACAGAAATACCTAAAAGAATTGCCGCCCAAATCCACCTTTTTTGAAGCAGTAAATACAAACTCCAAACCAAGAAAAATAGCATCACCGACTCGAAGTGTAGATTCCCCGTTAATTCAATAATGATAAACGGATTTAAAACATAGAGAAAAATATAATGAATCGGTAATTTTAGTTTTTCTAAAATCAGTTTTCCAAAGTAAATAATTCCAATATCCGCTAGTATAATTTGCAATCGTAAAGTAACAATAGACCCCAAAATACTAGACTTTGCGAAAATAGCAGCAAGTAAAAAATTTAACTGATTTATAGGTGGATAATTAGTAAAATGACTGGCATTTAAAGTTCCCATTCCATCATACAAATCTATGGCTTGGTTTATGGGAAAATTACGCTGATTAATAAAGGTTTCAGGAATAGAAATATACGGATTAAAGCCTTCTAAAATCATCCTTCCATCCCAAATAAATCGATAAAAATCTTGAGATAAATTAGGAATAGCATAGAGGAAAATTAATCGAAATAAGATAGCTATACCCACTAAAAGAGGGAAATTATCTTTCTCTTTTTTTATGAAATACCAGAACGGAATAAATAAAATTACATAATGAAATGTTAGTTGAATGAAGTTTGTTCTATCTAAGAAATAAGCCAATAAAAAATAAAATACGATACTAACTGAGATGGCTAGTATTGTTCTATTTTTTTGAGATAAATTCATACTTAGGCTTTAGAGAAAACTGACTTACAAAAAACATATCCAAAGCCAAAGAACAACATCAAATGAAAAGGAAATAAACCAAAATCACCACCCTGTTCTCCTACTACAAATGCACTGTACATACCAAATACAAAATAAAGTGCTAAAGCGCCTTCAATTATTACATGAACCGATGGTTTTTTTCGAATGTATTTGTTTTTTTCCCAAGTATCTTTTAGGGTCTTTATATTAAATTTTGGAGTTCTTACAAATTCACTTTTTTTACCAAAATGGCCCTCTAAAACGGCAATAGTATTGTGTAAAGAGAACCCCATAGCAATAGAAAAAAATGTAAAGAAAGTACCCGTGTATTTTATAAAATTTTTGATCCCACCACCATAACTTTTCTTAAACATATACCAATAACAAATAAAGAATATAATAGAACTGATGACAAAGAAACTCATCATGTAGAAATATGATTTTAAATGGGCATATTCATTTTTAATATACAACATTGGAATACTCAAAACTGCCACTAAAAAAATCATCAAAAACATAGAGCTATTCAGTAAATGAAGCACACTATGAATTTTGGTTTTTATTGAAATATTTTTGTTGCTTAGAACTCGTTTGGTCATTTTCTGGAAGTTTTCAGCGCCTCCTTTATTCCATCGAAACTGTTGAGATCTAGCAGCACTAATAATCACTGGTAATTCTGCTGGAGTAGTTACATTTTCTAAATATTTAAACTCCCATTTTTTTAACTGTGCCCTATAACTTAAATCTAAATCTTCAGTTAAGGTGTCGCCTTCCCAGTTTCCAGCATCTAGAATACATTCTTTACGCCAAACACCAGCAGTTCCATTAAAATTGATAAAATGGCCTTTGCTATTTCTTCCAACTTGCTCTAAGGTAAAATGAGCATCCAAAGCAAAAGCTTGCACTTTTGTGAGTGTAGAATAATTTTTATTAATATGTTCCCAACGGGTTTGTACTACACCAATTTCTTTATCTTTAAAATATGGAATTGTTTGAAGCAGCCATTCTTTTTCGGGTAAAAAATCTGCATCAAAAATGGCAATAAATTCTCCTTTCGCTATTTTTAGTCCTTCTTTTAAAGCACCAGCTTTAAAACCTTGCCTGTTACTTCTTTGAATGTGTTGAATATCTATTCCTGTTTTTTGAAGTCCTTTTATATGTTTCTTTGTAGTTTCTAGAGATTCATCGGTAGAATCATCTAAAACCTGAATTTCTAATTTTTCTCTTGGATATTCTAGCTTGACAATATTTTCCAAAAGGCGTTCCATTACATACATTTCGTTGTACACAGGTAGTTGAATGGTTACAAATGGAATTTCTTCAGAAATTGTAAAATCAAATTTATCGCAAATATCTTCTTTTTTTTGAGCGCTTATGTAGTTAAATAATAAGTTTAGTTGCGCCAACGCATACATAAAAATAAGAATGAGCGCAATTGAATAAATGGCGATTATGATGTATTCTAAAACCATTATTTAAAACTGTATTTAAAGATCCAGCCTAAAATTTTTACACCAGCAAATATAGAACCTTTTACGGTCCCAGAAACTTTAGAGACTCCAATTCTATTTCTATATTTCATAGGAATCTCTAAATATGAAAACTTTTGTTTGATGGCTTTCAATTGCATTTCAACAGTCCAACCATAGGTTTTGTCTTCCATTTCTAATTGTAGTAACTTCTGGTATTTGATAGCTCTAAATGGACCTAAATCTGTATACTTTGCACCAAAAAATAACTTCATCAAAAATGTAGCTAGCCAATTCCCGAAAACTTGTTGAGGTGTCATAGAACCATTTTCTCTTAATTCTTTGACTCTTGCACCGATAACAAAATCAATATCATTATTAATAATTGGGGCAACAAGTTCTGTCAATTGTTCTGGATAATCAGAATAATCGCCATCTAAAAAAACGATAATATCAGGTTTTTCTTCTTGGTCGCTGAGCGAAGTCGAAGCGATATATTCCATCCCTTTTAAACAAGCATAGCCATAACCCTTTCTTGTTTCTTTTAAAACAGTTGCACCAGCTTTTTCGGCATTTTGTTCGGTTTTATCGGTAGAATTATTGCTAACAACTATTATCTCATCTACAAGAGACGGAATGTCTTTTATAACTTTAGAAATAGAATCTTCCTCGTTAAATGCAGGGATAATAACTTTGATTATTTGTTTCATTAATTTAAATCAGAAAGTTTGTTTTCTTTTCTAAACGAAGAAAAATCGGTCCATTCTTTTACTTTTTTTCCTTTGTGATATTTAGATGCTTTTATCAATTTTTCCATTTTATATAATAAACAATAACCATTTTTTTGATTATTTTTTAATTGACACTTATGATTAATATGCCCCATATCATCATAAAATAACCACCATTTATTTTTCTTTCCTAATGAAAAATGACCTTCACTTATTTTTGAACCATTTTTTCTATAAAAATACCAATAGTTATTTTCAAGATTGTTTTCAAATCTGCCCTCACTTTTTAGCATTCCATTACTATAATAGAACTTCCAATAACCATTCTTTTTATCTTTTTTTATCCAGCCTTCTTCTTTTAGTTTTCCATTCTTATAATAGTCTTTTTGATATTCTTTTTTCTGACAAAAAGCTTGCAAAGAAAGAAAACAAAAACCAATAAAAAGAAGTTTTTTAAACCACATTATTTGTTGTTTACTAAGTCCATTAAGTTTACATCGTTTCCTAACAATACCTCAGTTGGGTTTATTCTACCAGCTTCTGGTCCGTTTTCTAGCTTTAAAACACCTCTTGGGCAAACTGCAGAACAAATTCCACATCCAACACAACTAGATCGTACAATATTTTCTCCTTTTTGAGCATAGGCTCTAACGTCAATTCCCTGTTCACAGTAGGTAGAACAATTTCCACAAGAAATACATTGTCCGCCATTGGTAGTAATTCTAAATCTTGATTTAAAACGTTGTACAAAACCTAAATATGCAGCTAAAGGACATCCAAAACGGCACCAAACCCTGTTTCCAAAAATAGGATAGAATCCTGTACCAATAACACCTGCAAAAATAGAACCGATTAAAAAGCCATAAATATCTTGAATTGTCTGTGTTTTAATTCCGATAACCTGGTCTGCATTAGAAAAGAAAGTGTACAAGGCAAATGCTGTCATTATCAAAACAAAAACTAGAACAGAGTGAATAATAATACGTTCAACCCTCCAAGAAAGTAATGTTTTACTAGAGAGTTGTCTATAAGGGTCTCCTAAAGTCTCGGCCAAACCACCACAACCACAAACCCAAGAACAATACCATCTTTTTCCAAAGAAATACACCATAACTGGCACAACTACTATTGTTAGAACTACACCCCAAACTAAAATAAACAAACCAAAGCCGCCACTAGAAAGTAATTCATCTAAATTCCATTTAAAGAAAAAGTCATAATCTAAAGGAAATGCATTTTTAAAGTCATACCAAGGTTTCTCGAAACGAACTAAAATTTCTGGAATTAAAAAAGCAAATACAATTTGAAAGAATAATACAGAAGTAGTTCTTAAAATTTGATATTTATTATGACGGTATTTTATATACATTCTCGCAGCCATCACAGTCATAACTGTACAATATAAAAAGCCATATAAGAACCATTGACTTGCAGTGTTTCCGCTAATAGATTCACTAATTCCGTCAACTAAATAAACCCAGTTTACAATTAAATCTGGATAAAAATATAATAGGATGTAGAATGAAACTAGGAAAACAAATGCAAACCAACCAATCCAACCTCTGTTGGTTGCTGCATTTAAGAAAATTCCATTATTTTTTATTCCTGGTGGTCCTAGTAAAATTACATCAGGAATAATATATAATAAAGCACCTAAAATACCCAAGCCAAAAGTTAACAACCAAGCTAGTAACCTATTTTCTGGCACAAAACCTTTTCCTGCTTTTTTTGCTAATTGGTAACTTAATGAATGCGGTTTGTCAAAAATGATGTATTGATATTGTGCTCCTTTTTTATCCCAATTCTTTTCAGCATTATATTTCTCTATTAAATTCTCATAATATGCATTTGAAGTTTCAACGGCATTTACAACTCCACTAGAAAACTGAAAAATATTTTGATTTTCTGAGCTTACAACTGCATTTTGCAACTCTTTTTGTATGATTTCACTTTTATATCCTTTTGCTGAAATAAAAGAATCCAATTCAGATTGAGTTAAACTGAAAGAACCTGTAAAAATAGTTGCGGTAAAAATTGATAAGCCTATTAAAAAGAGAATCAATCCTAATTTTTGTATTGTTTTTATCATCTCTTAAGCTTTTGTAAAAATTCGTTTCCAGCTTTTCTTTCTTGATTGAATAGAAGTGCCGTTTTCTTGATTAAATTTTGCTATAATTTCTTTTTCATGAAGAGCGTAAAATTCAGGATCAAAATTAGCATCCGCCAAATATTCTAAAACATAATTCACATCTCTTTCCTCTGTCAACCATTTGTCAAAAATTTCATGACGCATTCTAATTCCAAAAGTGTTGATTCCTAAAAAAAGGTTAGAATTTTTATGATAAGCGATAGTGATGCATTTTGTATCATCTGTATGTTTCCAATGAAAATGTTTTTCATAATCGGGTCTTCCTCTTTCTCCAAATACCCAACCATAAGTTTGATATTCAATATCAAAAAACTTTGCAGAGTTAAACCAATGTCCTGGTTTATATTCAATTCTATTGCCACAAATAGTTTGAGCAAGTGTTTCTCCCATCATACGGCCAGTATACCAGACAGCTTCTATAGGTCTTCTATTTCCAATGGATTCCCGTTGTTCTGCACAATCTCCAATGGCAAAAATATCTTTGGTATTAGTTTCTAAAAATCTATTCACTAAAATTCCTCGATTAGTTTCTATATCAGAATTTTTCAAAAAGTCGATGTTTGGTGAAACACCCGCTGTTAACCCAACAACATTACATTCAATTTCTTCTCCTGTTTCTTCAATGATGATTGATTTTACATGACCATTTTCATCTGATTTAATTTCCTTTAAATTAGTGTTTAGCCGTAAATCAATATGATTTTCTAAAATATGTCTGTTAATCATTTCACTTTCTCCAGTAGGTAAAACACCATTCCAAAAACTAGTTTCTCTCACTAAAAAAGTAACAGGAATATTTCTAGAATGAAGCATCTCTGCCAATTCAATTCCAATTAACCCACCACCAACAATCACAGCTCTTTTACAAACTTTATTATCTGGAGCATGCCTTTCTAAATTCTCAAGATCTTGTTTGTGATACATTCCCATCACGCCTTTTAAATCTTGTCCTGGCCAGCCAAACTTATTAGGTTTAGAACCAGTTGCTAAAACTAACTTGTCATAGGAAAGAGTTTCACCACTAGAAAAGTTCAGTTGCTTTTGATCTGTATCAATATCATTTACATAACCCTTTTTAAGATTGATTCGATTCTTTTTCCAAAACCAAGGTTCATAAGGTTGCGTATGTTCAAACTTCATATGTCCCATGTATACATACATGAGTGCCGTACGTGAAAAAAAGTAATCTGTTTCTGCCGATACAATGGTGATTTCTTTATCTGAGTTTTTTCGAATATGTCTTGCAAGTGTGACTCCAGAAATTCCATTTCCAATGATAACAATATGATCCATAGTTTTAAATAGTTGACTAGTCTGTCGAAGTTAATGAGAATTTCTTAAACAAATTTTCAATTTATATTGAGTATAAATAACAACGCACCCTTTTTTGTCGTAAAAATTTGATAAATCAATTTTTAACCTTGATTTAAGATTTTACTATCACTAAAATCATTTAAATTACAGTCTAATTATGAAAATAGCCAAACTCTTTTTTCTTTTTCTTTTTTTATTGAATATTTCATGCAATTCTAAAGCGCAGAAAATAAATGGAATTAGCTTTGTCGCTTCCAGAGACAGTATTACACAACAACATACCAATCCAATAAAAAAAGTAAATGCAAACTATGCGGCATTAATGCCTTATGGATTTATCAGAGATGTATCTTATCCAGAAATTCGTTTTAATACCAAAGGACAATGGTATGGAGAACGAGAAAAAGGCATTAAGCAATATGCAAAAGTTGTACAAGAAAGTGGTGTCAAAATAATGATGAAACCACATATTTGGATTGGAAGAGGATTGTTTACCGGGAATGTCACTATGGATTCTGAAGAAAATTGGTCTGTTTTAGAGAACTCATACACAGCATTTATTTTAATGTATGCTAAAGCCGCTCAAGAAATTAAGGCAGATTTATTTTGTATAGGAACGGAACTCGAAAAATTTGTAATCAATAGACCTGAATATTGGATATCTTTAATTCAAGAAATCAGAAAAGTTTATAAAGGGAAATTAACGTATGCTGCAAATTGGGACGAGTATAAAAGAATAACTTTTTGGAATCAGCTAGATTATATTGGAATTGATGCCTATTTTCCTTTAACTGATAAAAAATCACCAACAATTGAAGAATTTGAATTGGGATGGCAAACACATAAAAATGAAATCAAAAAAGTGCAATCACAATTTAAAAAACCAATTTTATTTACAGAATATGGTTATAGAAGTATTGATTTTACGGGTAAAAAACCATGGGAATCTAATAGAATAGAAGGGTCTGTAAATTTAGAGGCACAAAAAAATGGATTACAAGCAATTCACAATCAATTCTGGAAAGAAGAGTGGTTCGTAGGTGGTTTTTTATGGAAATGGTTTCATATACATGAGAGAGTTGGTGGACTTAATAATAACAGATTCACTCCTCAAAATAAACCCGCAGAACTTCTAATTCAGCAGCTATACAAAACAAATTAATTTTTTTCAAAACATGATAAATGTTCTGAAATCTTTAGCATCATAGGTTTAATTTTACGATATAATTAAAACTAAACCTCATGAAAACTATTATTGTACCTATTGATTTTTCTGAATATTCTGAATATGCCTTAAAAGCAGCAGCTCTTTTGGCTAAAAAAGATGAGATTGAAATTATAGCATTACATATGTTAGAAATAAACGCAGATTCTTTAAGCGAAAGTCCAATTTACGCACAAGAAAGAACTGTTTTTCTATATGAAATAGCGAAAAAAAGATTTCGAACATTTTTAGATAAAGCATATTTAAAAGACATAAAAGTAACCCCCATTGTAAAACACTATAAGATTTTTAGTGAAATAAATGAGATTGCAAAAGAAGAAAATGCAGATTTAATCATTATGGGTTCACACGGATCTTCTGGATTAAAGGAGTTTTTTGTTGGCTCTAATACAGAGAAAGTAATCCGATTTGCTGAGATTCCAGTGTTGGTGATTAAAAAAGATTTGGTTGATTTTAATTTTAAAGATACCGTATTCGCAACTGATTTTTCCGAAAGTGCTATTGATGCGTATATAAGAGCAAAAAGTATTATTGAAGATTTTAAGGGAAAGATGCATGTGATCTATGTAAATACTCCATATCAAGATTTTAAAACAACTTCAGAAATGGAAAATTTAGCAGTAGAATTTCTTCAAAAAGCTGAAGGATCTATAGACAGATTAAAAGATATTAAGTTTGTTTCAGATCGATCTGTAGAAAACGGAATCTTAAATTTCGCAAATACTTTAGGAGCCGATTTAATTGCTGTTAGCACTCATGGTAGAAAAGGATTGTCTCATCTTTTTATGGGTAGTATCTCAGAAGATATTGCAAATCATTCAACCTTACCTATTCTAACAATTAAGTTGTAAAAGATCTACTAAAACCGATTATTTTTCACTTAAAGGATAGATTTCTTGTCCAATAAACCCTTTTGGAAATTGCTCATCGTTTTTAAAACCGAGTTCAATATCACGACCGTTGGTTGGAATATAATCCGTTTTAAATACATAATCCCAAATACTTAATGTTAATCCAAAATTGACGCCATATTTATTAGGAACTTTCTTTCCGTGATGCCAAATATGCATTTGAGGATTATTAAAAATGTATTTAAAAAATCCAAGAGGAATAGATATGTTACTGTGATTGAAATGTCCGACAGTGAGAGTAAAAAGGTGAACTAAAATAAAATCATCAATACCAAATCCAATAAGTGCTAAAGGAATATATTCTAATGTTCTATAAACGATGGTTTCCATCCAATGGAATCGAAGATGCGCAGCAAATCCCATTTCTTTAACCGAGTGATGAACTTTATGAAAGTTCCATAAAAACGGAACCCGATGTAACAATCGATGAATAAAATACTGAATAAAATCACGTACCAAAAAGAGAACTAATAATTGACTCCAATAAGGGAAATTTTGAATTTGAAAAAAGGCAAGATTGTCGATTCCTACAGAAGTTAATCCATCATTAAAAAGTTCAACCACAACGTTAGAAACCGCATTATATCCAATCAGCGAAAACAAAAAGAAATTGAAGAACATATAAAATGCATCTAACCAAAAATCCTTACGGATCTTTCCTTGATTTTTTCGCCAAGGAATCAGAATTTCTAAACACCAAAAGAAAACAGAAATACCAATCAACCAATAGAAATAATTACCCCAATTAGGATTCAGAATTTCACTGACTAGATAATTATAATACCCCGTAAATGAGTCTTGAATGATATCTATATATTTGTTCAAAAGGATAATGTATTATTGTTTTTAATATTGAAATGTACATTTTTTAAGGCATTTATCAGATAGTATTTTCTACCTTCTTTTAACCTCGATCCAAAGGAGATTCTTCGGCTACCTTCTAGTACAATTTTAGAACCTGAGCCTCTTCGTTTATAACCAAGATAACTTTGTTCTTTCACTTCAGAAATTTCGCTCCAAAGAAATTTTTTGGTAAAACCAATGCTTCCAATTCCTGTAAAAATTTCACCTCCTTGTTTTGTCAATTTAATGTCTATTTTACCTGCTACAGCCATCAAGGCAATTCCTCCAAAAAAGAAAGTTCCAATAAGAAATGGAATTCCGAAAAGACTCATGAAAAGGTTAAACTCACCAGAAATGATTTGGTATCCGTAAATTCCACCTAAAGAACCACCAGACCAAACCAACATAAAAGGAATTAAAAAAAAGGCAATAGGAGAAGCTGTTGAAGCTCCAAGATTTAATTCTATTGTGCTGACTCTTTTATACCAAGTTCCTTTAGGGTTTTTCTTGATGTCAAAAGTATCATTGATTTTTGAGATTTCAGAAATCTTTGAGATGGTATTACACGACTTGCAATGCGCCAAGTCTGTCGCAATATTGATTTGACTTGCTGGAATTTCCGAATTACAGTTTTTACATTTCATCTCTCAAATTTAATCAAATATATTCTCAATTAACAACATCCGCCACCATCATAATGAAAAGTTGATTCAGAGATATAAATATCATCTCTACCTAAAGAGGCTAAGTCTTTTGCTGTTTTATCACAAATTGCTAAAGGTTGATTTTTCAATAAGGTATGCCCAGCTCTATCATCAAAATAATCTTCATCACCATAATAAATCGCTGCTTTTCCTGTAAAAATACAAGGTCCGTCTTCTGGCATTGGATCTTTAATCGCAGCAACTTCAATCGATTCAATATAAATCAATTCATCTGTTGGATAATTCTTAGGATCTAAGATTCTGTAAGGCTTACGGGCTCTAATTTCGATCGTCCCAAAACCAGCATCGGTTAATGCTTTTACATAATCAGCAATTGATAAACTTCCACTTAAACATAACGCACGCAAACGTTCGTCGTTGCGCAATTCATCGTTCATGGGTTGTTCACATGTAGGGTCACTCATTACCAAACGCCCGTGAGGTTTTAAAACACGATGCATTTCTTCAATAGCTTTCTTTAAGTCATCAGATTTAAAGATGTTAAACAAGCAATTTTGAGCTGCTACATCAATCGAATTATCCGCTACAGGTAAATTCATAGCATCTCCTTTTCGAAGGTCTACAAAATCGCTTTGAAACCAAGGATTCATTTCTTCTGCCTCAATAAAATTCTTCCGAGAAGCTTCTAACATTTCATCCACAACATCCAAACCTATAACTCCGCCTTTTTGGCGATTGAAATATGCGAATTGTAATAATTCCATTCCACCTCCAACACCAACATATAGCATTTTCGGATTGTTTGTTAAATCGCGAGCATGCACGGTTGAACCACATCCGTAGTTCATTTCTTGCATGATTCTTGGGATTTTTAATCCTGGTAACTCCCAAATTGGATTTGTAGTGCAGCATAAACCAACATCGGGTGTTAAGGCTGCTTCTTTATATACGTTATGTGTCGTTTCTAAGTAACTCATTTTTTTTGATAAAAAAGAAACAAGAAGATAGAGTCAAGACTTCCAAAATAATAATCTTGGTACTTGAATCTAAAACTCTTGGTTCTAAAGTTTATGTATCAATTCTTTAAATAGTGTAATCATTTTTGGCTCTGCTTCTCCCGCTATTTTAATGATTTCTTGTATGTCAACTGGAGCTAAATTTTTTGGGTCACATTCATCTGTTAAAACTGAAATTGCTGCACATGGTAAATTTAAATGTTTGGCAACAATCACCTCAGGAACTGTACTCATTCCAACAGCATCAACTTCTAAAATTTGCAACATTCTATATTCTGCTCTGGTCTCTAATTGTGGTCCAAAAACACCGGCGTAAACACCTTCATGCAACTGTATGTCGTTTTGTTTTGCAATTGATTTCAATAAACTATTAATTCTTTTTGAATATGGCTCGAGCATGTCAGCAAAACGTTCACCAAATTCTCCAACTTCAGCAAATGCTAATGGCGAATCTCCTTGTAAATTTAAATGATCATCAAGAACCATCATTTCTCCTTTTTTATAGGATAGGTTGATTGCACCTGCAGCATTAGAGATTAATAAAGTTTTGATTCCTAATTGATGCATTACGCGAATTCCATAGGTTACTTCCCATTGATTATATCCCTCGTATAAGTGAAATCTACCTGACATAACCACTACTTTTTTTCCTGAAAGTGTTCCGTAGATTAACTTTCCTGAATGAAATTCTACAGTTGCTTGTGGAAAATGAGGAATGTCAGCATAAGCAATTTCTTGCTCAATATCAATGTCATTAACTAATTGACCTAAACCGGTTCCTAAAACAATTCCAATTGCTGGCTTTTGAAATCCTTTTGATTGTAAAAAACTAGTGGTTTCTTGTAGTTTTTGTTGTTTCATTCTTCACAATGTTTTGAATGTATACATTTTGCTTATAAAAATCAGAAGCAATGAGGTCTTCAAATGTGTCTATATCATTTAATGGGGGTAATAAACTGACTAATGATTTCTGCTCCGATAATTGTTGCAAAGTTACATCTAATAATGAAGATTGGCTCCATGGTTTGTTCTCAAAAATTGACGAATTTATTTTTGATAACCCAATTAAATAGTATCCACCGTCTTCAGCAGGTCCAAAAACAACATCATTCTTTTTTAATTTTTCAAATGCAGACTCAATGATTTCTTTAGAAATTTTGGGTAAGTCAGAACCTATCAAAATAATATTTTCATAACCGTCATTAAATCCATTGGCAAATGCATTTCGCATTTTTTCTCCTAGATTCTTTCCTTCTTGAACAAATTTAGCATCGTTTTCCCATTTAGAGGGTATAATTGCGTCTGAAAAATAAATATGTCTATCAGAATCTACTTTTTGAGATTCTTTTTCTGTAATCTTAAAAAGCTCACTATAGATAGCAAAAGCACCTAAATCTCCAATAGTTTTTGCAAGTCTAGTTTTTACCTTACCAAGAATGATATTTTTAACGAATACGATTAGTAAATTTTTCTGTTCCATAGTTAAGCTACTACTCCTTGGCAACTACTTCCTGCACCGGCTGTACAACCATAGCAATGTTGATTGATGATAATATCTCTGTTTTGCAACAATTCTTCGTTATAATCTGAGATGTGTTTTGCTTTACTGGCTACTTTTAGATTAAGCATTTGATTAAAATCACAATCATACAGCCAACCATCCCAACTTACAGAAAGAGTATTGGTACACATCACGTTTTCTACTGCTGCAGGATTGTATGCATCTACCAGAGAATACATGTAGTCTTCATAATTTTCTGAAGCAATTAAATAATCTAAAAACCTACTGATAGGTAAATTTGTTATGGCAAATAAATCATGGAAGTCAATATTAAATTCGTCTTTCAGAGCTTTTTTGAAATCATTTTCTAAAGCTTTTTGATCTCCAGGTAAAAATGCACCTGAAGGATTGTAAACTAAATCTAGTTTTAAGTTACTCCCAGGCATTCCGTAGCCAACAGCATTGAGTTCCTGAAGTGCTTTTATAGATTTATCAAAAACTCCATCTCCACGTTGTTTATCAGTTTTGCCACGAGTCCAATGTGGCATAGAACTCACAACATGGATGTTATACTTCTTAAAAAACTCTGGTAAATTGTAGTATTTTTTGTTAGCTCTAATAATGGTTAAGTTAGAACGAACAATAAAATCTTTAATTCCTGCTTTAGCAGCTTCTTCAACAAACCATCTAAAATCTGGATTCATTTCTGGTGCTCCACCTGTTAAATCTAAGGTGTGAGCTCCTGTTTTATTGATGACATCCAAACATTGTTTCATAGTGTCTCTAGTCATGATTTCTTTACGATCTGGACCCGCATCAACATGACAATGAGAACAAACTTGATTGCACATGTATCCTAGATTGATCTGTAGAATTTCTAATTTTTTCGGACGTAACGGAAATTGATTCGTCTCCTTTATTTTTTTTGCAAATGTTGGTAATTCTCCATTTGCAAAGATCCCATTGGATAAAATTTCTAATTGACGTTCTGTATTTGCTAGACCATTATTTCTAGCTAAAAGTGATTTCTTCATTTATGCTGAACTTGTTTCAGTATCTCTTATTTTTATTTATCTGAACTGTCACACTGAGCTTGTCGAAGTGTTGTTTCAGTATGTTTTTTTGATGTTATGTCGAGCGCAGTCGAGAGATCTTTTATAACGGATCCTTCGGCTTTGCTCAGAATGAATGATTCACACAATTCCGTTTTTTAACGGAATTAGTTCTCTGCTTACATTTCAAGCTTATTCACCTTGTTCATCATTTGAACTCCATGAACTAAAGTCGCTCCACTTTTAATGGCGGCTCCAACATGAACAGCTTCCATCATTTGTTCTTTAGTAATTCCTCTTTGTAAGCCATCTTTTGTATAGGCATCAATACAATAAGGGCATTGCTCTGTATGAGCAACAGCTAAAGCGATTAACGATTTTTCTCTCGCTGTTAAAGCACCTTCTTCAAAGACTTTTCCGTAATAATCAAAGAATTTGTTTCCAAGTTCTTCATTCCATTCTGTAATATTGCCGAATTTGCGTAAATCGGCTGGATCGTAATATGTTTTGGACATAGATAGATTATTTTTCGTTCAAACTCCAGTCGTAAGTTAGGTATTTTATTTGGGCTTTTTCATTGACTGTTATCTCGGAATATTTATTGATATAGTCGATCAAAGAACCCTCTTTTGTAAAATCATTTGGGAACCAATTAAAGATTTCTGAAATTGTTATTTTTTTCTGACTGATTTTATTTTTAGTTGTATCGTTTATGAATTCTTTCATTAAACGTTCTAGTTCTGATTCTATATTATTTTCTGTAAAAGCGATGTTTTCTAATTTAGGACAAGATATTGATGCACAATTTACACCCACATGAATTCTAGCATCGTTGAATTTTTTTCGTAAGATTTCATGTTCTATATGATCTAAAGTATATGTCTTTCCCCCAACTTTTGCAAAAGGAGTTTTCCACGCAGTTTTTCCATCATTTTTAATGTTGGTGATACTTTTAAGTGGATAATTGGTTAAAATGATTTTGATGGTATATGCATTGTAAGCATTGATCCAAAAAGCTTTCTCTTTATTTTTAGACCATTCTTCACTTGGAGTAGTTTTGTTTAGATAATTTAAATATAAATCTAAATCAGCTTCATTATTTTTTAAGGATTTATAATCTACATTTCCCTGTTTATCGACGTTTTCTTGTAGTAAACTATTGAAATCAGAACTCTGAGCTTGTATTGCTACAACACTCAAAATAAAAATAGATAAGATTAATTTTTTCATCAGTTTTTTCAATATCTCCTTTTAGACGAAAGGATTTTAGATAGTTTACAAAGAAAGAGTTCTATTTTAGATTTCTATTTCTTCTCCCATTTTTAAACCAAAATGTTTTCTGAAGAAAAACACTACTGCATATAAAACAGGCGTGTCTAAAGCTGCGATCATCATTTTAAATATAACTCCGCTTATTAATAATCCTAAGAATTTATCCCAACCAATAATACCAAAAGAACAAAGTAAAAGTAGCACAGTTAGTGTGTCTATAATTTGTGATGAAAAAGTAGAGAAATTATTACGTAGCCATAAATGCTTTCCTTTGGTGAATGTTTTCCAAAAATGATAGACTCTAATGTCTATAAATTGTGCAAATAAATAGGCCATCATAGAAGCTAAAACAGCTAATGGAGCGGCGCCAAATACTTGAATAAAAGTAGTGTCATTAATTACAGACCATGAAGTTGCTGGAACTTCTTTAGAAACATAAATAATAGCTAATGAAAAGAAAGAAGCAAATATTCCAGCTATGACCACATGATTGGCTTTCTTTTTTCCGTAAATCTCAGATAAAATATCTGTAATTAAAAAAGTAATTGGATAAGGCAATAGGCCTACTGAAACTTCAAATAATTTTACATCAAAAATTTCAGCATCAAAAGGATACCAATAAAAGAATTTTTGAAAAATTAGATTCGAGGTGACTAATGAAGCTATAAAAAGTGCGGCTAAAATTAAATAAATTATTTGTGCTTGTGATTTTTTTCTGTTGCTCATAAATAGTATTTAATATAGTAATATCCACCATCCCCAATAATCAGAATGAAAGTCATTAATGTTTAATAATTTGGAAACATCTCCATTTTGTTGTGTAAACTCACTAAAGGTTAAGTTTTTAAATAGTTTTTCATTTTCTATATCGAAAATATGATATTTATTATGATCAGAGACATATAGAAAGTTGTTTTCTCTATATAATTTATCTGCTGTTGAAAAACTGTTTTTAGCATCTGTTTCATGATTTCTCTTTTCTAGAGAAATAATTATTCCATCAATATCATGTAACAAATAATTGTTGTTTAAAGGTACATAGCCATTATCACCAAAAGCATTATTTCTCCAATGAGAAAACCTCCAAATAAACATTAGGGTAAATAAAATGGGAAATATAAAATAGATCTTAAATTTAGAATAGTTAAAAATTTTAGATAAACTCAACCATAAGAATGCCGAATAGATAATTGATAAAATTGAAATCCTAAAGAATTCAAAAATTAGGTGAAATAAAGCAAACACTTTTTCTTTTTTCAGTAAAGATAATTTTAAATATTTGATTATTGAGAATTCCTTATTTTTGCACAACAAACAACGAAATTAAACAATATGAAAGCATATATATTTCCAGGTCAAGGAGCACAATTTACAGGTATGGGTTTAGACTTGTATGAAAAGTCTCCTTTGGCACAAGAACTTTTTGAACAAGCAAACGAAATTTTAGGATTTAGCATTACAGATGTGATGTTTGAAGGAACTCCAGAGGCTTTAAAAGAAACGAAAGTTACTCAACCTGCTATTTTTTTACATTCAGTTATTTTAGCAAAAGTTTTAGGAGATTCTTTTCAGCCAGAAATGGTGGCGGGTCATTCTTTAGGGGAATTATCGGCTTTAGTGGCTGCTGGTGTATTATCTTTTGAAGACGGACTATTGTTGGTTTCTAAAAGAGCATTAGCAATGCAGAAAGCTTGTGAGATTCAACCTTCAACAATGGCTGCAGTTTTAGGTTTAGAAGATGAAATTGTAGAACAAGTTTGTGCTGATATTGATGGAGTAGTAGTAGCAGCAAATTACAACTGTCCAGGTCAATTAGTGATTTCAGGAGAAATTTCTGCTATTGAAAAAGCCTGTGAAGTATTAACTGAAAAAGGAGCAAGAAGAGCGTTGGTTTTGCCAGTAGGTGGAGCATTTCACTCACCAATGATGGAACCTGCTAGAGAAGAATTGGCGGCTGCAATAGAAGCAACTCAATTTAATGAACCAACATGTGCTGTTTATCAAAATGTTCCAGCGAAAGCTGTAAAATCCGCTGCTGAGATTAAAGAGAATTTAATGAAACAATTAACAGCTCCGGTGAAATGGACACAATCAATTCAGGCGATGGTTGCGGATGGAGGAACTGAGTTTATAGAAGTCGGTCCAGGAAAAGTCTTACAAGGACTCATGCGAAAGATAGATAGAAGTGTTGCGGCTAGTGGAGCTAGCTTTGAAGCATAGAAAAAAAATTTTTAACTAAAAAAGCCCGCTCCGATACTGAAACACCTTTCAACAAGCTTAAGGTGAAAGTTCAGTACAAGGAGGGGGCTTTTGATTTAATCAAGAAATATAAATTTTACGTAGAGCTATTATAATAGTTACTTAAAATAGACTCCATTTCCATTTCTCCGTTTTCAATTTTTAGTAAATTGTTCCATAAATCGTCTGAGATAAGAGCTTTAAGTGGTTGCTCTACTTTAGATAAATTCTGAAATCCTTTTTGAAGTTTTTTATCCCAAGTATGATGATACTTTAGCAAATCATTTGGATACACAATTTTTCGCTTTGTACCTTCTTCAACACCTCTGAAAGGTTTGTCTACATTCAAATATCCATAATCGTCTGTTACTTGTTCCCCTGGGCAAATATCACGTATCGCTAGCTCAAAATTATAAGCTGTGGTTAGACAGTTTGCATTAAAACTATGATTAACAAAACGTGCATTATCCCAACATAAAACAAGGTTTCCTTGGTTGTTTTTATAAGCATAAGTATCTAACAAATCTTTGTAAATATTTTCTAGTGCCTCAAACTGATTGATGGTGAATTCACGATCAAATTTATCTAAAACCCAAGTGATAGTTCCTTTAGGAATAAGACGCTTGGCTACAACTCCATATCCAATTTGTTCATTGATAAATTGGACTTCTGTGTCTGGATGAATCATTTATGAACTAAATATTTATAGCTAGAGAAATCTATAGTACCACCAAAGATATTGATTGATTTTTCAACAATTTCTTCTGCATTTTTAATAGGGTATCCAAGTCCGACGGCATAGCTAATAATTGTTTTTCTTTCCAACTCATTAATTTCATGATCTGAATAAATCGTTTCAAACAAATCATATAAGAGATGAAGTCTTTTTTTAGAATCGTTTACGGGAATCAATGAATATTTAGTAGAGTTTTTCATAATAGTTTGATACTCTTCATCTGTAATATTCAGTTTTGAAGCAAAGGAGTTGATAACTCGTTCTTCATCCTCATTAATCATTCCATCTATTGCTGCGATATAAACAATCGCTGCAAAATGAGCAATATTATTTCTGTGATTGCTCGATTCAAATAAATCTAATATAGACATTTTAAGGTTTTTGTTTTGAAAAAATAGAGGAGAGTTGAACTCTCCTCAGGGTTTACTTTGTCAATTCTAACTTGACGATTATTTTAATTTCATATTCTTCACCGTCTTCATCTGTTACTTTTTCCTCTTTGTAGGTCACTTTAAATTTCTTAGCGAGATATTTTTCACCTTTCAAATCAAACTTCTTAAGTGTTTCTGGATCTATTTTTTCAAACTCGAAGTAATTTTCTTCTTCATCTGAGAAGTAATAGATACCATCTTCATAACTGTCAAAAGTTAGTGTAATGTTTTTTGTTTCTTGGTTGAAACCAATGTTTAAAAATATAATAATTGAGGATAATCCAATAAATAGTGTTTTCATTTTTTTAAGTTTTAAATGATTAATAAATGTAATATGAATGATGTATTGATTGCTATTTTAAAGCGTGAGTCATTAATAGCACATTTGTTTAGATATCTTATATCTAAACAAATAAAACTAGCCTAAAATCTTACCTATAAGTTCAGTTGAAGTAATAAATAAAGAGTTATAAAAAGATGAAAAATCCCTAGATAGGAATAAGCTCGAAGCGTGGAAGTGATCGTTGATGCTAGGTCTCTCATCCCATGAGTAGGCTTTGAATTTAACTTCCTGAAATTCAAAACACCAAGCTGATAAACATTTTTCATAATGCTTAACCAAGTATCATTTAATAAATGATTTTGGGTTACTATAAAAGTACATTTTTTTTCAATTCAAAAAACTTTTTATTATTAAAATAAATAGTAGGATTTTTTCAATCTTCAATAAGAGTGAAATTACGTTTAAATTTAAGTATAATTTAAAAAACCAACTGTATATCCTTTTAAGACATTTACAGTTGGTTTTTATTTGAATTTTATTTCTGTATGCTTTAATCCTTAATAGGAATCTCTGTTTTATTGAGCAAAACAGGCTTTCCAAATCCTAATTGTTCCATTCGTTTTAATTGAGTTTTTGCATCACCGGCAACAAACCAAATCATTTTATTTGGATCTACATATTTATTAGCTAGTTCTTGAATGCGCTCAATAGTCATGTTGTTTACAATCTTTTCACGATCATTCATGTAATCTGTATTTAATCCATAATTACTAATGTTTTGTAGCATTCTCAATTTCGCTCCCATGGTTTCAAAAGCTCTAGTGTTACTCTTAATTAAGAATCCTTTCGAGGTTGCTAAATCTTTTTCATTGTAGTTTTTACCATAATTTTCTAAGATTTGTTTTACCAATTGAGAAGCTTCTAGGGTTACATTACTTCTTACACCACTAGAAATTGTAAAAGATCCTTTTTCTTTTCCTCCAGAAAAATCAGATCCAATTCCATATGTATATCCTTTTCCTTCTCTTAATTGTTGAGTTAATTGAGAAGCAAACCCACCACCACCAAGTCTATAATTCATAACACTTGCTGGGAAATAATCTGCATCATTAAATGCTAAAGCAGGAGAACCAAAGCGTAATTGAGATTGTTTAGCATTTGGAATATCATAAAAATACACCGTCGATTTTTTTGGTGGTTCTGGAGTTTCATACGCTGGAATTGTTACTTCTTTTGCTGCCCAGTTTTGGCCTAAATCTTTGATGGATTCTAATACTACATCTTTACTGATATCTCCAACAACATGCATTTTAGCAACAGAAGGCGAAATATAATTGTCATAGTAAGATTTTAAATCGTCTATTGTAATTGAATTTACAGAAGCGATGCTACCCAAAACATTTTTAGAACGGATATTATCTTTCCCATAAATCAATTCGTTGTATGCATTTTGAGCAACTGATCTAGGGCTTGCTTCTTGCTGTCTTAAATTACTGATGGCTCTTTTCTTTAATAACTCAAATTCAGTTTCATCCCATCTTGGCTCTAATAGCATCTCTTTTACCAATGCTAAAGTTGCATTGTAGTTTTTAGCTAATGTTGTTCCGCTTATTCTAATGCTTTCTTTTCCAGCAGAAAAACTTCCAGAAGCTCCTAATTGTGCTAAAGCATCTTCTAATTCGCTTACAGTTTTGTTTTTTGTTCCTTTTTCTAGTAAATCAGCAGTTAAGTTTGCAACTCCTAATTTATCCATACTTTCAACTAATTGTCCGCCATCAATTACGATGTTAAATTGAACTAAGGGAACTTCATCACTTTCAATTCCGAATACTTTTAATCCGTTTTCTAATTTAGATTCCCAAACAGTTGGTACTTTAGCAACAGGAGTTGGTCCATAATTTGGTTCAATTGATCTATCAAAAGTTGATGGAGTTTTTTCGTATTTAGCAGCAATAGATGCATCAAAATTTTCTTCTGCACCAATGACTATTTTTTCTTCTTTAATGATTGCTTCAGTAGCACCAGTTAAGGCTAGCTCTTTTCCATTTCTTGGTACAAAACTAGTAGCAATATAATTCTTCCCTTTGATGTATTTATTAAATACATTCATTACATCTTTTGCAGTAATTGCCAGAGTTCTTTTAATATCTTTAGTAACAAAGCCAGGGTCTCCAGTATAAGTATTATAAGAAGCTAAACGAGTTCCTTTTCCTAAAACACTAGATAAACTACTATAAAAACCAGTTTCTTGTCCAGCTTTAATTCTATCTAAATCCTTTTGAGGAATTCCGTTCTTTTCAAATTCTGTAAATGCAGATTCAATCCCATTTTTAACATCGTCTAATTTTGTATTGTTGAAGGCTCTTACAGATAATTGCATTTGACCAGCAACTTCTGAAGTATAACTTCCCATACCAACATAGGATGTTAATTTTAAATCATCAATAAGAACTTTATTAAATGGCGCCTCTTTACCAGAAGTTAAATACTCAGATAATACATCTAAAGCATAAGAATCTTCATGATATAATTCTGCTGTAGGCCAAACCATTGTTAAAAGAGGTAAACGAGCAAAATTGTCTTCGTAATACAAAGATTTACTTTCGGCTACAAAACCTGCTTCTTTTTTTAATGGAGTTATTTCTTCTCCTTTAGGAATTTCATCAAAATATTTGTGAACCCATTTTTTTGCTTGTTCAACATTAATATCTCCAGAAAGTACTAGAGTAGAATTGTTAGGAACATACCATTTTTTAAAGAATGTTTTTACATCTACTAAAGTAGCATTCTGTAAATCTTCTAAAGATCCAATGACTTGCCAATTATAAGGATGATTTTTTGGGTATAGATTTCTATCTATAATTTGTTGATTGAAACCATAAGGTCTGTTATCTACACTTTGTCTTTTTTCGTTTTTTACAACTTGTTTTTCTTTAGCTAAAACAGGATCAGTTACTGTATTGATAAACCAACCTAATTTATCAGCTTCTGCCCAAATCATTTTTTCTAAAGCATCACTTGGCACAGTTTGCAAATAATTTGTTCTATCTCTTGATGTAGATCCGTTTGCTCCTGACCCTCCAATTCTTGCACTCATTTTATCGAGTCCACCTTTACCTAAATTTTCAGATTCTAAAAATAAAAGGTGTTCAAATAAATGTGCAAAACCTGTTCTTCCTTCAATTTCTCTTCCAGAACCAACATGTGCCATTAATTCCACAGCTACAACTGGGTCAGATCTATCTATATGAAATACTACATCTAAACCATTGTCAAGAGTGATTTTTTCGAAGTTAATGGATAGTTCAGGTGTTTTATCCTTTGTTGGTTGACAACCAATTAAAAGAGTAACCATTAATCCTAAAATAATTTTTTTAGTCATGAGTTTAGTTTTAATTTTTGTATAGTTTTTAATATTTAAACTAGAGAATTATTGTTTTAGTTGCCATTTCCAAGCATCCAAAAGAGCATCTTCTAATGTCTTTTCAGTTTTCCAACCTAATTCGTTATTAGCAAAAGTGGTATCTGCGTAGGCAGCAGTAACATCGCCTTCACGTTTGTCAACTATTTTGTAGTTAAGTGATTTTTCTGAGACTTTCTCAAAAGCTTTAATAACTTCTAAAACCGAGCTTCCTATTCCGGTTCCAACATTAAAAACTTCAAAGTCTTTTTTGTTTTTGTTGTTTATCAATCTTTCTAAAGCAGCAATATGAGCTTTTGCTAAATCAACTACGTGAATGTAATCACGAACAGCTGTTCCGTCTTTTGTAGGGTAATCATCACCAAAAACAGATAATTCTTCTCTAATTCCAGCTGCCGTTTGTGTTACAAAAGGAATTAAATTTTGAGGAACACCTAAAGGTAACTCTCCAATTATAGCCGTTTCATGAGCGCCAATTGGATTAAAATAACGTAAAGCAATTGCTTTTAAGCTATCAGCTTTACAGCTTTCTTTTATAATTTCTTCACCTATTTGCTTGGTGTTTCCATACGGAGATTCTGCAGGTTTTACAGGCGCATTTTCTGTAATTGGTAATTCATCAGCCTGCCCGTAAACAGTACATGATGAACTAAATATAAAATTTGTTAATTGATGTTTCTTCATTTCTTGAAGTACATAAACTAAGGTAGAAACATTATTTTCGTAATATAATAAAGGATTCTTAACACTTTCGCCAACGGCTTTTGATGCTGCAAAATGGATAATTCCATCTACAGAGTTGTTGCTAAAAAACTCTTTAACAGCTCTTTTATCACGAAGATCAATATTAAAATAGGTTGGTTTTATACCAGTAATCGAAGTGATGCTTTCTAAAACTTCAATTTTTGAATTGTATAAGTTATCGATGATGACAACTTCATAACCAGCTTGCTGTAATTCAACAACGGTATGAGAGCCAATAAAGCCTAAGCCTCCAGTAACTAAAATTCTATTCATATTTTATATATTTTTTTTTGGCAATTGAGTATAGTCGAGCTTGGTAGCTGAGCGTAGTCGAAGCTATCCAACAAATTCATTGATAGTTTTTGTAATAAAACCCAATTGCTCTTTGTCTAATTCGGTATGCATCGGTAAAGAAATAACCGTTTCAATTAATTCATTGGTTACTGTAAAATCATCCTCTTTATAACGATCGTCTTGATATGCTTTTTGGGCATGTAAAGGGACTGGATAATAAATTGCATTAGGAATTCCTTGATCTAATAAATGTTGATGTAAAGCATCTCTTTTTCCATTCGTAATCTGTAATGTAAATTGATGAAAAACATGACAATCACAAGTATCGCAAATTTCTCCACAATTTGGAGTTGCATTAGATTTTGTTGATGGAGTAATGATATTAGAATTGCTAGCAAATGCATTATTGTAAAATCTTGCTGCGTCTCTTCTAGCGTCACAATATTCATCTAATAAAGGAAGTTTCGCTTTTAAAACGGCTGCTTGTATACTGTCTAATCTTGAATTTACTCCAACCACATCATGATAATAACGTTTGTACATTCCATGATTTACAATTCCTCGAAGAATATGTGCTAACTCATCATCATTTGTAAAAATAGCACCGCCATCTCCATAACAACCTAAGTTTTTAGAAGGGAAAAAAGAAGTAGTTCCAACATTTCCGATGGTTCCAGCTTTTTGTTTTCTTCCATCTTCAAAAGTGTAGGTAGCTCCAATTGCTTGTGCATTATCTTCAATAACAAAAAGATTGTGTTCTTTTGCGACAGACATTACCGCATCCATATTGGCAACTTGTCCGAATAAATGAACAGGAACAATTGCTTTTGTTTTTGGTGTGATGGCCTTTTTCAATGCATCAATATCCATATTAAAAGTATCAGCCTCTACATCAATTAAAACAGGAGTTAGCTTCAGTAAAGCAATGACTTCTACAGTTGCAGCAAAGGTAAAATCTACAGTAATTACTTCATCACCTTGTTCTAGACCTAAGCCCATCATAGCAATTTGTAGAGCATCGGTTCCGTTAGCACAAGGAATCACGTGTTTTACATCTAAATATTTCTCTAAATCTGCCTGAAATTGTTGCACATAAGGTCCGTTAATGTAGGCTGAAGAATCTAATACTTCTTCAATTGAAGCATTTACTGTTTCTTTAATTTTTGCATATTGACCTTTTAGGTCAACCATCTGAATTTTTTTCATTGATACTGAATTTGTAGGTAT
>TARA_R110001632_G_scaffold230468_1_pt1 | contig 34088 bp, 32 predicted proteins | sample TARA_R110001632 | Tara Oceans TARA_R110001632 (sample SAMEA4398266) | marine metagenome | biome: Polar Biome; feature: [SRF] surface water layer (ENVO:00010504); material: water (ENVO:00002006), including particulate matter (ENVO:01000060) such as... | depth 5 m
TTATAAAAGTAAGAATTGATGTTTATCGGAGTTCTGCAACAGCCACGTTCGTTTTACGGTACTATCTAAAAACAGGTGGTAAACACCTCAATTCTCGGGCTCGAAAGTTTCAGATTCAACTTTGAACAGTAGCATGGAATAAAAAACTAAACTAATTTTGGCCCAACCTTACTCCAATGGTTAAATTCTTTACCTTTACTGTATGGTGACACAGAAGCAGATAGATATAATCATCAGTACCATGAAACCTTTCAATCCTACCAAGATAGGGATATTCGGGTCGATGGCAAGGGGCGAAGCCGACGGGGACAGCGATATAGACATACTGTACTCGTTCTCATCAAGGTATTCCCTGTTCGATTTGGGCGGACTTTACGAAGAATTGAAATCAAAGTTGAATAGGGAAGTCGATTTGTTGGAATTCTCTGCCATACACCCCAAGTTAAGGGATTCCATCCTATCTGAAGCGAAGATTGTGTACAATGGATAGGGATTTGTTCAGATTGGGGCATATTCATGAGTGCGCGGATAAGATCGAGCAACTTGTCGAACGGTTGCAGACCTTCGAAAATTTCAAGCAGAGCTGGATCGAGCAAGATTCCATGCTGAGAAACTTTGAGATAATCGGTGAGGCCTCCAACCATATTTCCGATATCGTAAAAGAACGGTTTCCAGAGGTTGAATGGTTTAAGATACGGGGCATGAGAAATTTGGTGGCCCATGAATATTTTGGGGTGCGACTTGAGACCATCTGGGAAACCGCAACGGTCAATATTCCCGTCCTCAAAAAACAGGTACAGGAAATTATCGATAGTTTGGAAAGCTGACCCAATCTTCTATTGTTTTCTAAGATTTCAACCAAGGAGTAGCTCCGTTAAAGGTTCGTTTTACGAGACTTAAGATATCCAATCAGTTATATATTTTAGCACTGGACTGTCAGTTTTTTGGATATTAACTTGAATTCATTTATAACAACCTTGCCTGTCTTATGCCATTTCTTCGAAATTTTACTTTTCAAGGTCAGCTGGCACTTTCGAAAGTGTGTTGCTCCGATTGTTAATTTTCTTTTGATTTTCATGATTTCTGTTATTTGTTACAGGACAAAAGTATATGCAATCGAAAAGGTGTGAAATGGACGAAACCGACTAAAAGTGGTAAAATTAGGAAATGGATTTCCTAAATTCTGCTGGTGAGCAATTCACTTGTTTCTTGAAGAATTTGGTAAAATAATAAGGGTCGGTAAAGCCTAAATCGTAGGCAATCTCGTTAATGTATCGGTTTGAATGGGTCAATTTCCGCTTTGCTTCAAGGATAATCCTTTCTGCAATTGTTTGGGAAACTGTTGTTCCCAATTCCACCTTGACTATGGTATTCAGAGTTTTGGTCGAAATAGATAATGCGTTGGCATATTTGGATACCGACCAATTTTTATGGAAATTATTTTCCAAAAGGTCACGAAATTTGAGGTATTTGCTGTTGTCGGATTTATTATTCGTTTCAGAGATTTTTCTTTTTTCTCTTTCAATTACTAATAGCAAAGCTTTTAATAGGTTTGAAAGTATAATGCTGTTCCCAAATTCAGCGATATGGACAGTTTCTTCCTTAATTTGTGAAAAGTAACTTGCTATTTTAGGTTGAAGTTCTTTTGTAATTTGGAAATATGGTTCACTCTTATTGTTGAAAATGGAATAGTTTAGAAAAAAATCAATATCAGTTTCATTACTCAACAAAAATGATTCGTTGAAATGGATTAGTGAGCCAAGATAATCCGAACGTTTTTCAAAATAATGTACTTGGTTTTTGGCGATAAAGAATATTCGGTTCTCGGAAACGTCAAAGTGTTCAAAATCGATATGATGTGTTCCTTTATTGCTTTTGAACCAAATTATTTGATAGAAACTATGGGTATGTGGTTTGGAAGAATAGTCGGAATTGGTTTTTAGATAGTCCGCTAAATCATAAATTTCAAACTGTCGTTTTTTAGGCTCGTTTTTTAGAAAGTGATATTTTTCGATTTTCCTTTTTTGCATTGAATTCGGTATGTTTCTTCAAATTGTGCCTAACCCCGCGCTATGGGCAGTTCGTAGATTTTCATGGAAATATAGTAAAATCCAATAACGATGGCACGGGAAATGTTCGAATGTTCCAATTTGGTTCCCGTGGCCATCGTTCGTCAAGTAGCGCCGCTTTTTCTGCGGGGCGTATCTTGGGGATTTTGCGCCTGCCAGCCTTTGGAGGGGTATTGAGAATGAAAATCTACGGCCGGATTGCGTATAGCGTCCTGATGAGTTGCGTAGATAAGCCGTTGCGGCGGTCTTGGCCAATGGGCCTCTTATCCTACGGCGATTGCAATCTGACAGAGCGTTGTTACCTGCTGGCTTTTCCGTTCGGTCTTATTTTCTTTTCTGATATTGACATTACAATACTTTTCGGTTGAAATTTATTTTTGGTCAATTCTTTGTTTAAATTTTCGGAAATTCCGACTGCCTCCCAAATCATATTTTTTATTTCTTTTTTTGGGAAAGACTGAAAATCCTTTACAGAAATATGCCTTATTAACTTTCCTTTACCATTTAGTTTTACGCTTACTTTTGTCAATTCCGCTCCACGATTAAATCCGAAATTTACGTGTCCAGAATAAACTGCAATGTGGCAAAAAGCGTCCTTTAGTTTTTCCGATTTCGAGTAAGCCATTGCTACCGCATTATAATTGTCCCAAATCAATTCGTTCGATTCTGGAACCAAATTCGTTATAAAATTCCGCAATTCCATTGTCAAATTTTGGATTCGCCCGTCATATGGCTCTATGAACTTTTTGAGTTGTGGATTCGGTTTCATTCCTTATTTTTTTGACACTATCCCAATAGTACCAGACTGCAACCAATGTCATTCTAAGCCGTGATATATTTCGAAGGTTCCTTCTCAAAACTGACCTTGCAACCATCACAGCAGAAATACACTTTCTCGCCTTGATATTCCACAATATGTTTCGGATTCTTTTTAGATACAGGAACTTGACAAACGGGATTGATGTAAAAGTCCTCGGCAAATTTATCGGCGGCTGAAGTAGTTTCTTCAAGGGCCTCTTGTGGTTCATGTACGGGCATATTCTCCGAGGCATTTCCATTTCGAAAATGATCGATGACTTCGGCTAAAATACTTATGGCGACTTCAGATGCAAGTTTGGCATTGATGTCCAATCCTACCGGGCTTCTTAATTGGGAAATGCGCTCTTCGGGGATACCCTCATTTTTCAAATAGGTCTTAATATCTTCAGCTTTCTTTTTACTCGCTACAAAGCCAACATACTTGACGGAAGTTTCCAAGGCCTTTTTTACCGAGAGGTCATCATCTTCTCCTTGGGTAGTTACGATGATATAGGTGTTCGCCAGGCTTTTTGAAGAGGAGAAATTAACGGTCTCGGACACATGGTTCGCCGTGGGAAACATTTGCACATCGGCATCGGTAGCCATGACTGAAACTTTAAAATCGGCAGCGGAAGCCATCTCCACCAATTTCCTGGCAATGTTCGACTTACCCACAACGATCAGTTCAGGTTGTGGAATTACAGGTTCTATGATTACCTCTAAGGTACCTTTGCTTTGACAACTCATAACGTATTCTTTAAAATTTGCAGTTTCGCGCGTGCCTCCTTCGGGAGAAATTCGCACACGCCGGAAGCGTTTCGTTTTGATGACATCGAGGGCCTCTTTAATGACAATGCCGCGCACACAGCCCCCGCCGACCCAACCGATAAGTTCTCCTGTCGCCAAAACCAAAGCCTTGTCCCCTACCTTGCCCGAACTTGGGGCAATACGGTCGATGACCTGTGCTATGGCAAAATCTTCGCCTCTGGCCAAGTGTTTTTCAATCTGTATCGCGAGTTCGTTAAACATCCATCAATAATTTTTCCAATTTTAATAAGCTATCCAAATTATGGGCCGATTCGAACGCATCCAAATGAGGCATCACGTTGACCATTCCTTTTTGTATGGGTTGGTAGCCTTCCATTCCCTTTAGCGGATTCAGCCATACCAAGGTTTTACATTTTCTACGGATGGCGCGTACCGCATTTTGGAGTACCGTTACATTTCCGGTTTCGAGTCCGTCACTCAAGATGACAACAATATGTTTTTGGCTCAAAAACTTATGGCCGTAGACCGAAAGGAATTCCATCAGCGATTCCCCGATCTTTGTTCCACTCGACCACGAATGCACCTTCTTGCCGATTTGATTTAAAACCTGCTGTTCATTGTTCGCCCGCAACATTGGTGTCACGTGGGTCAACTGCGTACTAAAGGTAAAAAACTCCAAGCTCTTAAAATACTTCTTTAACACCATCACATAACGGAGCAAATAATAACTATAGGTATCCATCGAGCCACTGACATCCAACAGAAAGACCACTTTCCGTTTTTCCTTTCGTTTTCTGCGATATGACAGATCCAACAACATGCCACCTTTAGAAACACCGTGGCGAATCGTGTTGCGAATATTTATTGTACCTCTATTTGCATTTTCAAGGCGCCTTTTAAAACGCATACTCATCTGATGGAAAAGTTCTTCGGCCAATTCTTCCAAACGTTGTTTATCGGTCACGTCAACTTTAGAGAAATCGGTCATCCGCAAACGGATGCTTTCATTCGCTCCTTTCGTTTCTTTGGCCTCTTGTTCCTTATCATTGGGTCTGGGCACATTGAACTTGGCTCCTAAAAAAATAATCGTCGCAGTATCAGGTTCTTTTCGTTTGTGTTTAATTGCGGCTTTTCGTTGTTCCAACTTGTCTTCATAATATCGGCTCCAAAAACGGTCGAACATCTCATCAAAGCGGTCAAAATGCTCTTTGCGCTTGCAATAAATGGCTTTTAGGCTGTACTGAAATAATTTCCTGTCCAAGACATACCCTCGCTCCGCAATCTCAAAAGCATCCCTTGTTTCTTGAGGGCCTAGAACAAACTGACGTTCACGACAATACATTGTAAAGTCGATGAGGCGTTCTTTGAATGTTTTCGCTACGGCAATCAAGGCAATTACTGATTATTAATTGTTAATTGTTGATTGTTATTTTCGTTTTATGCCCATCAATCGACTTCTAGCTTCTGGCAAAAGAGATTAATGTGTCGGCACCAAAAATTCCTGTACTTTTTTATTTCGTACAAACTCAACATCGTCCTTGTGTTTCAAAACGCTACCGATGGTAGTTTTTACGATTTCATCTGTAATGTTCTTTTGGTTCATTAGTAAGAGTGTTTTTGCCCAATCCAATGATTCTGCGATTCCAGGGGGTTTGTGTAGGCTTGACTTGCGCAGGTTGTGAATGAAAGTAACCACTTGCGTTGCCAATTCCTCATCGATATTCGGAAGCTTTTTCGCAATAATATCGATTTCCTTTGCTTTGGATGGAAAGTCCACCCAATGATAAAGACAGCGTCTTCTCAAAGCATCGCTAAGTTCCCTAGTTCTGTTGGACGTCAGAATGACCAATGGTTTTGAAGTTGCCTGTATCGTTCCCAATTCGGGGATACTGATCTGGAAATCGGAAAGTAGTTCCAAAAGATACGCCTCAAATTCCTCATCGGCCCGGTCGATTTCGTCAATTAGCAATACTATGGGCTTCTCTGCACTTATCGACTGCAACAACGGACGTTTGAGCACATAGTCCATTCCAAAAATTTGATTCCCCAATGCTTTTTTATCCTTTTCCTGTTCAAAGAGTTTTATATGAAGGAGCTGTTTTTGGTAATTCCATTCGTAAATGGTGGTACTGACATCCAACCCTTCATAGCACTGCAAACGAATAAGATTCGTACCCAAATGTTCTGCCAGCGTTTTGGCGAGCATGGTTTTACCCACTCCGGGATTTCCCTCCAAAAGCAAAGGTTTTTCCAAATTCATCAACAGGAAAATGGAAGTCGCCTGCTCTTCGTTCAAGATGTAGTCGTGCTCATAAAAATTTTTTATAAGTGCTTCGATTTCTTTGTTCAATAGCTATAATTTTAAAAGCCATGCCCGCGGGAGCATAGCTTGTGATTATCGAATCGGGGACAATCTATGCCGCAGCCTCCGCAGCGGTCAATTTTTTTGAAAAGTTAGAAACGAACTGTTTGAACAATTGATTCGATACGGTGCTAATCAATCGTGAACCAAACTGGGCAATCTTTCCATTAACTGTAACATCCATAATGGCATCGAGCTTTACCCCTCCTTCATCTCGATCGCTAAGGTCGATTGTCATCATCATTTCGGCATTTCCATTTCCCTTGGAGTCAACACCATCGCCTCTGATGATAATCTTACGATTTTCTAGGTCGATCTCCTTATAATAAATATCGGCATCATACTTCACGCCCATCGGGCCAAATTTCATGCCCACTTTTCCCTTGTAATGGTTGTCACCTACCTTTTCGTCTATGGAGACCCCAGGTACGCAATCCATAATCTTTTCAGGGTCAATAAGGTGTTCCCAGACCAATTCGGTGCTTTGAGGAACTTCGAATGATTTATCTAATTGTGTTTTCATAGATTTTCTTCAGTTAAGGTCATTCCCGCGTAGGCGGGAATCTGTTTAATGTGTGTTCTGCACTTTCTTTATGGGTTGCGCTTTTTTTCTCTAGTTCGCGTGTTATGATAAAGGTTTGGGCTTTCAGACCCCTCCGCTTTTCCACAGTAAAGTGGAAAACCACCTCCCCTCGTCTGAGGGGAGGAGTCTTTACCTTTTTACATTTTTCAACTTTTGTCATCTGTCTTCCGTCATCTGTCTTCCAACTTCCAACTTCGTACCTCGTACCTCTAACTTCGCACCTATCTACCCAGTAGCTTTTGCTTCCTGAATCGCTTCCCAAACCTTTGCCGGTGTAATCGGAATGTCCAAGTGCTCAATGCCTAGCGGGGCCAATGCATCGATGATAGCATTCGCAATCGCTGGTGGTGCGCCTACAGTTGGCGATTCCGCGACACCTTTTGCACCTAACGGGTGGTGCGGTGATGGGGTAATCGTATGGCCTGTTTCCCAATGCGGGGATTCTACCGCAGTGGGTACCAAATAATCCATAAAGGTTCCGTTCAAAACATTTCCTTCGTCGTCGTATTCGATACCTTCGTACATTGCTGGAGCGATTCCTTGGGTCAATCCCCCATGCACTTGGCCCTCAACGATCATCGGGTTGATGATATTACCACAATCATCGATCGCAACAAAACGTTTTACATCGATTGCACCAGTTTCTTCCTCAACCTCGACCACGCAGATATAAGCGCCGTTCGGGAAGGTCAAATTTGGTGGGTCGTAGTAGTGGGTTGCTTCAAATCCGGGTTCCAATCCCGGTGGAATATTGGTGTAAGCCGCAAAGGCAACATCTTGTATTGTTTTGGACTTTTCAGGAGCCCCTTTTACGAAGTACTTGCCAACCTCCCATTCGATATCCTCTTCGCTTACTTCCAGTAAATGCGCAGCAATTTTCTTGCCCTTGTCACGTAATTTACGTGCCGCCATCGCCGCCGCGGCACCAGCTGTTGGTGTACTTCTACTTGCGTAAGTTCCCAATCCGTACGGAGCAGTATCGGTATCGCCTTCATCGATTTCTATATCGGTATATGGAATTCCGAGTTCCTCCGCCAATATTTGGGCATAGGTGGTCTCATGACCTTGCCCTTGTGACTTGGTTCCGAAACGCGCCAATGCTTTTCCGGTCGGATGTACTCGAATTTCCGCGCTATCGAACATAGCGATGCCTAAAATATCAAAGTCTTTTGATGGCCCCGCCCCCACTACTTCAGTAAAGGTGCAAAGGCCGATTCCCATCAATTTACCTTGGGCACGTTTTTCGGCTTGCTCCTTTTTATAATCGTCATAGCCCACCATTTCCATGGCTTTTTTCAAGGTAGCTTCATAGTCGCCACTGTCATAGCTCCACCCTAAAGGAGAGGCATACGGAAACTGCTCTTTTTTTATAAAGTTTTCCAACCGCAGCATCGCAGGATCTTTATCTATTTTAGCCGCCAGCTTGTCGACCATACGTTCGATTGCATGAACCGCCTCCGTCACTCGAAAAGAACATCGATAGGCAACTCCGCCCGGAGCTTTATTGGTATATACCGCATCCAACTCGGCAAACGCGTGTTCGTAATCATACGAACCGGTACAGATAGAGAACATTCCGGTAGGATATTTCGATGGATTTGCCGACGAATCGGTGTACCCATGATCCGCCAGTGTCGAAACTTTAAAAGCTTGGATTTTTCCTTCCTTGGTAGCAGCCAACTCACAATCCATATGATAATCGCGGGCAAAACCATTTACCAGGTTTTCAGAACGGTCCTCGATCCATTTTACCGGTTTTCCGATCAGGAAAGTTGCTGCAATAGCCACTACATAAGCTGGATAGACAGGTACTTTCCCTCCAAATCCACCTCCAATATCGGGAGAAATGATTCTGATTTTTTCCTCGGAAAGCCCTACATGCCCTGCAACCAATGCCACCACGGTACGAATGGCATGTGGTGCTTGGGTGGTTAAATAGACCAACAATTTTTGAGTATCCTTATCGTAAGATGCTACACATCCACAAGTTTCTATAGAAGCCACATGTATTCTCGGTAGATAGATGCGTTCTTTTACAACGACATCTGCCTTGGAAATAACGTCGTCGGTTTTGGCACGATCTCCTCTTTCCCAGTGGTAAATTTGATTGTCTTTTTGTCCTTCTTTATCTGGTCGTAATAAGGGCGCATCATCGTCCAGGGCTTTGAAAGGATCTACAATGGCCTGCATCGGTTCGTAATCGACCTCAACGGCTTCCGCCCCGTCAACAGCTATATAACGGTCTGTTGCAATTACGGCACAAACTTCTTGAGACTGATGCATAACCGTATCCGTGGGAAGAACCATTTGCGTATCCGACAACAAGGTCGGCATCCAATGCAGGTTGTATTGTGCCAAATCCTCACCGGTAATAACAGCTAAAACGCCATCAATGGCCAGAGCCTTTTCTTTATTGATGCTTTTGATTTTGGCATAGGCATACGGACTGCGCACCATAACCATAGTCAGTTGACCTGGCAGCTTTACGTCATCTACATAATTGCCCTTGCCATGAAGAAATCTTGCATCTTCTTTTCTTTTTACAGAGTGACCCATTCCGCCAACCTCTGCTGATGTTTTACATTTAAACATAATTCCTATTTTTTGAGGTTAGACAGTTGCTTCTTTTTCTTTTGCCATTTCTTTGGCTGCCTGCTGAACGGACTTTACGATATTGTTATAACCCGTACATCTGCAAAGATTTCCTGAAATACCCCAACGAATTTCCTCTTCCGTCGGATTAGGATTATTCTTTAACAGATCAAGAGATCTCATTATCATTCCCGGCGTACAGAATCCACAATGCAGTCCGTGTTGGTCGTGAAACGCCTGTTGTAACGGATGATTTGTGCCTTCGGCAGCAACGCCTTCAATAGTGGTGATCTCAGCGCCATCGGCACGAACGGCCAGATAGGTACATGACTTAACTGATTTACCGTCCAAAAGAATAGTACAGGCCCCGCAGTTGGACGTATCACAACCAATATGGGTGCCCGTCAAATCAAGATTTTCCCGTATAAAATGCACTAAGAGCAAACGAGAGTCTACTTCAGCGGAGACGCTTGTTCCATTAATTGTCATTGATATTTTGTGTTTTGCCATAGCTGTTTTTATTGTCTTGCTCTTTCTAAAGCTTTGTTCAACATTCGTTTTGTAATCGTGTTTACGATGGATCTTTTATACGCTTCCGATCCTCTCAAATCAGATTCGGGTTCGCAATCTTCGCCGGCCATCTGACCAACCTGTTCGATAAGATCATCGGTAATTTCCTTTCCCCTGAGCAATTCTTCACCTCTCTCCAATCGCATGGGTACCGCGCTGACATTGGTCAAACCGATACCTATTTCTTGGCAAGTACCACTATCATCCAACTCCACATGAACCGCGACCCCCGCCGTGGCATAATCCCCAACTTTTCGTTCTACTTTATGATAGGCCCCACCACTTCCTTTTTTTGCCTTCGGAATTTGAATTTCAGTAAGTATGTCACCCGGTTCCAAAGCCGTCATGTAAAATCCGTGGAAAAACTCGTCAATGGGAATTGATTTTTCCCCATTCGCACCTTTGGCAATAATCGTCGCTCGCATTGCAAGCATCAAGGCAGGTTGATCGTTGGCCGCATCACCATGGGCTATATTACCACCAATAGTACCCACATTTCGAACCGATGGGTCCGCCGTCAGCCAGACGGCATCACCGAAAATAGGGTAACTTTCCTTTAACAGGGCATTGTGCTCCATCTCGGTCTGCGTGGTCAAAGCACCTATCTTGAGCGAGTCGCCCTCTTCCTTAATATAGGATAGACCTTCAATTTTACTAATGTCTATAATGTGTTCGGGGGTGGCAAAGCGAAGTTTCATCATCGGTAGCAAGCTGTGGCCGCCCGACATGTATTTCGCTTCCTCACCCAGCTCTTGTGACAAGGTAATCGCTTCTTCCAATGAAGCGGCCTTGTGATAGTTGAAATTCGCTGGAATCATAATTTTTTAGGAATTAATTTAAGAGGTAAGTGTTAAATGTATCATTTTTATTCTAATATGACAACACTATTATCACAGGAAAAACAATTTACCAATTGAAATGGTGCTAGTAAAAATTATGTGTCAGTCTCGGAAAAATTAAATTGTATTTTGAGATAATCAGTACCTTTAACTATTGCAAAATTGAGATTGAAAATGTACGCTCAACTGTATTTCGATTACAATGCCACCACTCCTTGCGCAAAAGAAGTGGTTGATGCGATGTTACCTTATTTTCATGAAGATTTTGGAAACCCGTCGAGCAGTCACCACCCCTATGGTTGGTTGGCGAAAAGTGCTGTTGAGGATGCCACGGAAGCCATTGCCAAAAATCTTGGTGTCTCTCCCAGAGATTTGGTATATACTTCCGGGTCTACAGAGAGCATCAATATGATCTTGAAGGGTATTTGTAAAAAATATCGCGAAAAAGGAAATCATATTATTACGACCAAAGTTGAACACAAAGCCGTTTTGGATACCTGTGCTTTTTTAGAGGAAGATGGATTTGAAATCACTTATTTGGATGTTGGTTCTGATGGATTAATTCGCATAGAAGATTTTAAAAGTGCCCTTCGACCAGAAACCATTCTGGTATCTATAATGTATACCAATAACGAAACTGGAATCATTCAACCTCTGGATGAAATTGCAACTTCGACTCACGAAAATGGAAGTCTTCTTTTTTCAGATACGACCCAAGCTTTGGGCAAGATGCCTTTGGATTCTGTTTTCGGACTGCTGGATTTTGCTTGTTTTTCGGGCCATAAAGTTTACGGACCCAAGGGAATCGGACTTACCTATATTAAAGGCAATGCCAATTATGATAAATTACCAAGTCTAATCCAAGGCGGGGGACAGCAAAAGGGACAACGAGGGGGCACTATCAATACACCTCTAATTATAGGAATGTCAAAGGCAATTGAAGATGCTTACGAAAACCTGATGGAAGAAACCAAAAAATTAGAAGTCTTGCGCGATACATTGGAAACTGGTTTGCTCGAAATTGAGATGGCGATTTCCAACAATAAAACTGCCCATCGTTTGCCAAATACTGTACATGTTTCCTTTCCCTATGTAGATGGGGCGAATCTTTTGACTGCTTTGAGTGGGCAAATTGCCGTTTCGAATGGGTCTGCTTGCAATTCCGCTTCGGTAGAACCTTCACATGTGCTATCCGCGATGGGTGTAGAACGGAGTTTGGCCTATGCTTCTTTGCGTTTAAGCATCGGTCGGTATACCACTTCAGAAGACATTGAAAAGGCCGTTGAAATAATTACTGCGGAAGTCTCAAAACAAAGGGAAAGTAATATACTTTGGGAAAGAAGATAACTATTCCAAGTTCAGCTTCCCTTCTATTAAGGTAAGGAAGCTAATTTCGCTCATGAATCGGCCCAGCCTTTTTTCGAAGCATGCCACCAGTCTTCCCTGAAAAAACACTTAAAATTTCACTAAACAGGCTCATGGCAATTTCTTCGGGTGTATTGGCGCCGATTTCCAATCCGCATGGGGCATAAATTCTTTGGAGTTCTTCATCTGAAAATGTAATTCCGCTTGACTTAAATTCCATTATCATTTTATCAAAACGCTTTCGCGGACCCAACGAAGCGATATACGGTGCGGAACTTTTAATCAATTCTTTCAAATTGGCATAATCGGTTTTATAATCATGTGCCATCAAAATGATCGCTGTGCGCCTATCTACGATTGGTCGCGTTTCATCATCTTTGGGGTATAGGTTTTTGACCGATTGTAATTTTTCCTTTTTTAGTTTTTGAATATTTCCGGTCAGGCTGACATCCCAATCCATAACTTTTGCCATTTCCAGCATGGGATAGACATCATAATTATCCCCATAAATCGCCAGATGAAATTGTGGCGGAATCAATTCAATAAAAACACTCGCTTTTATTCCTTCTTTCTCAAAATGATAGGTCTTTGATTTTTTGTTCTTCAAGACATCCTGAATTTTATCCTGAAGAAAACTGCGCAATCCGCGATGATTACAATCTTCTAAAGATGAAGTATCCCTGTCATAGTAAAAACTTCTTCCTAACGGAATCGTATCAATATCAGAATTCAAGGCAGTTAATGTGGCAATAACATGCTCCCCCCTATCTGAAACACATTTTTGTAGCATTTCAAAAGTCGGAGAATTTTCCGAAAGGGGCGAAATCAAAACATCTATGACGCCATTGCAGCCAAGACCCACCCCTATTTCATTTTCCTTAGATGTGTCATACGTTACAATTGATGGTTCTTGTTTGAGAATTGCAATTTGAGAACGTTTGAGGGCGTCGCCCTCTAAACAGCCGCCGCTGATTCCTCCCTCAAAAACTCCTGATTCAAAAACGAGCATTCTCGCTCCTTCCCTTCTATACGATGACTCCTCTACCCGTACTACCTGCGCTATGGCACATTTTTCTTTGGAGCTTTTAAAGGAATTGTAAAGTTGGAGTATTGATTTTATCTCTTTCATCTGTTAAGAAGGTCTTTTCTTTTTCGTAATAACACCCCTAATATATCTAAAAATAGCTATATTGAATATTCTAATTGCCAAGAAAGAAAATGAAGGATTCCTTTGACAGAACTATTGACTATGTGCGTATCGCAGTAACGGACCGATGTAATTTGAGGTGCTTTTACTGTATGCCTGCAGAAGGTATTCTTTACGAGCCCAAGTCGCATTTATTGAGTTATGAGGAAATTACGCGATTACTCAAAGTCTTGGGTAGTTTGGGATTTCAGAAGGTGCGTTTTACCGGTGGCGAGCCCTTTCTGCGTAAAGACTTTATGCATCTACTGGAAAATACGGCAAAAATCGAGGCCTTTAATTCGATTCATATCACTTCGAACGGAACACTTTTACAACAGCATATTCCAAAGTTGAAAGAACTGGGCATTACCAAAATCAACCTGAGTATCGATTCTTTGGACAGCGAACGCTTTCATAAAATTACGAGAAGGGATGATTATGAAAAAGTGATTCAGACCTTTAATATGTTGGTGGAAAACGGGTTCAAGGTCAAGCTCAATGCCGTGGTCATGCATGGCATCAATACCCAAGATATCATTCCCTTGGCCGAGTTGGCAAAAGACCATCAAGTCGATGTCAGGTTTATCGAAGAAATGCCTTTTAATGGAGGCTACAAGGAAAACACCAAAATGTACAGCGCAAAAAACATCTTGGGTGATTTACAGGAAGCATATCCTAACTTGAAAGAACTCCAAAATCGTCATGGCGATACGGCGACTTTGTACCAAGTACCCGATTATAAAGGAAACATTGGTATAATCGCTGCTTTTTCAAGAACCTTTTGCAATACCTGCAATCGACTACGAATTTCTTCTAAGGGGGAAATCAAAAGTTGTTTGTATGATGATGGTGTTTTCAATATTCGTGATTATATGCGTTCCGGAGTTTCAGATGAAGAATTGGCCGCTAAGTTTCGGGAAATCGTCCGTTTGAAACCGAAAGACGGATTTGAAGCTGAAAAAATGCGCAGAGCACCAAAAGCTGCGATGCAAAGTATGAGTAGCATTGGTGGGTAAAACGCAATGCGCTTCACGCTAATCGCATATCGCCGGTTATGCGCTTTTTTTGCGCAAAACACAAATCAAAAAAATTAGTGAATAGTTAATCTAGCATAATTCCAATCGCAAATTGTACGCTTTTAAATTGCGTATAGCGATGAGCGAATAGCCAAAAATGAACAACATCTTTATCCCATACGAGCAAGCCCTTTCGATTCTAACTGAACACAAAAGTGATTTTCCAATCGTCTCAAAACCTTTGGAAGAATGTGTCGGTGCCTACTTGGCCGAAGATTTATTATCAGATCGGGACTTCCCACCTTTTGATCGGGTCACAATGGATGGAATTGCCATTCCATACACAGCTTTCGAAAAGGGTCAACGGAAATTTAAAATCGAAGCCGTTGCTCCAGCCGGAATTCCACAAAAAAAATTGAAAGACACTTCCAACTGTATCGAAGTGATGACAGGTGCCATTATGCCCAAAGGAGTGGATACCGTAATCCGCTATGAGGATTTACTTATCGAAAATGGCATCGCCATGATTAATTTAGATGACCTGAACCGCAAGCAGAACATACATTTCAAGGGTATCGATATTGCCAAAAACACCCGTATTGTCGAAAAAGGGAAACAGCTATCCAGCGCCGAAATCAATATCGCCGCGGCAGTAGGAAAGGCTGAATTAAAAGTTGTGCAATTGCCAAAAGCGATCATTATTTCCACAGGGGACGAACTCGTTCCCGTTTCCGAAACACCTGAGTTGCACCAGATACGTCGCTCAAATATCTATGGGATAAAGAATACGCTGACCGAATGGGGGTTGGAAGCAGATTTGGAACATCTACCCGATGACAAAGAAAAAATGCTGTCAATCATTTCGCAGCTCTTAAAGGAATATGAACTATTGATTTTTACCGGTGGCGTCTCAAAAGGTAAATTCGATTATTTGCCCGAGGTTCTCGAAAAACTCAATGTCAAAAAACACTTTCATAAAATACAACAACGCCCTGGCAAACCTTTTTGGTTCGGCACGAACAGTACCGGCAGAAAGATTTTCGCACTACCCGGCAACCCCGTTTCCGCTTTTGTTTGTGTGTATGTGTATTTACAATACTGGCTGAAAGAATCACTTGGTCTGGAATCTGAAACCTTATATACGGAATTGAAAAAGGACGTGGAATTCAATCCTGATTTGGTATATTTTTTGGAAGCAAAGTTGGAAAGTCGTGCCGATGGAACGTTAATAGCCGACCCAATAAAGGGGAACGGCTCAGGAGATTTCGCCAATCTTGTAAAAACTGACGGATTCTTAATATTACCCCAAAATAAAAGCCAATTTTTTGCGAATGAGGTCTATCCTTTTGTACCTTACCGAAAGAAATGGTAATTTCTTCCTATGGAAATCACAAAGACAGGATGCTGTAAAAACAAGGTGCACACTCCTAAAAAAGTGGAAGCTGCAAACGGTTCCATGTCTTTTCTTTCTACCGTATTATTAATTCTTATTCCGAAATGCCCATTATGTCTAACCGCGTATATGAGCGCCGCGGTCTTATTTTTTGATATTGAATATACCACTTTGGTGCCCGTTCTGTTACATACGAAACCCGTGATGGGTCTAATTATTATCACAATGATTCTTTTGAATCGAAAAGATCAAAGAACGATTATCTCCTTGGCGATTTCGGGAATAGCATTTACATTTTTGATTTTGAAAACCTATTTCGCCACAGCTTTATTTATTCCTGATTGGATACTTTATATCGCTTTTATCTTTGCGATTTGGTACAATGGCAACTTCCAATATTTCTATCGGTTTATTCGCTTTGGGAGGAAGGGAAAGGTAGTTTCTTCTTAACTTAATTTCTTCTCTAAGGATTTACACGAACCATTACTTTAAAAAGAAGAGTTGCAGAAAATTGGTTATGTCTCAGAAGCGATTCCTTTTACGATACTCGGCTAGTAAGTCGAAAAACTCTCCAATTATTCGGAAGGCCGGGTCAACCGTCATATTTATTTTGAATGATAAATTCATACCCGATCCGCCCAAAGTTAATTTGATTCTACTCGTATTCTTATTTTGAGGATGTCTTTTAAATTTATGACCTTAAATTTCTCACATATTATTTAGAAACCATCTAAATAATTACATAAAACCATTATTTTTTTGTTAAATAACTGTCATATTCATACTTTAAACCTTAGGAAATAAATATCTAACAAATTATGGCAAACGTACTATGGTTACAGGGAGGTGCATGTAGTGGAAACACCATGTCTTTTTTGAATGCCGAGGAACCTTCGGTGGTGGAACTTATCACTGACTTCGGGCTAAACATTTTGTGGCACCCAACTACCGGTTTACAGATTGGGGACCAAGTTCAAGACCTATTAAAGGATATCATCGCAGGAAAAGTACAGATGGATATTCTCGTATACGAAGGTTCATTGATTCAAGGCCCGAACAATACGGGTTCAATGAATTTCTTCGCTGACCGTCCGATGATGGACTGGATTAAAGAGCTTTCTGAGGTGGCAGGTTATGTAGTCGCAATTGGCGATTGTGCTACCTGGGGAGGTATTCCGGCGGTACCGCCAAACCCTAGTGAATCAACCGGATTGCAATTTCATAAAAAGAAAAAAGGTGGTTTCCTCGGAGCGAATTATGTCTCCAAAGGTGGTTTGCCGGTAATCAATATTCCAGGTTGCCCGGCGCACCCCGATTGGATTACGCAGATTCTCGTCGCCATTTCAGTTGGCAGAATTGGGGATGTTCAGATAGACGATTACCACAGACCAAAGACATTTTTTACTGATTTCGTTCAAACGGGCTGTACCAATGTGGTCAATTTTGCCCAAAAGGTAGACGGTGGTTTTGGTAAAAGAGGCCACGGATGTCTGTTCTTTGAGGTTGGGTGTAGAGGTCCAATGACCAGGGCAAGTTGCAACAATATTCTATGGAACAGGCAATCAAGTAAAACACGTGCCAATCATCCGTGTCTCGGATGTACCGAACCTGGTTTCCCACATCACGACCTAATGAAAGGGAGTGTACTGAAAACGATGAAGCATTTAGGGGTTTTCCCGAAAGAAGTTCCAACTGGCAGAAACAAACTGGCCTATTATATGGAGGCGGGCTTCCAAAAAGTAATGCCTACCAATAATCAAGTGCACCAAGCATCCAAATAAATACAATTTAAACAACTAGAAAATGGAAGTTCAAGAATTAAATATATCGCCTGTTGGTCGCGTCGAAGGAGATTTGGACGTAAACGTAACCATTGACAACGGTAAGGTGGTCAAGGCTCATACCCAAGCGGCCATGTTCAGGGGGTTTGAAAAGATAATGGCGGGTAAAGACCCCCAATCGGGACTTATCGTTACCCCTAGGATCTGTGGTATCTGTGGAGGTTCACACCTCTATTGCGCCTCTTCGGCACTTGATACCGCCTGGGGCACCAAATTGCCGCCCAACGCCTTGCTTTTAAGGGCAATTGGTCAAGCCAGCGAATCATTGCAAAGTAACCCTAGATGGTACTATGCGATTTTTGCAACAGATATGGCCAACAAAAAATTCGCCGATAAACCCTTGTACAAAGAAGTAGTAAAACGTTGGGCAGCCTATGTTGGGACAAGTTTTCAAATTGGGCTTACGGCAAGCGGTTTGCCAGTTCAAATATATGCCTTGTTCGGCGGTCAATGGCCGCATTCAAGTTATATGGTACCCGGCGGTGTAATGTGCGCACCAACCTTGAAGGATATCACAAGGGCCCATGCCATTCTTGCGCAATTCAAGAACGATTGGTTGGAACCCATTTGGTTAGGTTGCACCATAGAGCGCTACATGAAAATAAAATCTTGGGATGATTTAATGGAATGGTTGAATGAAAATGATTCCCATAAAAACAGTGATCTAGGGCTGTATATTCGAGCCAGTCTCGAATTTGGACTGGACAAATTCGGTCAGGGTGTAGGCAAGTATATTGCTACTGGCACCTTCTTGCACAAAGACAAATATAACAATCCGACCATAGAGGGCAGAAACGATGCACTCATAAGTCCGAGTGGCGTTTACGACGGGGAAAATTATAGGGTCTTCGACCATATGAAGGTCGGTGAGCATGTTGCTCATTCTTGGTATGGCGATCAGGAAGACGGACTACACCCTTGGGATGAACCGCTACCTAATCCTGTACCCTCGCAAACGTTACATGATTCCGATTTTTCGGGGAAATACAGTTGGGCGAAAGCACCACGCTACGATGGTATGGCCTGTGAAGCCGGACCCTTGGCCAGATGTATCATGTACGGCAATCCTGCCAACCTAGAGCATCAGACCAGAGATCCCTTATTTAGTGATATTATGGAGAAAATGGGGCCTAGCGTATTTGTACGGTCCTTGGCCAGAATGCACGAAACCACGATGCTTTATACCAATATTGAAAAGTGGCTTTCCGAGATTGATCTTGATGGCGAATTCTATATTAAGCCCGTTGAGAAGGATGGCAAAGGTTTTGGGGCTACCGAGGCAATTCGGGGTGCATTGGCACATTGGATAGAAATCAAGAATGGAGTTATTAAAAACTATCAGGTCATTGCACCGACTACATGGAATGTAGGTCCGCAGGACAAGGGTGGAAATCCAGGCCCTATAGAATCAGCCTTGCTGGGTACACCGATCGATGATCCGTTAGACCCGGTTGAAGTAGGAATGGTGGCGCGTTCCTTTGACTCTTGTCTGGTATGTACGGTACATGCCCATGATGCGCAAAGCGGTGCCGAGCTATCAAGATTTAAACTATAACTTCTGACATATAGTTTTTTTGAGACTTTCCTGGGGGTGGTAACCCCGGGAAAGTTTTTTACTTTAATAGAAACGAAAATAGATGAAAACGGCAATAATGGGATTTGGGAATCCTGTTCGGAGCGATGACGCGGTAGGCATTTATGTTATTGAACAGCTACGAGAAAAACTTCCTGAATCTGAGGAGATAAGCATTTTTGATATGGGTACAGCTGCTTTTGAGGTACTTTTTGGTTTAAAAGGACATGATAAGATTATTTTGGCGGATGCAGTCTTGAATAGTAATGAACCCGTAGGTACTTTGTTTAAAGTGCCTGCGGAAGAAGTAATGAGAACTCCACAAGACGATCCTTTGGTATTTCTCCATGGCATGAAATGGGACCAAGCCTTATCCTATGCCAAAAAAATACTTCAAGACGAATATCCCGAAGATATTCATGTGTACTTGGTGGCTATTCAAAATACCAAACTCGAAGTCGATTTAAGTAATATAGTGAGAGATGCCGGCGATAAAGTAGTTCAACTTATTCTGGAAGATTTAAACCAATCGATACCAACGTGAAGGCAAAGATCAGCCTTAAATCTTCGCATATCTATATCGTAAGCGAATTGATTAAGCCCATTTTCGGGGATGTTCCATACGCCTACATCACTTATGTTAAAGAACAAGGTACCATTTTAATCACGCCCGTATCGAGTCAATGGTTTGTTAAAATGTACAAACCCACGCAGTTTCTATTAAAATCCCGTAACTTAAAGGGTGATAGAACTCTTGCCATACGAGAGCTTTTGATCGACAATAATTTGGATATGACCGATAGAAATTTGGAATATGAAGTCATTGAAAAAACGAATCTGATAAAAGTAAGTATATCATGACAGCCAATGCAAATGAGAATTGGTTACTCGATGCCGAGGTGCAGTATACGATAACACCTATTAAAGGTAGGTGGGAAGTATCCCTCATATTTATCAATACCAAAGACCCAAATCAGTTTTTAATTCAGACCATCGGTGATTATCGATCCGAGCGACTGGCTGAAATTTGTGGCAGAAGTATGCAGCAAACAGCAGCCAAAGACCCAAGGGGGACACAAAAAGTAGACAAAAATGCTCACGATATTAACAAGAACTGATACAAGTCAGCAAGTTGAGGATGCCGTGGCATCTGTAAATCGGTTAGATGAATTGGTAACCGTAACTATAGATGCTAACATTATAGTAGACCTGAAAACCTTGGTAGTCGATTCAGATAAAATCATAATTCCCTTAGACTGGTATGATTTGGAACCGCCATACATTTTTCCCAATACTCCGTTTACGAAGGAAAATCTACTTGCTTTGGTTTTTTATAAAATCGGAAACCATCAAAAGGCTTTTGAATTTGTTAATGAAGATTCCGCTCTATATTATCACTTACTGATCGCAACACATTTACAATTTGGCTATGAGATTTCTGAAGACATGGTTGTTTTCTCCCATAAGAGTTCTTCGCATAATTTGGCTATTCTCCATCACTATGGCATGCTACAAAATTCTGTTGGGCTTATTAACATAAAAGCTTTTTATAAGGAAGCTATAAAACGTTCTGAAAACGACGAAGTAAAAGTATTTACCACGAAGCACTTTTTGAATTTACTTCTAGATGTAGGTGAATTAGAAACCGCAAAAAAACTAGCTAGGGAACAGGCTTCAATTGCCATTTCAGATGATGCGAAAAATGCGATGAATACGCATTTAGCAGGAATTCTCATGGCTCAATTACAAGTGCCATATAATCAGCAAGGATTAGATTCCGTACATGAACTGCAATTACAGTCCATAGCACATTTCGAAGCAAAAGGTCAAAAGATACAGGCAGGTATGTTATTGGTTGACGCGGCAGAAGTGGCTAATTTTAAGGAAGACTTTATCGCATCCAAAGAACTGATTAATAGAGCGATTCAATATTTCAAGCAAGAAGATATTCCAGAGTTTTTAGGAGAAGCTGGTTTCAAAAAAGCCATCCTATTATATACGTGGTCGAAGAATGGAAGTCCGCAATATTACAAAGCTGCCATCAACGCATTTCAAGATGTATTGAAAGTATTCAAGCGAGATACGCATCCGCAGAAATTCGCTGATGTACATCATAATTTGGCTTTGATTTATTCTGAAATTCCGGTATCTGCGGAAGAAAAACCAATGTGGACGGCCTTCTGCGCATCATCTTTTAAAGAGGTACTAGCGTTTTACAATAGGGAAGAATACCCATATGAAAATGCGATGGCAAGTCATAATTATGCAACCGCCTTAATGCATTTTCCTCCAGCAAAAATTCATGACAATCTTGAAAAAGCCGCTGGGCTATTTGAAAACGCACTTGAAGTAAGAACGGCGGGTAAATATCCTTTTGAACGCGCTTTGACCCTTATGAACCAGCTAGAGTTGGCTTGGTTGACCCACAATGAAAATAGTGCCGAAGAATTGAAAAAATATGAAGAAATGAAAGCCAAAGCCAACGAAATAAAATCCCTGGTGACCGATGTAGATTTGGTATCAAAAGCTGATGAACATCTAGAACAATTGGAAAAAGTGAAAAGTTTAATTTAGTCATTTACTATGCACGAAACTTCTATTGTAAATAGTATTATTAAAACATTGGAGCAGGAATTTGAGGCTGAAAAACTAGCCAAAATGAGGGGCATTTATGTAAAAGTCGGCATCCTGTCCAACATTGAGCCTAAATTATTGCACAGTGCCTATCATGCCTATGGCCATTCAGATGAAAGATATCACGACGTAACTTTGCATATTGAATCGACGACCCTGAAAATTCAATGCGAGGTATGCGATCATATTACGGATGTGAAGAACTATCGATTTATTTGCGAGAATTGTGAAAGGCCCAGTAAAAATGTAATTCAGGGCGAGGAAATGCTCATTCACAAAGTAGAATTCGAAGATTAGTGGAAAAAAAATAGACCTCACATGTCTTTGAGACCTGTGAGACCTGTATAAAAGAATATTTATGATAGAAAAATCGACAAAAGCAGCCCGGGGAACAGTGCAATGCGAAAACACGAACATCAATTTGCTCAAAGCAAATGATTTTGTGGCAGATATTATTAAAAAGGAAATGGCCAAAACAGGCACCTTGTTAATAAACATAACATCTTCCGCTGGAAGTGGTAAAACCACCTTAATGCAGAAAACAGCAGAAAAACTAAAGGATAAAATAACTATGGCCGTGATGGTCGGCGATTTAGAAACCGAACGTGATGCAGAACGAATTCGCGAAACAGGTATTCAGGCCTTACAAATAGTAACTGGAGGCATTTGCCATTTGGAGGCACAAATGGTACATCAAGTACTTGACCAGTTCGATTTGGAAAACATTGATTTACTATTTATTGAGAATGTTGGAAATCTCGTTTGTCCATCATCGTTTGACTTGGGCGAGGACTATCGCGTTACCCTGATGGCGACAACCGAAGGTGATGACAAGCCCAAAAAGTATCCAAAGATGTTCTTGACTAGCGATATGATGTTGGTTTCAAAATGCGACTTACTGCCTTATGTTCCGTTTTCGGTAGATGCTGTGGTAAAAGATGCGCGGGAGGTAAACCATGAAATAGAAGTGCTGCAAGTTTCATCAACGAACGGAGAGGGGATAGATGAATGGTGTGATTGGTTGCTAGAAAAAATCGAACAGAAGAAAGGATAATGCCTAAATGCCAAAAACCTTTGAAATTACTATTTCTGGACAGGTACAAGGGGTAGGTTTCCGCCCTTTTGTCTATGGCTTAGCGAAACAATTTCAACTTAGTGGTTCAGTTTGCAATAATCAAAACGGGGTACTAATTCATATTAATGCCCCGGAGGAAAAGGCAAATGATTTTCTGGTTCAACTACTAGAAAATGCGCCATCAATTTCCGTCATTCAATCGCACTCGATTTCCGAAATTCCTTTTCAAGAATTTGATGATTTTAAGATAATTCCTTCGGAAGCAAAAAATCAAATCAATATTCCATTAACACCCGATTTTGCAATTTGTGAATCTTGTAAAACTGATATCAGGAATTCAAATAATCGTCGTCAGGGTTACGCATTTACTACCTGTACCAGTTGCGGGCCTCGATATGCGGTAACCACAAAATTCCCGTTTGAACGGTCTAGCACAACAGTTTCTGCCTTTAAAATGTGTGCTGGTTGTCAAACAGAATACACCAACCCTGATAACAGGCGATTTCATTCGCAAACGAATAGCTGCGCAGATTGTGGGATTCAATTGAAACTTCAAGATTATGACGGAAGACAATTTGATGGAGACCAAAAGAAGCTCATAAAAAAAGCCTCCTACTTCATCCGAAATGGAAGTATTCTAGCCCTCAAAAATACAAACGGTTATCTGCTCTGTTGCGATGCTAATAACAAGTCGGCGATAAAACGTTTACGTGAGAAAAAGCAACGCCCTTCAAAACCTTTTGCACTACTCTATCCATCCCTAGAAAAAATCAAAAAAGATTTTAACCTAAGTGCTGTAGAAGAAAACGCGCTTACTTCTTCTGTTGCCCCGATTGTGATTTTGAACCCGAAGGAGTCTATTCATGATTTGGAACAGGAAAATATCGCTCCGGGATTAAATCAATTAGGTGTCATGCTACCATCGTCAGCTTTGCTAGCACTTTTAATGGACGAACTTGGCTCTCCGATCATCGCCACCAGCGGAAACATTCATGGTTCTCCCATAATTTCCGGAGAAGAGGATGCCATCCAAAAATTAACAAAGGTCGCTGACTACTTCTTGCACCATAATTTGAAGATTTCCTTCCCCCAGGATGATTCAGTTGTTCGATTTTCAGGCGAGCATCAAATCATATTAAGACGCTCCCGCGGATTGGCCCCTAATTATATGGGTCTATCCAATTCAAGCGATGAGAAGATATTAGCAATGGGCGCGCATTTGAAAAGTACATTTACATTTGTGCCCAACTCACATACCTACATAAGTCCGTATTTTGGGAATCTCGATAGTTATGCTGTTTCCGAAAGATTTCAGGATAGTATTGGAAAATTTGAAAAGCTGTTTCAAACAGAACCTGAAGTAATTTTGATAGATGCGCATTCACAATATCAAAGTAGTATTTTGGGAAGGGAATTGGCTGAAAAATGGAATGCGGAATGCATCCCCATTCAACATCACACAGCCCATTTTGCAAGTGTTTTGGGAGAGCACAATTTATTTGGCTCCAAAGAAAAAATACTAGGTGTAGTTTGGGATGGTACCGGATTGGGAGAAGACGGTATGATTTGGGGGGGCGAATTTTTCTCCTATCAAAACCATGCCGTGGAAAGGCTGTCCCACTTTGAATATTACGATTGGTTGGCTGCGGATAAAATGGCGAAAGAACCCCGGTTGTCATTGCTCAGTTTGCTTCCCGATGGAGAAAAGGAAAGGGCCAAGAATAAATTTTCAGATACAGAATGGAAAGTCTACTCAAAAATGTTGGAGAACAATCCCTTGAAAACTTCATCTGTGGGTCGCTTATTTGATGCGGTTGCATCACTTCTAGGTATTATCGATATTACTTCCTACGAGGGGGAGGCGGCCATGCTATTGGAAAATGAAGCAAGAATGTATATTGGAAATGATTGCCTAAATTTTTTAGCGGGCGTTGCCTTTCAAAACATCCCAACAAAAACTATTATCCAAAATATCCATCAAGCTATGGTAAACGGCTTTTCGATTCCGCAGATTGCGAAGAGTTTTATCCATACACTTGCGCTGGTAATTTTTAAAATAGCAAAGCAGAATAATTTTAGTCATATTGCCTGTAGTGGAGGGGTTTTTCAAAATTCAGTTCTTATTCAAAAGCTTATAAAGCTTGCCGAAAATTCAAAAACAAATCTAAAATTTAATCGTATATTGCCTAGTAATGACGAAAACATTTCGTTCGGTCAGTTATCTTATTATCAGCATATTAAAAAATAAATTATGTGTTTAGCGATCCCAGGAAAAATCAAAAGTATTGAAATGCAATATGACGGTATGGTTCGTATGGCCAAAGTGTCGTTCGGGGGCATTACAAAAGAAGCTAGTTTAGAAATGTTGCCGGATGCGGATGTTGATGATTATGTCTTGGTGCATGTGGGTGTGGCCATTAGTAAGGTTAATGAAGAAGAAGCGCAAAAAACGTTTAAATATTTAGAGGAAATCGGCGAATTAGGAGAGCTGGAAGATGTCGATGAATATTTGCCCAAATCGGAATAGTTATGAAGTATATGTCGGAATATCGCGACCCTGAACTCGCAAAAAAATATCTCGAAGAAATCAAGAACACGGTTTCTAGACCTTGGTCGATTATGGAAGTTTGCGGTGGTCAAACGCATAGCCTTGTAAAAAACGGCATCATTGAAATGTTGCCAGATTCGGTTACCATGATACACGGACCTGGTTGTCCGGTTTGTGTGACCCCTTTGAATTTAATTGATAAAGCGGTGTATTTGGCCTCTGTGAAGGGAGTTATTCTTTGCTCTTTTGGAGATATGTTAAGAGTGCCCGGTTCTCAAAAAAGTTTGCTTGAAGCAAAGGCAGAAGGTGCTGACGTTCGTATTCTATACTCTCCTTTGGAGGCTGTAAAAATAGCTGAAGATAATCCTGATAAAGAAGTTGTTTTCTTTGCCGTAGGCTTTGAAACTACTGCTCCGGCAAATGCTTTATCAGTTGTTCATGCGCATCGTAGGGGCGTAAAAAATTATTCCATTTTAGCTTCACATGTATTGGTGCCGCCAGCAATAAAAGCAGTAATAGATGATGAAGAAAGCAAGATAGACGGATTCTTGGCTGCTGGTCATGTATGTACCATAATGGGCAATACGGAATATCATCCAATATCGGCCAAATACAAAGTACCTATTGTAGTTACCGGTTTTGAGCCTTTAGACGTACTACAGGGCATTTTGATGGTTATCCGTCAACTAGAACAAAGTAAGTCAGAAGTTGAAAATCAATACGCACGTATTGTTCGTGAAGATGGAAACCCTGATGCGCAAAAAGTCATCGACGAGGTTTTTGAAGTCCGAAATCAGATGTGGCGCGGTATAGGGGAAATTCCAGATAGTGGTTACGCTGTTCGTGAAAAGTATGCCGAGTTTGATGCCACTAAAAAATATAATGTCACGATTGAAGAGGCAGCTGAAAACCCAGAATGTATTTCTGGTCAGATTATGAAGGGAATTAAAAAGCCTTTCGAGTGCTCACAATTTGGCAAAACGTGTAAACCTACAAATCCACTTGGTGCCCCCATGGTCAGTAGTGAAGGGGCTTGTGCGGCCTATTATCACTTTTCTGGACTAGTGGAAGCTTAATCAAATAAATGTCGGAGAACAACAAAATACGCATGCAGCTGAAATGCCCCATGCCCAAACTTGACTTTGATGTCATCACACTTGGGCATGGAAGTGGGGGCGTTTTAACTAATAAACTGCTTGATAGTGGTGTTTTTGACTTGCTGAAAAACGATATTCTAGACGAACGCCATGATGGGGCTTTTTTAGAATTAAATGGTAAAACTGCTTTTTCCACGGATAGCTTTTTGGTCTCGCCCATCTTTTTTCCTGGAGGGAATATTGGTGAGTTGGCCGTTAACGGAACGGTCAATGACTTGGCGATGTGCGGTGCTACTCCCAAATATCTTTCGTTAAGCTTTATCATTGAAGAAGGACTTCCTGTAAAAGAATTTTGGGATATTCTGGTAGCTATCAAATTCGCTTGTGAAAAAGCTGGTGTACAAATCGTTACTGGCGATACGAAAGTGGTTGAAAAAGGTAAGGGCGACAAAATTTTCGTGAACACTTCAGGAGTCGGGCCAATTCATCCCAAAGCCAATATCCGGGCAAAAAACATCTCGGTAGGAGATAAAATAATTATTAGCGGAAATGTTGCATCTCACGGTATGGCTATCATGTCAGTTCGTGAAGGTTTGGAATTTGACTCTGAAATCAAGAGTGATACCACCAATCTAAATCATACCATACTACGATTGATAGAGCAGTTTGGTTCAACTATTCATTTATTGACAGACCCAACTCGGGGTGGAGTTGCAACTGTATTAAAAGAAATTGCACAATCTTCAGAAATAGGAATTGACTTGATACAAAGTGATTTCCCCATGGATGAACAAGTGGCAAGTGCTTGCGAATTATTGGGATTAGACCCCCTATATGTAGCCAACGAAGGACTCTTTATAGCTTTTGTAGCCAAGTCTAAAGCCGAGGCTGTTTTAGCTGCTTTGCAGGAAGATGAAAATGGTCAAAATGCTCGAATTATCGGAAGCGTTGTTGCAGAACATCCAAAACAAGTCATTATGGAAAGTGCTATAGGAGGTAAGAGGGTTATAAGTATGCTTCCCGGAGAACAATTGCCTAGAATTTGTTAGTATGAATTTTGAAACGCTAGGCGAACACGTTACCAATTCCTATGTTTTTAAAGGTTCCGAAGAAATGCCATTCTTGGCTCCAAGAGGGGTTTTCACAACGGAGAATAAGCTCTTTGTTTCTGATACGGGGCGTAATCGCGTTTTTATCTGGAAAGAAATCCCAAAGAGGGAATATCAAGAACCCGATATTGTTTTAGGGCAAGTTGATGCCACAGAAACAGGTCGAAATGCTGGTGGAGCTGCAACGGCAAGTACATTACATTACCCTTCTGGAATATGGAGCAATGGCACCATCGTAATTGTTGCCGATGCCTGGAATCATCGTGTGCTGATTTGGCATTCACTGCCAACCGAAAACGGACAACGAGCCGATGTAGTCTTGGGTCAACCCGATTTCGAAGCAAACCAGCCCAATGTGAATGGCATAGGAAACAACCCTTCTGCACAAACCTTAAACTGGCCTTATGGAGTTTTCTCAGATGGAGAAAGCCTTTGGATAGCAGATACGGGAAATCGTAGAATATTGTTCTATGACGGGATTCCAAAAACTAATTTTTCCCCGGCGGATGAAGTCATCGGAAAACCGGATTTCACGATCAGGGATTATGAAAATCATGAACCTATTTGGCCGTATTCCGTTAAGGTAAATGCCAAAGGACAAATGGTCGTAGCTGACACTCAATTCTACCGAACACTACTTTGGAATGATGCAGACAAAGCATTTTCAAAACCAGCGGATAGTATCATTGGACAAACCGATTTTGATGCTTGTGGACAAAATCAGTTTGGATTGTTTCCATCTTCAAAATCATTAAACTGGACCTATGATGCCTGCTTTTACAAGGACGGACTTCTAGTTAATGATACTGGAAATAGCAGAATATTGTGGTTTGATAAAATCCCAACGAAAAATAATTCCGAAGCTACAGCGGTCATCGGGAAACGGGATTTTAAAACTGCAAGCGAAAACAAAGAAACCTTGACGGGAACTTCGAGTTCGTTGTACTGGCCTTTTTCAATAACTACACAAGAAAATAAACTAATCATTGCAGATACTGGAAATCATCGTGTAGTGATTACTGATTTGAAGCTCTAAAGACTCAGATAAAGCCAGTAAACACCGATGGCAATTGCGAAAATTCCTCCCGAAAGGCGAATCATTTTAAAAAGGGATTTGTTGTTTTGTTCTTTTGAGAAGTTCGCAAGTTGCCCAAGTAAAAACGTATAAATCGTCATTGCCAGAACCGTACCTAATCCGAAGCCAATGATATACTGAATACTATCAAATTGATTTTCAAATCCCAATACGGGAAGCAATAAAATAAAATGTGCTATTCCTGCGAGTCCATGTAAAACGCCTATCCCAAAAGATGACCATTGATTCTGTCTAACCTTTTTACTATGAGCGTGACTATGGTTTAGTTTACTTTCATCGTGCTCGTGTTCGTGCACATGAATATAGGGGTCTTCCCCGTCATGCACATGTGGATGTTTGTGGTTCTTTCTTTTGTAGAAAATACTGAATAACGCCCAGAGACCCACAATAATTAGAACAACGCCGACTAGCTGTTCGCTATGTTCCGATATTTTCTCTAACGGAATATATTGCCGAAATAGAAGAAAAAGCAACCCTATCAAGAGCATTCCTGTCAGATGCCCAAACCCCCATAGCAAGCCTATTTTCCAGACTTTTCGTCTGGTTTCAATCGCCAAAGGGGTAACAGCAGCCAAATGGTCCGGTCCTGAAACTACGTGCAAGACAGAAGCTGCTATACCAGCAAGTAATGGAAAACTCATCATTTGTTTTACAAAAGAACAATGTAGTGAAATTTCTTGTCAAAAATGCTTCTAACAAAAGTGTCAATTCGATCATTGTTGGTACGATATAAACATTTCATTCTTTAGTTCTTTAAAGTGATAATCCGAAGCCATTATAAATTATAATATGGTACTTTAAATCGGCCATTAAAAAGAACTAGGGAAGAAAATTACCTGTGTCCCAAAAATCGTTGGATTTATGGTACTATTCCAAAATCTCTATTGCAACCTGTTTTTCTCTTCTTCCGCTCCACCTCTTTTATCAGTTGATTTCAGTTTGATGTTTCCAAATTTATAGGAAACGCTCAACCGAAAAACTCGACTATCGTAATTGGTATCAATATCATAGCTACTATTGGCAAGGGTGCTGAAAGTCGTTCTTTTGCCTCTAGTATAGAAAATATCGTTGACTGCAAACTTAACGCTCATCTTGTTATCGAAAAATGTTCTACTAACTCCCAAGTCTAAGCCGTAATAGGACTTTAGGTTAAATACACCGTACACATTTGGGGAAACGTAATTGGCACTCAACTCGGCCGATGACTGATCGTCAATAGTAAAGGTGTGGTTCGTGTTCAGCTGCCAAGCTAGTTTTTCCAATTGAAGAGGTGCACCTTCTATTTCATCAGATTTATATTGGCTATAGTACATAGCAAGATTATTATAGGTGTTCCACCAATTAGTTACTTTGATAGGTGCATTAACATTCAAACTGTAAGAATTGAACCCATTGAGGTTGGCATCCGTTTGGGAAATCGATTGGGTCTCCTCATCGGTCAATAGTATAAAGGCAATTGCGTCTTTCGTATTACTGTAACTCAAATCAAATTTATATTTGTTCTTAAGTAAGTAACCAATGTTGTAGGTGTTGGTGTACTGGGGCTTCAAAAATGGGTTTCCGAATCGGAACGTGTATTGGTCAATGAAATAGACAAAAGGGTTCAATGAGGTATAATTGGGGCGGTCAATTCGTCTTCCATAACTGGCACTTATCGTATTTGAATCATTGATTTTTTTCTGAACAAAAAGTGTTGGGAACAAGTCCGTATAAGTTCTGTCAACAACATTTGCATCGGTTACGGAGTTTCCAGTTGAAGCCGTTCTTTCGGCCCGTAATCCGGCCTGAATACTGTACGATCCCAACTGAGTATTATAGTTGGCGTATGCGGCACTTATTTCTTCGCTATAAATAAACTGGTTGCTCCGTCTGTCATCATTCAAATAACTACCGTTAACCTGAAGTATATCAAATTGAAGGATGTTGTCCGTTTCGACCGAACTGTATTTTAGCCCCGCTTCCAGCTTTGAAGTTTCATTGAAAGGATGTGCGAAATCCACTTTTCCGACATAAATATCAGCATCTTGTGGGGTAAGGTTTCTGAAACTATCCATAGGCCGGTATTCATTCCGGTTTTCATCCAAAAAACGGTTGCTAAAATTAAAACTATCGTTTTTTCTCGAATTGGAGTAATCGTAGCTAAAGGCCAAATCGGTGCCCGTCGTATCCAGTTTTATGCTGTAATTCAGGTTATAGGTCATATACTTGGTAGAAAATTTTCCCGTATTTCGGCCTACCACAGTTGAATCGACCATTCCACGTTGCGCACTAATCTCAGTAGTGCCCAATACTCTTGTATCGCCATCACGAAAATTACCGTTAATTATGAAACCCAATGTGCTTTTTGGAGACAGGTTGACATCCGTTCCAAACTTGAAAGTATGGGTTTTAAATCTGAACCTTTCGAATGATGAAGAATTGAAGAAAGTAGGTTGCTCCGAGAAGGACGTAGATCTATCAACCTCAAGAGTACTAAAATCCTCGCTGTCCGAATAATCATAATTTGTAAAAATATTGAGTCGGTCATTTCTATGGTTCAACGCTACTCCCCCATTAGTGTTTCTGTATTTGCCTTGACCATTGCTAAGATTTACGCTTACATTCGTTCCGGCATCTTGGTTTTTTTTCATCTTGATATTTATTATCCCAGCGTTTCCAGAAGCATCGTATTTCGCCGAAGGGTTTGTCATAATCTCAATGGATTCGATTGCACTTGATTGGGTCGCACTCAACAAATTTTTCAATTGATCTTGGGATAGATATGTTTGCTTGCCATTGATTAAAATTAGTACGTTACTTTTACCTATCAAGCTCAGTACGCCGTTATCTACGGTTACGCCCGGTGCTTTTTGTAAAATATCCATAGCCGTATTGCCCGTAGCAAGTACACTATTTTCAATATTCAGTACGACCCTATCCAATTTGTTTTGAATCAACGGTTTTTTGCTCGTTACCGTTACCCCTTCAAGTTCAAAGCTTTCTTCTTCTAATTGGATTGAACCAAAATCCTTTTTCTCATTTGGGGCAATTTCGAATACTTCGGAATTATAGGTTTTAAAGCCCAATATGCTTGCTGAAACATAATACTTTCCAGAGGGTACCTTTTCAACTAGAAATGACCCTAAGTCATCGGACATTGCCCCTTTTACCATTGATGAATCCGATGCTTTAAACACGACCAGATTAGCATAAGGCAAGGGTTCGTTTTTAGCAGTCTCTATATTTCCGCTGATCTGTGCGGTCGCATCCGATTGCGCATTGGCATTTGTACCTAACAAGGTTATACAAAAGATTAGCATTAAAATTGTGAAGTTATTCCATACCATAAAACATTGTTTTTTTGTTATTATGGTCGCAAGATTATCTTAAATGCGGTGTACTGAAAATGACAAAAGCTAAGTCGGTTGGATAAACCGTCGAACCGGTATAAATTCAGGTTTAATAAAAAGGGCAGTTCCTCGCGGCGTTACTTTAAGTCGCTTTCGAAACAAGCGAATAGCTATCAATTTTCTAGCCATTTTCTGAATTCGCTTGTTGTTGAAGTACTTGTAATGGCGTGTTCCTTAACACCTTTGAGACTTAGTGCAAGCCTGTTCTTGGAATAAGGATTAATCTTTTCGATATGTTCTATGCCAACAATTTGACTACGGTTAATCTTAAAGAAATGTTTTGGGTTAAGTTCTTCAACCAAAACACCGATATTTTTAGAAATGCTGTGAAGGTGTCCTTGGGAATCAAATATTTTGCAGAAATCTCCATTTGCCTGTATTAGACTTATTTGTGAGGCATCCAATAATTTTATACCATCCCTTTTTTTAATGGCGAAACGTTTTTTATAGTTTTCGTCTTTCGCGCCCAGCACTTCCTTTAGCCTTTCAAAAACATCCTTGTCGAAAGCTTTCGGTTCAAAAAGTTTTTGGAATTTCTTCAGCGCATCTTCAAGATCTTTTTTTTGATAAGGTTTCAATATATACGCTATGCCGTTCATTTGGAATGCCTGTAACAAATGTTCGTCATAAGCCGTACAGAAGATAATTGGAATTTTCGTCTCTACCTTGTGGAATACTTCAAACGAAGTCCCGTCCAGAAGTTTAATATCCGATAGGATGAGATCATAGTCCGAATCATTGCTTAACAATTCTATACCATCCTTTACGGTTCTAGCACTTTCCAAAGAAACCGATTCCCCGAAGTAGTCGGTTAAATAAGCAACCAATTTTTTATTGGCTGGTATCTCGTCTTCCAATATGAAAATGCGCATGATTCAGGTTGTGTTAATTAACTAAATTCAAAAGGGGCAACCATATTATAAAATTTTGATTGGTCTCCTCTATTTTAATCTTTTTATCGCTTAATAATTCATAGCGTTTGTTGAGGCTAATTAAGCCCGTTCCCGTTGATTCTTCCCCGACTTCGTTCTTGTGAATGGTATTAACAATCTTTACTGAATCACTCCTGATAGAAATCGTTGTGCAAATAGTATTTCCATGGAGTGCCTTGTTATGCTTAACCACATTTTCCAATACCGTCAGTAACGCGCCGTTCGGAAGATAGTTTGCTTTTGGCTTTTCTTTCTCTTTTATTTCAAAACTATAATCGTTCCCAAAGCGGGTTTCTATTAGGTAGAAATAATTTCTTGCTAACGAGATTTCATCTTCCAGCGTTACGATTTCCTCATCCTTGGAATGGATCAAATATCGATAGAGAGAAGCTAGATGGGCAATATACTCTTTAACCTTTTCTTTTGGCGAGTAGTCTACAAGGGCATCAATGGTATTTAGGCTATTGTACAAAAAATGTGGATCGTATTGCGATCGCAAAACCTTAAGTTCCAGTTCTTTTTGACTATTTTGAAGCTGTATGTAATCCAGTTTGTTCTCGTAGTACTTTTTTCCAAACATAAGGCCCATCAACAATATCGAATCCACGGCGCCTCGATAGAAATTTTGAACCAACATATCTCCAATGGAAGGTAGCTCCCAAGGATGGTTCGATGTGTAGTAATCCCTTAGCATATCCAAAAAACCAACGGCCTCCCAAGCGGCAAATGCCAATAGCATAAAGGCGATATAATTCTTTTTTTGAAACAGAAATTTATTTATCAGCCATTTGAAAATGTATAGGAGCAGTATATTTTTTATGATAACCGCTGGCAATCCCGTAAGGATTTCAAAGAGCGTATAATTTTCAATATTCCATCGAAAAACTAGCCAAATTGACCCTATTAAAAAGTAAATGAGGAGAAAGTTATAATCTGATCTGTTGAATCTAAATCCGTCCACTATTCAAAATTGATTTACAAAGTTAGAATAAGATTGCCATTTTATGCTTTAAAAGCCGACATTACCATGTGAGGGATTTTTTTCACACTACAACCATAACCATTACTTTTTTGATTTCATGGTCGCATGATCGCTTTTAAAACGATAAAATAAAAATGATAAAGGTTGAATCGGTTCAAAAAAGGGTTAAATCGGTATAAAATCAGGTTAAGATTAAATCGTTGGGTTTGGTTCCGCAAATCGGCCGTGGCTGTTGCAGAACTCCGATAAACATCAATTCTTACTTTTATAA
>TARA_R110001632_G_scaffold25532_3_pt1 | contig 33622 bp, 13 predicted proteins | sample TARA_R110001632 | Tara Oceans TARA_R110001632 (sample SAMEA4398266) | marine metagenome | biome: Polar Biome; feature: [SRF] surface water layer (ENVO:00010504); material: water (ENVO:00002006), including particulate matter (ENVO:01000060) such as... | depth 5 m
ATTAAATGATTATTATGCTCATTTAGAATCTCCTTATGCAGATGTTATACAATCTACTACTGCTGAGCTTATGTTAAAAAAGAACATGATGAATCTTTCTAAAGTAGCATTTGGTCAAGAGTCAAAAAAGAAATTTGAAGAAGGTGTCCCATTAGCTGCTCACCCTTATTTAGTCCAACAAGGAATTGACCCTATAGAATTTACTGCAAAAATGGAAAAAATAACTATGCAAGAAGCTCAAATGAAAGCTTTGGCTAATATGCCTCCTGAACAATTAGAGCAAATGATGATGCTTCAGCAAATGATGTCTCAAGTAGACCAGCAAGGTCAGCAAGGTCAGCAAGGTCAGCAGCAACAACCAATGCAACAACCAATGCAACAACCAATGGCTATGCAAGAACAAGCAATGGCTAGATTTGGTGGTGAAAGGAGACTTAGAAAAGCTCAACGAGGTAATGAAACAGGATCTGAATATGCTAAAAGAAAGGGTCAATCTTGGCCAGAAGGTGTTGAAGATCCTACATATGATGAAACAAATGAAGTTTGGGTATTTGAAAGTGGCGCTCCATCTTTAACTAAAGCAGAAGCTATGCAAATGGCTATGGCTGCTAAAAATGGTGCTCCTGTACCTGAAGAATATCGAGTACAAGCTACACAGACAACAGATGAGTCTACTGTAGAAGATACAGATGTATTAGCAGGAGCTGATTTAACTGCTGAAGAAGAAATAGAATGGAGAAGAATATTAGAAGAAGATCCTAATGCAACAATTGAAACATCTGTAGATGCTGACGGAAATGAAACAATTACTTTAAATAGAGGATATGAGCCCGATGTTGCAAATGAGAATACTCAAGCAGAAAATATGCAATACTCGGATACTAATGCTAATACTGTAAATATATTTACCGATGATCAATTAGCTAATCAACAAGCTATTGCAGACAATGAGGCATATGAATCTGTAGGTGCTGGATTAGGACTTACAAGACCTGAAGACCAGTCTTCAGCTGGTAGTGGGTATGGATCAGAAGATATGTTTACAGATGAAGCTCAAGCAAGATGGATGGATGTATGGGGTGATGTTGCAAGTCAAATTCCAGGCTTTGATTATAACAGTAGTGATAAAGATATGTGGAAGCAATTTCAAACATTAGCTGAAAGTACAAGAAAAGAAGAATATGAAGCTGCCGGATTAACATATATTCCACATTTTGACGGCACTGATGGTACAAAAGGAGCCGATGGTAATTTTGGATTACATACATTTAATGCGCAAAGACTAAGAACAAAAGAAACGGAAGCTTTGAGTGCTCCATATATTCCAAAAGTTGAAACAGAAGAATGTCCTTGTGGAGAAGACGCAGAAGGAAACTGTCTAGAGTGCGAAGAGCCAGGGGAAATACCTGTTGTACCACCAAGAGAATATACACCCGCTGATCCAGAATTTTTTCTACAAGATTTAAATACATTGGGACTAAATTTTAATGATCCTTTATATCTGCCATGGCAACCAGATGCACAACAAATAAATGTAAATCCTACATTTGATAGTTGGACTGGAGCAGTTAATGCAAATAATGCAACTGCCGGAACAATAGCCGGAGCTTTAGGTGCAGTGGGAGGACCAGGAGCTGTGGCTAATTCTAATATTCAAGGTTCAGCTATGCAAGCCAATGCTGATGCAATTAATAGAGTTAATACCGCTAATGTAAGAACAGCTAATAATGCTGATCTCCAACAAAATCAGTTTGACCGGGCAATTAATACTGAAAATGACAGAAGAAATGTTGAAGTTTATGATAACACCAATAAAACTTTACAAGCACATAACAATTTTAATAATTGGAAAATGAACGAGCGTGTAAAAGCACAAAATAATGCATTAGATAATAGGGCATGGGCTGATGCTGAAAATAAAAGACATGATTATTTTAATATTGATCCTTTATCAGGAGGGTTAATACATCAAACAGGTTCTAGACCATTTGAAGAAACTGGTACACAAGGAGATAGATCGGAAGCATGGTTTAATAATTTAGCTGAATTTCAAAATAATACACAAGGAATGGAGGTTACTGATAGTATGTGGGATTCATATAACAATTATATAAACGGTACTGGAAGTAACACAAACAGTGTACCAGATATAACAGAGCGTCCTGGTCCTTCAGCAAGAAGAGGTAGGGAAACAAAAATCAAACGGATGGCAGTTCCGTTCTATACAGGCAAGATGGGTGGTTAAACTTTAAAAGTGTTTACATTTAACTTGTTAAACTTAATAAATTTTAGTAATTTTATATTATGGCAACATACGTACCAGGATCAGAAACATATTTACCGGACATTAAACCGTTTACACCAGACTATAAATTTTTGTCTGCGGCTCTTGATGAAAGAGAAGATAAATATAATAGTAATTGGAAAGAAACCAATGACATATATAATAAGGTTGTATATGCTGATTTAACACGTGAAGACACTAATAGCCAAAGAGAACAGTACGCTAATAATCTTGCGCCTGCACTAGAAAAAATTGCAGGTATGGATTTATCTCTTGCTCAAAATGTTCAATCAGCTAAGGCTGTTTTTGCACCGTTTTTTGAGGATGAGTTAATTATTAAAGATATGGTTAAAACTGCTAATTATAAAAAGCAGATGGGTCATGCAAACCGATTACTACAATCTCCTGATGCTAATGTAAGAAACCAATACGCAAGAGAAAGCGTTGCCGCACTGCAGTATAGAATGGAGGATTTTGCAAACATGTCTCCTGATGAAGCTCTTAATGCTTCTATGTACAAGTATGTACCGCAAGCAGACTTACATGCGCTTACTGAAGAAATTTTAAGTGGCATGGATCCACCATTAAGTATAGAAATGGACCGCATTAGTGAAGATGGGCAATTTGTTATTACTCAAAAAAATGGCGAACCTTTAGTGGGACCTGTACTACAGCTTATAAGAAAGCAGTTACAATTAGATCCAAGAGTTATACAATGGTATCAGACTAAAGCATATGTAGCAGGTAGAGACTTTGCTTCATCAGCTGTACAAAGTGGTAAATTTTCTTCTATACAAGAAGGACAAAATGCTTGGGCATCAGAAACAATTAGCAGAATTCAACAAAATAACGATATACTATTTGCTGAAGGAACCGCTGATCTTAGTAAATTAAAAAATATAAATGTTAGGTGGGGTAATTACAAAAGACAAAATGGAATTATTCCTGGTTCTGATAAAGATAAAATATTAAAAACTAACCAAGGTAACTATGAAAAAACTAAACTTGAATTAGAAGAAAATATAGCAATTAAAAATCTTATTAATACTCCATCAAATGATGCAAATACTACATTAAATAGAGCATACGAATTATTAATGATGACTACTTTAAATAATGATATGATTGCGGAAGCCCAAAATTATAGCATGCGAGATTTTAAAACATCTATAGAAGTAAGAAAGGCAACAATAGATGAACAATTTAAAATGGACCTTGCTAAAATATCAGCAAATGCTCAGAATAGACGTAATCTAGCATTGGATCTTCAGAAGCAAAAACGTTTAAATGATATTGAACTTAGTATATTAGAAGGGAATATGGTTAATCCAAATAATCCTGTTCAACAAGCTTTATCTGAAAGTTCGTTTATTATAGGTGAGTCAGGAACATCATCATTTGCTGTAGATGAAGACGGTGAAATTACTGCAGATACAGATTTGTATCTTGAAAATGCTGATCAATATAATTCATATAATCAAACTCTTCAGACTAAAAAAATAGATGCTATATTAACGTCATTAGTGCAGCAAAATCCATGGGGAGCAGCAAGTTCAATTGAAAATTCTAATGGATCAACTGGTACTGAGTACTCTGGAGAATGGTCAATTGATGCAGGTAATGGGGAAACTTTTACTGGAAGTATAGAAGATATCAGATCTTTTTTAAGTGCAACAGAAGAAGTTGAGGGTGGGACTGCTACTGAACAGTTTCTTTCTAATCCTAATTATAGCAATGGTGAAATTATTAATAGATTATTTGAAGAAAGAAGAGAAATTATGACGGGTGCAAATGACGAAGGCACATTAAATATTCTTTCTGATTATCCGGGAATAACTGATAATCCAGAATTTCATACACTAGTTCAAGATTTTAGAGGTATTAATGAACAACAAGATGCTGTAAATCTTTCATATGAAACAACTCTTGGTATTATTAATGATGCAAGTGCAATAACTGCACCTAATGCGTTAAGTGATGCTAATGTTGAAAATCTACATACTAATGGAGGTTTTCCTAATATAATGGGAGTTACTGAAACTGGCTTACCGTATAAATTAAGTAAAGAACAGTACATTGATCAAGCATTAAATTTGGTTAATGAAGGTCGAATAAAAAATGTAGATTTAGAATGGACTAATGATACTGGTACTTCTGATGAAAATTATTTAACACATTCATATGAATTAAAAGTGACGGGAAATGGACGCAATACAGTAACATCATATCACTATAACCCTGATGGTAGTCCCAAAATGGTAATAGATGAAAAAGCTGTTACTGCAGAAGCAGGGATGGTATATGATGCATTTAATAATGCATTAAATAATGGTCTTACAAATAGAACTCCGGGTGTTCAGTCATCAACATTTGAAAGTGTTTTAGCAGGTATGGATGATGTTAATGCTAATTTAGAAACAGGTATAACATATACAGGTTCATATAGTCCTAATATCCAAGGTAATGAAGGTGAGGCAATTTTAGCACAACTTATTAATCAAAAAAATTCACTTGATAAAAGCGGTATAAAATTTCAAGTATATACAGGTGCGTTTGAAGATATAGATTTTGAGGCTCCATCATCTGAATTAGGGGAGAAATTTTTAGAGTCATATTTATTAGATGTGCATACTTATTCAAATCCTAAAGCAGGAGGATCAACACCAACAAAAAAACCCATCTCTTCATTAGGTTATTCTCCTTTATTAGGTGATCCAGAAGATGGACAGAAAAATACTGCTGGATATCAAATACTTACAATAAGCGATGAATATTTAAATTCAAAACTTAAAGGAGCTCTTGATGATGAGGGTGTTCCTTCGTATAGCGGTTATAGTCAAGATGAAAAAGATTTACTTCAGAAAGGAATTACAATTATTTTTGATCAGTCAGATGATATAAATCCAAGAGCAATTTCAACTCAATGGGGAAATAAAATAGTGTCACAAATTCTAGCAAGCTCAAATAAACAAGTTATATACAACATGAACGATGATAGTGGCGAAGGTATTGGTAGATATACTATTTCACAAAGTACTCCTAAACAATATACATTTAGTTATCAGTTTAGAACCTACAATGAGGGAGGCACATATACCACGAGTGATATTTTATCCAGAACATTAAATTTATCTGAACCTGGATTTAGTGAATTAGATGATATGAAAAATCAATTTGATGAGCAATATAAAATAAAGGGTCTTCAAAATACATTGGCTGCACAGAAAGATGTTGCTGTTAATGGTGAACGTTAAAATTAATTTACCTATTACTAATAGATGGAAGAACAACTAAAAAATACAAGCCTTGGTGAAGTTATTGAACAGAATCAAACTCCTCCAGTAGTAATAGATAAGGAAGTTCCTTATGTACCTATTGAAGAAGTATTTAATACACCTGAATATGATGCTTATATAGATACAGCAGATGTTAATGAGATATTAAATCTCGATGCATTTGAATCTGATATAAATAAGTATGGTGTAGCTGCTATGGCTAATTTAGGCGTTGCTCAACCTGGTCTTGCAACAGATACTTTTAATCCTGTTTTACAGCAAAACCCTCCTTCTCTTGGGGCACCCAATTCATTTAATAGAGGTATAAATGATGCATTTAATAAAGCAGAAAGAGATGCTTCTATACCAGATGCCCCCGGTACAATTCAAGTAGATCCTATAGTTTCAAATATTAGGCAAACAAATTTTCTTAGATATTATAATCATCCTGAATATGCAAATTTAGGTTTTTCTCCTTTTGCAAATACAGAACAATATTATAATACAAATTCTACAGTATGGGATGATTATTCTAGAATGTGGGGTCAATTTAGTGGTCTTGCAGGAACAGGATTTATGAGTGGTTACAGATCTATAGGTGATGCTTTTTCTGGTAATTTGTTTGCACCAGATTATGAATCTGCTAATGAATTTGAAGATGCTATGGCTATAGGTAATTCCTCTAGAGATGGTAAAATGGCTTGGACAAATAACTTATTATTAAATTCCGGATATACTTTTGGTATTATAGCTAGTGTAGCTGTAGAAGAAGTTGTAATGGCAATTGGTGCAGGAATTACAGCAGCTCCAACCGGTGGAGCAAGTGTTGTAGGATTTGGTGCTAAGACTGCACAAAATGTTGGCAGAGTTGCATCAGCTGTTTCTAATACATTTTCATTAGGAAGAGCGGCTAAGTACACAAGAGATTTAATTCGTTCAATGAATAATGTTGAAAGAGCAAAAGATTTATATAATGCCTCTAAAGGTGTAACAAATTTTACTACTAAAATGTTTTTTCCTGAAACCGTTGCTGCAATTAGGTCTTTTAAGACTGCGCAAAATGGTGTACAGAATTTAACTAATATGGCTAAAACGGCTAGAACATTTGGTGGTTTTTATAGAGATGCGCGATCTTTAAATTATGCATTAGCTGAATCTAAATTAGAATCAGGCTTAGTGTATAATGAAAGGATTAGACAAAATATAGCTACACAAGTTGCTAAAAACAATGGTGGAAATGTTACTGCTGAGCAGATGCAGGGCATTGAAGAAAACGCCCAAGAAGCAGGATTTAACACATTAGTAAGAAACGCACCTCTTATATTTTTATCTAATCAAATTGTATTAGGTAATGCATTTGGTGGTTTTAGTAAATCTTTTGCGCGGATGGCTAATGATCAGGTTAAAGGTATTGGAAGAAGAATTATACAAAAAACAAAATCTGTTGGAGCAGATGGCAAGCTAGCTAAAGATGTTTTTGCAGATGCTGGTGGAGGTCTTAAAGGATTATTAAAACGTACAAAATCTTTAGGTGTAAAAGGTAATGCAAAAGGTTTATTAAGTGCAAGTGTAAGATATTTTGCAGCAAATTTAGCAGAAGGTTTACAGGAAGTTTCTCAAGAAGCTATATCCCATGGAACAAATCATTATTATGATGCTGTATTTAAAGATCCGTTATCAGGAGGTGTAGATCTATACCATCAATCTGTTAATTCTGCAATGGGTTCGCAAATGAATTCTCAAGGTTTAGATGTATTTATGTCCGGATTTTTAATGGGCGGTGTAGTTTCTGGACCACAAAAATTATTTTTTCAAGGTTTGCCTGCTACATATAATTTCTTTAAAGGAAAAGGTGCATTTGGTGCAGAAGGAGCGGCAGTAATAAAAGAACAAAAAGAAAACAAAAAAGCTTATGTAGATGCTGTTGTGTCAGCATATAATAAAACTTGGAATCAACAAGTTGATGATCCAGGATCTATGTTTGATCCACAAAAATTAAATTTTTTAATTCAAAAAGAAGTTGCTGCAGATAAGAAAATTTCAGCATATCAAAATGATGTTTTTGGATTTATTGATGCAACAGACTTTGGTAAGTTTCAACAAATATATACAGTGCTTAGCACGGGTGGAGCTGCTGCATTTGAAAATCAATTAAAATCATATAGAAATCTTTCTGATGAAGATTTATCTAACGCATTTCCTTCTGATAAAAAAGATATTAAAAATGGAAAACTAAGGGAACGTTTTCAAACCATGATTACACAGATTGGAAATACAGAAGATGTTTTTGAACAAACTAAAGATAAATTTCCAAACCCATTTGATTCTACACAATTTAAAAAAGGTACTAGAGAATATCAAGCTGAAGTAATAAAACAACAATCTTGGGAGCATGTAAGATATCTATATATGTTTACTAAGGATGGCTTTGATAGGGCTATAGAAAGGTCTAATAGTATATATGAAGGTTTAGCTTCTGATCCTATATTTGATAAAATGGCTGCAAGTGACCTCACTGTTTTATTAGATCCGGATAGTATAGAAAATGAATTGCGTCTTTTACAGATTGAAATTGATGGATTAAATTTAGACAAAAAAGCAAATAAAGATCTTATATCAGAAAAAGAATCCAAGCACAATAAGCTTGAAGAAATTATGAAAGTTCTTGAAGATCCTAAAAATCAAGCATCAGATGGATCTTACGATAGAAGGTCTATGAAAGCACTTCAACGTGTATTTACAAGTTATGTAAAATCATTAGCAAATACCAATAATTCTTTTGTAAGTAAAGAAAACATTGACGAAGCTTTAAAAAAGATGGTTGACTATAAAGCATTAAAAGGAAGAGCTAAAGTCTACGATAAAGCCATTGAATATTTATCTAATCCAGAAAAATTTAACGATGTCCTTCAAAGACAATATGAAGTTCATGATGCAGCATTTAATAATATAAAAACTAATTTTAAAGAAGTAATAGAGAATTACCTTGAAACTAATGAAAAAAACGAACTGCTTAATCAAATATCAAGCATTGAGGGTTTTGAAGTTATTCCCGATCCTGCTGAAGCAAAAATGTTTTTAGTAACAGGTAATATAGAATTTTTAAGAACATTTTATATTGAGCAATTAGGACAAATTACTAAAGCAAATAATCCTATTTTATTTGATATTATTGAAAATTTAAAATATGTATACAGCGAAGGTCAAACTAAAAAAACTGAAGAACCAGTAACAAAAACTGACGCTGAAGTAAATAAAAAAAATAGAGATGAAGTAAATGATTTATTAAAATCTGTAGGAATAAATAAAGATACCCCCGCTTCTGTTTCAAAAAAATATGAAGAACTTTTAGTAAAGCTATATAAAAAATATTCGGCAGAGCAAACAAATAAAAACGAACTTCCTATAAAATTTGACAAGTGGGTTAATGGTGAACAGGCTGAAAATTTTAGAAATGCTTTTAATGCTTTAAAAGCAATATGGGTGGCTAATGATTTATTAATAAATCCCAACAAGCCGCTTACTGAAAAAGAAATATTAAATGATAATACATTTATTAAATGGTTGTTATCTGAAGATGGATTAACAAATGATAAAGTAAATGCTATTCTAATTAAACTTGAGATACCTCTATCTGATGTTACGGGTCAAATTGAAAAAATGGGTGAAGAAGGATCTGCTTTTCAAGGTAGCTTAACAATAAAAGTTGTTGTACCTGGAGTAAAGTTTTCAATTACCGAAGAGGTTTCTATTGATCGTGATGGCCAAAAAAGTTTTCTCTATAAAATAATTGATTCTAAAACTAAAGAAGAAGTAGAGGATTCATTAGTAACTCCTTATGGTAGTGAATATAATGCATTTTTAAATATTGCCGAGGCCAAAACTATATTGGGAAATCTTGAACAAGATCTTGGTGATTCAGAAGCATTTATTTTTGATGATACAGAATTAAGCTACGGCACTTTAGTGTACCGAAATGGTACAGAATATGTAGTTTTAAGTAAATCAAATGCTATTATTAAAGGAAAAAATTTAACATTAATTCCTTCAGATAAAATTAAGTTATCTTTTAAAGACAAAAAAGAATTTTTAATATCAGTTCCAAAAGGTGGGTTTGCTGACTTTTATAGTCTGCAAGAATTAAACTTTACAAAATTACCTGCTAGTGTATCTAGATTAGATGTTTTTGAAATGATCACTCCGTACCCATATACTAACAGTGATGAATCAAAGCAATTGGCCGATGAAAGATATAAGGCAATTTTATCAGTTTTATCTATTGAAGACATAGCAAAACTTGATCTTATTATTGCTCTTGATCCTAATGCTGGAATAAATAAGGGTAAGTATGGATTTAAAGTTGGGCAAGAAAAAAATCCTTACATAAATAAGATTCACTCTAAATATGAAATTGGTTTATCAACTAACGATGCCGATGTCTTAGCTAAAATAAATGCTATATTAGAATTAAGAGGTTTAGAAAAAAGCGCAAGTGCCAGTGGTATATTTGCTTTTATAAATGTAGATAGTTTTAGTTTTACAGATAATAATAATAATTCTGTGGAGCCATCAAGCTTTACGGAAGATGATATATCTAATTTAATAAGACTACCTGAGTACTTATCTAGTAAACTTAGTCCCCAAGAAATACTAGCTTTAACAAAGAAAAACTTTGCAACTAATAAAGCTTTGGTTAATGCGTTAGATGCTAAATTATCATCAAGCATACCAGGTAACGTAACAATTATACCTGTTAGTGAATTACCAAATGATATTGATCTTAATATGAGACTTGGTTTAACTAAATATGATAATTCATCAACCAGATCTCTTAATGATTTAGATTATAGTACTGTTGATAATGCAGGTAATTACCTAATTTATAAGCTTGAGCAAAAAGGAGGATTACGAACAATGTCTGCTGAAACTAATTTAACCGGTCAGAAAAGGAGAGAACTAATTGATAATACCGAAGCTGCATTAAAATCACAAGGTATATATGATACTCTTCAAGGAGGAACTGATGCATACAAAGCGGTTGTATTGTTACCTAATGGTTCATATGCATTAGTTAATTTAAAATCTAAGTCTCAAGATTTAGAAACACTTTTTGTTGATGTTATTAATCAAGCTCAATTAGTTATTGGACAACAACCAAAAACTACGGATGGTCTTGCTAAAGGATCAAAAGAATTAAATGATTTACGTGTGTGGAATGAAGAGTTGAGGTCTCGTTTATGGATTAGCGCTACTCCAGGATATAATGTTTCTTTACAGGTAAGTCCTTGGGGTAAAATAGAACTTCAATTAAATAAAGGAAAATTAGCAGGAGGTACTAGGATTGCAACAGTACGGTTAGATAAGAAAAGTATTTTAGATACTGATTTAACTATTGAAGCAAAAACTAAAAATTTATTAGATTTATTTAATGACTCACCTAAAGTACAGGCAACAGGTGTAACATTAAAAGCTAAAAACTTTAGAGTATCGTTTGCAAGAGATGCTACAATAGAACAGTTGTTGGCAAATACAAGTACCAATGTAGTAAAAGAAGTAAATTATGCGGGTGGCATTTCTTTATCTGCAAGCTCATCGAGTATACAAGCAGCTAATAATGCTAATCAAGTTGCAGCACCTATTACTGATGATTACGCAGTAGTTTCAAAAGAAGAAGATTCATATGTTCCAACAGCAGAAAATACTGACAACAGTATTTTAGATATATCAAATGAAGAATTTATTCTTTTGCAACAAAATAATTTTAAAAATATACCACCAGCTTTTTTACAACATATTGCAAATAAAATAATAACACAAGGAAAAGAACAACTTACTGCTAGAGAACTTATTGTTTATAATAGTCAAACTATTTCTGTTGCAGCTTTAATTTCTATGAGTCCGCTTATGCCAACGGTTGATATTGCAGAACCTGTTGTTAGGTCTCCATTAGCTGATGTTAAATTAAAAATAAAGTTATTAAAAACAGAACTTCAGAAAGGAAAAAAAGGCAGAAATAAATTAAAAGCATTATCAGATAGTAAAGAATTTCAAGATTTATTAGAAAAAAAGGATAGTTTATCAAACGAAGCTAATAAAATTTTAGCTGCTATGACTACGCAAGATATTCAGGATATAAACATATTTATATCTTGGGCTGCAGATAACTTACCTGAGTTTATTACTATTCAAGATATTGCTTTACTTGGAGATAACTTAAAAGCAGGAGGAGTTAGAGTTGGCGCTTTTGTTTTAGATTTAAATGATATAGCGGGTGGCAGAAGCGTCAGTGGTACATTATATACTGGGGCGGCATCACCTTATAGATACCATGAAGCTTTTCATGGAGTTTTTAGAATGCTGTTGACTGATGAGGAAATGATAAAATATTTATCAATTGCTGAAAAAGAAGTTAAAGCTAAACTGCGAGCTGAGGGTAAAAACTTTAAAAAAGAATTAGAAAGGTTTAGAAATTCATCTGATACATATTCAAATATGTCTTTAGATAGATTAAAACAGGAGTATTATGAGGAGTATTTAGCTGACGAATTTGAAAAATTTAAACTTAATCCTCAAAATAGCAATGCATCTTCTGAAATAAAATCTTTATTTACGAAAATTCTTGAATGGATAAAATCTGTTTTTAGTTCTTATAATAGTAGAGAGCTGCAAACTTTATTTGAAAATATTGATTCTGGAAAATATACTAATGCCAGTTTAGTCAAAAATTATTTTACTAATATGGCAGATGCTGGCGGTGTAATAACAGCCAATGCTATAATACCCTATAATGAAAAAGAAGAGCAGTCTGAAATAATTAATAGTGAAGGTGAGATATCCTATAAAACTAGAGTTGGATTTCTATATTTAGATAGTGTTATTGCTGAACCATTAATTGCGTCTATAGCTGCTATGTATTTACAGAGGGTAGCTAATAATGTAGATCCGACTATTACTAGATCTTATATCCTTGAAAATTTAATGTATGATTTTTATGATTTATATGATTCATCAGAACGAATTAATGAAAATAAATCTACAGAGCAAAAAGCAATAATGGATCAAGTTTCTTTAGCTATTGAGGAATATCCAGAAATAATAAAAAATCAAGTTTATGATTATCTTAATGTCATTGATGGTCAAGTGGAGGAAGAAGAATATAATAATGAATACTTTGAAGATAAAGTAGGTCTTCGTGGATCAGATCAATGGAATACAGATGCATCTATGGTGGGTGGAATTAACTCCACGCCTAAAATGATAAGAGCTTATATTGCCAGTACTACATCAGCAGAAACAGATTTCTTTGGAAATACTGAACTTATAGATGGAGAACCTTTAATTATACCTGTAAATTTTTCAGAGGTATATAACGGCTTGCTAAAATCAGTTAAGAACATTGAGAACCCGCGAGCTATGCTGCAAAATATGTATTTCTTTGGATTACAAAATCTTGAGACTGGTGCAGTAGTAAGCAGGCTTTTATCTGATATAGGTGTTTCTGAAGAAAGTTTGTTGATGGATAGTGCACTTCCTTTAGAATTAAAAAACCCACAATTATTTCAAGCATTTACAAAAGCATTTGAAAATTTTAGGGTTGATTATTTATTTACCCAAAGAGACACTATGGGTAATGTGCTTATGTATTCCGCAGCTCAAAGAGATGACATCAATTCTCAAATAGATAGATGGTCTCAAGCATGGACTCAAGCAGAAAAAAAGCTTTCCTCTGATGAAGCAGTTAAAAATAAATTAGAACAACTTCTTGACGATTTCCAAAATGAATTAAGTATAAATCAAAAAGAAATTAAAGATGATAAATTAACTATATCATCTCAAAAATACGCAGAAGATATTTTTAATTTAACAGGAATTAAATTAAGCAGTCAGTTTGTATCATTTAGTATGATTGTAAATAGAGATCTTGATTATTTAACACCAAAACAAAAAGCATTGTTAAATGCTAATGTAGGAGAATCAGGAATTTTAAGATCAGATATTTCTGAAATGTTGGGGTTAATTCAAACTAGTAGTGATATATTTAGTGAGGGTGACTCCGGTATGAACTCTAGACTTAGAAGATTGGCAATAGATAATGCACCTTTTGATGAAACAATTGGATTGTCTGTATTTAAAAATGCTGAAGGAAATCTAGTATATGCTCACCAAAAACCTACATATCATTTAAAAGAAGTTCAAAAATTAAATGATGTAGCATACTTAGAAGAATTAAAGAAAAATAATCCATATTTAGAAAATAATTATCTTTTAAATAGTGAAGCTTTTATTCAATTATCTGCAGATCATAGACAAAGAATATTAAGAATTGCTGGTTCAGCAGTAGGTCAGATAAATGAAACCGAAGAAGATATTAATAATAATATTTCCGGAGTATCAGCAAGATCTACTTACGGAAACTTTACACCTCAAGAATTTGCATTAAGTCTAATAAATTCATACACATCGTTAGTTAATACTAAATCAGGTAAAGTAGATTATGTAGAATATTATAATCAAGCAACAGAAAGAGATGTGAAAGTTGCTTTATCACCTAGTTTACTAAGAGTTTTAGAAGCATCTAATACCGGTGACTTAATGTATATGCCTATTGTTAAAGCTGTAGAGCAACATAGATCAACTGGAGACATTGTATTAACTGATGAGATAATAAATATTTTTGCTACATCTATTGAAACAGAGTACGATCGTATTAGAAGAGAAAGCAATGACGAAACTAAAACTAAAAGAGATATAGTAGGTTATAATATGGAGGAGTATGATGAAAATACTGGTGAAAAAATATTAGGCCGAGCATATCAGCTTCATAATTCTACATTATTATTAGATCCTACTATAAAAAAACAACTTGAAGAAATTGCAAGTAGAGAAGATGCTAAATCTTTAAAGGAGGCATTATTAGAATTACGGATATCTCCTCTAGATTTTAATCTTAATCTTAGATCTATACTAGAAGCTCAGTATGATGAATTTGTAAATGAGTTATCAGATTTAAATATTCAATCTGAAATAAGCAGAAGTATAAAAGATGGATTAGAAGACATTGGTAAATTTTCTGATTCTGCAACAATGTTAAATTTAGTTAGTTTAGATACAGGAAAGTGGGTTAGTCAAGATTATAATTTAAAACAAATATTTTTTAATGATTGGGTTAACACTAAAGCAATAAATGAAATTCTTTTAGGAGATCAAGCTATTACATTAAAAAATGGTGTAGATGCTATAAAAAGAGCTAAATCACAAAATGCTGCAACAATTAGTGCATATAGTGCAATAACTGCACCTAAACTAGGAGTCATGCATCCTAACGACGCAATAGCCGCATATCCTTTTGAAGAGCCTTTAGGTACATCATCTTTAACAGGTGAAGACATAGAAGAGGCAGATGCTATATTATATTATACAATAAAAGGATTAAGATATAGTGAGTTTGGTTTTGGCACACTAACGCCAATGCAAGCTGATTTACTTGATAGACTTCAAGCAGGTGAAGAAATAACCGAGGAAGAAATTTTTGGAGAAAATGGCTATGTAGCAAATGATAATATGCTTAATTCTAGAAAACTAGTATATGCAGATGGTACTACATTTATTAAAATGTCTGCGTTTCCTTTAATACCTCAATTTACTTCCAATAACATTACACCTAAAGCTCTACCTGGGGAAATGCAACTGCCTGCTGTTTGGGTTGCTAAACCTAATAGAGCGGTACTTCACAACCTACGAGTAAAACTAGAAAGACAAGAATCAGAAAATGATGTAATAGCAATTGCGGCTCCTTTATCAGCATTTAAAATGCTTAAGCAAGATGTTACAGGTTTAAGTGATCTTGAAAATGAAAGACCTTTTACAAACGAGTCTACTATATTGAGTGCTAAAAATTTAGGTTTGCAAGTAGTTCAGCCATCTAATAAAACAGAGATAATTGATCCTACACAAATTAAAAATATTATTACATCAGAGCAAAAAGATGATGTATTTGTTAAAGCTTTAAATATGACTGTAGGTCAAATTAAAACTGAATACAATAAAGCTACATCTGCTAGAGTAGTATTAAAATTTAAGAACAAAAGAAATCTTATTTTTACTTTTGATTCAGCTATGGACGAAATAAAAATCTCTAAGGCATCGGGTAAGATTACACCAAATTTATTGGCGTTTTTAAAGTATGCTCAAAGTGGATTAAAAGCATCACAAGCAAGTAGCAATTTATTAGAGTTTTTTAGTGACAAAAATGGGGAACAACAATATGATTTAAATAATCCCATTACTGTAAATAAATTTGAATCTTTATTTTTAAGCTACTTGAGTAAAGGCACATTGGCTGAAAAATTACCGGGTCATTCCCTTGCTTTAGTTTCTGATTTTGGAAATTATGTATACAGACGAGTATATAGTTTTGATGAAAATGGTTTACCAGAAAGATCAGAAATAATTAGACAAAAAAATTGGGAAAGGTACGAAAGTAAAAGATATACTATAACAGAACCGAGCGGATATGATGCTGATGCACAACCTAGTTGGAAGGGTTACAATGTTCCTGCAGAAGGAATAGTAATATTAGATCGTTTAAGGACTAATGTAAAAGAGTTTGACTCTCAGGGTGTGTTTACTGGAGAAAGACACACAGAAGGCTTAATGCCAGCTCACTTTAAAGAGGTGATGAGTCTTATTGAAAATACTAATCAACCTATACCGGAAGTTATTTCTAAGATGTTTGCAATACGTATTCCGTCTCAGGATAATCATTCTACTATGAATGTTAAAATGGTGGACTTTTTACCTGCTGTATATGGTTCTGTTGGAATGTTTGCTAAAGAATTAATTGAAATATCTGGAGCTGACTTTGATATTGACAAAGTATATGCGCAGATTAAAGAATGGTATGTAAAAAATAATAAGTTTTATGAATATGGAAAAGCTACCACTGAAAAAGATGCTTATCTTTCTTATATAACATATATAGAATCTAAAATTAATAAAAAAGGTTCTATATATAATGAGGCTTTAGCTTCTTCTGCTGCAGAAATTGATAATTCTGTTGATGATATTGAGTATAAAAAAGCAATTGAAGATGGTCTTTCTAAAAAGTCTGTTATGTCATTGCAAGTTTTAGGTTTACCTATAACTAAAAAAGATTACTTACTGTACAGAGCTAAACATGGTGAACCATATGAAGCTCCTTATAACAATAATATTTTAGACTATAAGTATGCGCTAATGGGAAACACAGGAGTAACGGAATCTATAGATGGTAACCCAGCTATTTCCTATACTCCTGCTAGCTTAGATATATTAAACGATTTATGGTCTGAATTAAGTAATGATCTTAGTGGTTCCGCATACTTGAGAGAAAGATCAAGAGAAGATAATATTGATATAGATAATATTTTAGGTAAAATAAAAGCTTTTAAAGCAAACAAAGGTGCAGCAATTGGAGCAATAGTTTCTCCTAACCAATCTTTAAGTCTTTTAACTGAATATGAAGTTGATATTAAATCTGACGGTCCGGATATTGTAATTAATGGTATAAGGTTTAATACGTTCAAACATTTTAGAGAACAATTAGAAAATGGAGAACTAGGTAATAGAAAGCAAGATATTATTTCTTCTCTAATTACTATGGCAACGGATAACGCAAAAGAAAGATTAGTTGCTAAATTAGGATTAAATAAAGAAGCTTTAGCTTTAGTTGCAAATTTAACTGGATTAGGAGTACCTATCAGAACTTCTATACTACTTATAAATAACCCAGAAATTCAATCTATTTATAATCAAGCTATAAATAAAAAAGAAAAGTTTGATCCTGGAGTTGAAACATTAACTAGAAATAAAATTAATGAAATAGTTGAAAAACTAAAAGGAACAAATGAGCCGGATAGCAAATTAGATATACCATCTGTAACCGATGAATTATTATTTAGTTCTTTAGATTCTGAAATTAGTGATCTTGAACTTCTATCTATATTAAATACATTTTATGAATCAGTTAAAGTAGCTAGATTTACAGCAAACATGAGATCTATTTCAGATCTAACAAGTGGATTAGGAAAAGACATTGCAGCTTTAAATTATAAAAAAGATCAAATTAATAAGTTGTTTTCTAAAAAAGCAATGATGGATTTATCTCCTATATATAAAGGTAAAACTTGGCAATCAACATACTTAGACATTTTTAATCAGGTATATGATCAACTTTTACCTGCTACATTTTTAAGTGCTAGTCCACAGTTTACTGATATAATGGCTTCAGTGCTAAGTAGTATTGATGTAGATAATATGGAGTTTACATCTGAAACTCAGTCTAAAATATCTAGAGATTTGTTATCCTACATAACAATAAAAGCATATCAACATAATAATGGAAATGGTACATCTGCTTCAGTTGCTGATTTAAATAACAATTTTATATATCCGTCTGATCAAGAATCAATCAATGATCTTATTGATAATTTAAGAGAAACGGAAGTAGGTAAAAATAATTTTTTCTTAGATGTGTTTACTATTAGCACTCCTTCTTCAGATAAAAATAATAAAACCGGTTTAAATCTTATAGAATCTAATACGTATAGAAGTTTAAACGGTCAACAAAAAATAGATCTACAAACATCTTTTGCTAAAATTTATGGATCTTTAGAAACTAGAAATGCTGCTTTATCAATTATTAATTATATGATGGTAAAAGATGGATTACAATTAGCTTATGGAACTTTGCTTGATGCAATAAGTCCATTTACTATGAGCGCTTATCTTGATCATATTGCAACTGCAAATGAAGCGTTACGTGATGCATCAGATGAAAAAATGAACTCTGCATTTGGGGTTACATTTAATGAAATGAAAGAGGAGTTTATTAAAGGTTATTTAGTATCTAATGTAAATAATTCTTTGCTAATGACTTTTTCCAAAGGGTTTGAACAATCTTTACCAAAAGGTGTTACTATAAAAGATGGTATCCTAAGTATAGACTATGATAAAAGTAGTAGATCAAAAGGTAAAGAATTTTTGCGAGTTAGGACATCTGAAATTGGAATAGCGGGTGAGTATGTATCATATAAAACATACATGCGAGATGATATACTTAATGATACTGATATTAAAACTACAGACGAAATAGGGGTGTATATTGAAGTAGATACTCGCGGATCTAACCAACAAAATGGAATTGGTTTTATGTTTGGAGAAAGACCTACTTATGCAGAAGTCAGAAAGTATAGCAAAATTAATCAAGAAGATCCTAATATAGATAATCTTGATATTGATCAAATGAATCTAGATAATTTTCATGCAAGTATAGAAGCTCAAATGCGAGATAGTGAAGATATTAATGTAGTTGTTGGAACTCCTGCTGATGGAGGTACTAAAGTTATATTTGAAGGAGGTAAGATTGTTCCAGCTAAAACTCAACCAACTAGTGAGGTTAAGGTTGTTAACAAAAGAGAATTGTCAGAAGTAGAGTTGAGAGAAATTTTTACTCCTGATAAATATATAAGAAGTGTAGGACAAGAAGGATTAAAAGATGCTTTGGAGTCTGGTGTGATTAGACCATCTGGCTTTAAAACAGGTAAATCAAAATACAAAGATACTTTTTATGGTGTAGGGGAAAAAGGATTAGGCAGAGCTTTGGATTATGCTTCTAAGACTAAAGATGGCGTACTTGTTGTACTTGAAAAAAACGACTTTAAAGAGAAATTTGGAGACACTCCTGGTACAATGGATGCTAAAACAAGAGAACAAGTTGCTATAACTAAAGCAAAAGTTTTAATGTTTGAGGATGCTACTCAAAAAGTGTATTTATTAGAGCTATCTCAACCAACTCAACCAGCTAGTGAGGAAACTTTAAATACGGAAGATTTTAATGCTGGTATTGAAATTTCTAATATTGAATTAGAAGGTGCGGCTGAATTACAAGCTGAACTTTTAAATAATCAAAATGATTCTTTAATAAATGACTTAGCAGATCCTGTTAATCCAGTACTAGCAGAGTTTTGGGATAAAGAAATAGAAAATAATCCGGAGCGTAAGGATAAATTAGATGCTGCAGGTATAGGCACATATAGTCTTATGTTAGCTGAATTTAATAATAGATACATAAATTATGTATCTTTCATGCGAGCTAATTTTACTGAAGAGCAAATGGAAGAGGTTGAAGGATCTGATGAAGAAATGTATATTGAAATGATTTATTGTATAATATAATATAACTATGGCAAGATGTCCTAATAAAAATACTCCGGAGTATGCAGCTCTGCAAGCAGTTTATAAAACTGAACTAAGAACTAATAACATTATTAATTCTTGGCAAAATTCTTATAGCACTGAAGTATTTCCAACAGTTGTAGAAGCTGAAAAATTTATTAAAAATAATAAAATTGCATTTGCGTTAAAGCAAAAAGAATTTGGAGTAAGTGTTATTCAGAACTTAAGAAGAAAAAAATTAATTCATCTGCACGAAGGTAATTATGTTATTAATAATTCATTTAATAACAATATGGTGTACGATGAGTCAGCTTTATCACAAAATCATAGAAGAGTTCTTCAATATTTAAAGATTAATAATATTCCTTTAGATAGTGTTAAAATAACAAGAACACCTAAAACATTTAAAATTGAAATTCTTGACAATATTTTTACACCACGAGATGTAATACCATCGTCAAGAGCTTGGGATACTCCCCGATCACGTGATGTTGTTTCACATCTTGCAAAAATGTTTCCTCAAGTTAGAATTAAAATGCTATCTATGAGTGAAGCAAAAAAAATTCATGATGATATACCCAAATGGAAAAAAACATCTGCTCCATTCTCGGATGTAAAATCTTTTTTTGTTAATGGTACAGCATATTTAATTCGAGGTAAAGTAACAAATGAAACTGCCATTGAAGAAATACTGCATCCATTTATTGATTCAATTAAAGTACAAAATGAAACTTTATTCAATAATCTACTTGATGAAGCAAAAGTAAACTTTCCAGAAATGGTTCAACAAATTACTAATGCTTATAATAAAGATAGAAATTTCAATGAACTTGATAGAGAATTAGAAATAGTTACCCAAGCTTTAACTAGACATTTTAATAATGAGTATGATAATTCGCAACCTACTAGATCTTTTTTAAATTTAATTAAAGAAGCATTAGAATGGTTAAAAACAGTTATTAATAATTTAAATGAGTATATAACAGGAAAACCTTTATCTGCAACTAGTATAAATGAAAATGCAACTTTTACAGATATTGCAAAACTTTTAAATACTTCAGATATAGAATTTTTTCTTTCTATACCGGCTAGTCCTAAAGTTAGATATTCTTTATCTCCCTCAAAACAAAAAATTGTTGATGGATTACTTGAAAGATCAAATGGTATTCAAGCTGAAATAATTAAAAAAATGTTTCACCTAGCATCTATAAATAAAAAATCTGTAGATAGCTTATCTGTTAATCTTAAAAATGCAGAAGAAACGGGTACTATAGTAGTACTTAATGAGGAAGACCATACGTATATAGACATAACTAATAATAAAGTTTATACATCTGCAACAACTGCTATTAAAGGGCAGCTTACAAATAAAGAAGGCGAAGCAATAATTGCTAGAGACAACGCAATAAGTGGTCTTAAAGGAAAAGAACTGGCTGCTAAAAAGAAAGAGTGGGATCAAAAAATTAAAGATGGTAAATTAGCTGATGTTGAAAAATTAGCTGAAGTACAACTTAACCTAGACTTAGGTAATGATATAGATATGATTGTAGATGCAATAGTTTCTATGGAATCATTTGAAAGTGTATCATCTAAAATGGCTATATTAGATGTTAAACAAAGCAGAGAAGCTTTTGATACTATGGCTATTGTAGTACAAGGTCTTATGCCTCAAGGCAGCATTGCTGTTTCTCAAATTGTAGTATTTGATCCAGATACTAAAATTGCAGGTACTGCTGATTTAGTTATTATAGATAGAAATGGTAAGCTTAGAATTCTTGATTTAAAAACAAGTAAAAATTCTATAGAAAAGAAATTTTCATTAACTAAAAAAGAAGGACGAAGAGGATTGGGAACTTATGAGTTTCAAAAATGGAGTTTACCTAATGACAGTTTGTTAAAACAAAAAGGAGTGGACAAGCTCAGCACTAAAGGTCAACATAATCTTCAAGTAAATCTATACAGGAGAATGTTTGAGAATATGGGATATTCTGTGTATGATGGTGATTTTTCTGCATCAACATTCCACGTTCAAGTAGATATAGAAGGAAGAGGTAGGGACCAAAAATATAAAGGTACTTTTAAATTTGAAGGAAGTGTTGATCATACAGAAACTAGACCATCTGAAAATGGGGTTTATGTTGATATGCTTATCCCATCAACAAAAGTAAATATTAATAAAGAAAAATTAGATGCTAAAATATCTGACAAAGAAGAATCTCCTTATATAGGTAGAGACGATAAGTTGGCTAATGAGCCTTTGGAAGATGTTATACCAGATGTAGTCGAGCCATCTCCTTTTCCTGAAAAGAATACAATATTTAGTGCAATACAAGCGTATTCTGATGCTCTTGACGAAACACAACGGAAAAATCTTAATGAAAATAAGATATTTACCAATAGAACATTTGAACAAAGAACTGATGATAAAGCTAAAGAGCAAGCCTACATAGCAAGCGGTATGAATAGGGGGCCTTTAGAACAGTCAAAGGTATATACCGGATTACTGCGTAAGTCTTTAGAAAGAGTTAGAGACTTTACTGCATATATTTCTGATCCAAAAAATATAAACAATCCGGAATATATAGGGTATGTATTAAATTTTAATAGATTTATTGCTGCATTTGTTCCTTTGTATGCTATTGAAGGTTCTTCTGATTTAAATGCTACACAAAAACAATTAGTTTTAAATTTACAAATAGAAGTAAATAAATTAGTGGGAGGTGTAAGTTTAAATGCTGGAAAAGAAGGGCTTATTAATGATGCAATTTTTAATTATGTAAAAGAAGTTGTTAAAAATACATCTAATAGACAATATGGTGTAGAAGGAAGTGGGTATTCTGAAGATGATTTAATAAAAGAATTAACTCAGGTTGATGATATTAGTACTACAGATTTTGCAACTAGAGATTTAGCTACATCTCCTGACTTATTGCTTGCATTAGTAGATAAAATATATAAGAAACAAAAGCAAATTCTTTTAGATAGGATAAATTTTAGAGAAAATGTGATACGTAATGCAGGAAATAAATTGCAAAAACTATCGCCAATATCTAATAAAAATCAAATTTATAATTTTATGCTTATCTATGATTCAGAAGGCAATAGAACAGGACAGTATGTTAAACCCATTGGAAGTAAGTATTATACATTACATCAAGAATTAAGAGATGCTACCACTGATTCTAATGGTGTGCCACTGCAATATAGAGACATAACAGATTTAGCTAATGCATCTCAAGAAGATATAGATTACAACATAGATCTGGCAAATAAGAAAAGAGCATTTACAGAATTTTCACAAGCAGAAAGATCTGATGATAATGGTAAAAGAATAGACGGTAAATATCATAGATATAATGATGAATTTATAGAAGCAAGAAATAAGTTTGAAGTATGGATCAACAATGACACATATGGTCAATGGTATAAACGAAATAGAGTTGATGAAGTTGAGTATGCTAAATATGAAGCTAAATATTATAATTTTGTTGAATACAATAGAGCTTTACGAGGAGCGGGTAATGAACCTACAGGTGTTGTTATTAAAAGGGAAGCTGGTAGATTTGTAAAAGCAGAATATAAAGAAATAAATCAATTTACACTTGATGAAAACGGTAATGCAGAAAGCACCGGAGACATGCGAAGTGAAAAGTATAAAGCAATCTTTGATCCTAATAAAACAGATGCTTTATCTATTGCTCAAAAAGAATTCTATGAATTATTTGTTAATCAATATGAAGGTGAACTACTTCCTAAAATTAACGGAAATGTTCTAAATCAAATGACTGGACAAATTCCATTAATAAAAGATAATTTATTAAATGATTTAAAAAATAAACCTAACATTGTAACTAAGATGTATGCAAATACAGTTAGGTCAGTAAAGAATTTTACAACAGAAACAGCAACTCAAAAAACAGTTTTGCTTGATGAAGAAGGCAACTTTGTTAGTGCAATGCCTGTATTTTTTGTAGGTTCACCAAGAATTGAAGGTGCTTTAGAAGAAGCACAAGCTGAATTAGTTATATTAAATGAAAAATATAATGCTAATAAAATTAACCCAATAACTTATAAAAAAGAAAGTGCTGAATTATCAGGTAAAATTGCAAAACTTAGATCTCAACCTGCAGTAGGTGAATTAAGTTATGATTTAGCAACTAGCTTAATAAAGTTTAGTGCTATGGCTGAGCATTTTGAAGTTATGGGAGAAATTGAAGATACTCTTACTGCAATAACAAGGGTGGTAGAAAATAGAACATATGAGCCATCTGCTGTTGGAACTTCTTTAGTAGGTCGTGCATCTGGTAAAATTAAAAATAGCATACTTAGTGCTACAGTAGGATTAAAAAAAGATTCAGGCGGCCCGGATAATACTATAAGAAGACTTAGAAAGTATTTATCAATGGTCTATTATGACAATGAATTAATTACTAAAGGTGCTGTAGATAAAATAGCCGATAAGCTAATATCTGCATCATCTTTAGCTTATGTTGGATTTAACCCTTTTGGTAATTTCAATAACTACCTTATGGGTAGAATTAATAATAATATTGAAATGCTAGGTTCTAGATTTTATTCTAAACAGAATTTCTTTAGAGCCAGCAGGGAGTATAATACAGTTGCATTACCTGGTATAATAATGAGAACAGGCGTTGGTGTACAAGATATTGCTGATATAGCTACACTTGGTTTAGCTAATATTGGTAAATCTGATTATGATCCTGATTTACCTAATAATAAATACGAAGCTTTTGTTGAACTATATAGAATGATGGATGATTCCACAGATATACGTGAGTCAGGAAGAAGCAGTGATGATAAAAGCATATGGGAAAGATTTAAAGCTTGGGGATATGTAATGCAAGATGCAGCAGAGTATAATGTTCAAACAAAAGTTGGTATCGCTTTGTTAATGGATACAAATATTCGTAATAATTTAACCCGTGAAACAATGTCTTTGTACGATGCATTTAACTATAATGGTAAAACTCACGAGCTTGATTTAATAGATGGTTTTACAACCATTATAAATAAAAATGGTACTAGAGAAGAATATAATGAAAATTATAGGTTTGGATTAAGAAATAAAATTAGAGAAGTTAATAAGCAGATTCACGGTAACTATGCTAGAGAAGATAGAATGGTTATTCAATCTCACACTCTTGGTGCTCTGGCAGTGCAGTTTAAAAAATGGGTGGCACCGGCAATTAGAGCACGATTTCAAGTAGAATATTTTGACGAAAATTTAGGTTGGATGGAAGGTAGATATAAATCTGCTTGGAAATTTGCTGCTTTTGCTAAAAAACAAATTTTTGAGGGTCAGAGGGATATGAAAAAAATGACAGATGATTTCTTAAAAGCATATGGAGCTGATGGTAAAGGAGGAAATTTAGATCAAAAAGCTCAGAATAAACTATTTGGGTTTTATAGAACTATGGGTGAAATAGGAATTATTATGACTGTATCGTTAGTTAATTCATTACTACAAGCTATACTATCTGGAGATGATGATGATAGTGATATTGAAAGAAGAATTAAAAATCTAACTACATATCAGTCAGATAGATTATATAAAGAATTAATTTTATTTATGCCTATTACTCCTGATTCATGGACTCAAATATATCAAATGACTAAATCTCCTTTAGCGGCAACAAAAATGCTAGGTAATTTAGGTGAGGCTATTAACTTAACTATATGGACTGGGCCGTATAGAATTATTAAAGGTAAAAAAGGATTTTATGCTGATTCAGATTTTGTATATCAGAATAAACCTAATAAAGGAAACCTTAAAGTTGCTAAAGCATGGAAAGATGCATTACCTATTTTATATTCAATTCAAAAATGGGATGGCTTTATTAAAGATCAAGATTTCCATATTGATTAAAAAAAACCCCAAGCAAATCATAAGAAATGCTTGGGGTTAATTTTATAACTCTGTTACAGCGCAGCTCCCTCCGGAGCAAGCTAACTCACCAGATAGATCGGTGTTGTCTTCCATTTCAATTACTTTAGATAAATCTATTTTATTTAAACTTTCTAACATTTCAAAATATTTTTCTTTAGTTATGTCTTCAAACGGTGCTTGAACATATGTTCCTCCATCATAAGGCAATACAGAAAGACCATTATAATGTGATTTATTATCCCACATCCATGCGCCAACTTGATCCCATTCTTCTTTTTTAATTGAAACCGTTGCTGATACATTATGAGTATTTGAACCTGTTCTATGACCGGGTTTTACCCATTCCGTAGCTACTTTTTTAACTCTAGTTAGCATATCAATTACATTTTCTGTACGCAATATAGAGCCGGGTTCAGCAGCTTGAGGAATGCTAATAATAGCAGTGTCCTGCGCTCTAAAATAATCATCTTCTAATATTTCAGGATGGTTAGCAAGCAAATAAGCATAAATAGATTCATTCTTACCAACGCGAAGCCTGCGTACATAAAAATCATTATGCCATGCATGTATACCAGATGAAGTTCCCAGTACAAGAGAAGTGGTCCCAGCAGGCTTAACCGTTGTTGTTCTAGCCGCTTTGTTTATTCCTATTAATTTAGCTATTCTAGCGTTTTCTTTATTTACGAATTTTGCTGCTATAGCCATGTTTAAAGATAAAACTTTTGCAGATGCAATACCGGTCATTGATACTCCAATTAAAGCATCTTTTTTAGTTGTTTCTTTCCATATTTCTCTGAGATAATGAAAGTCTGTATAACTAGCTTGAATAGTACCTATAAAAGAAGCAGCTTTAACTCTTAAATTTAAATCATCCTGGTCTTTAAGATCGCTAACATTAACTTCACATAAATTGCAAAATTGAAATGGTCTTAATGCAATTTCACAACAAGGATTAGTTCCCCAATCTTTATCATTACTAAGATAAATTCCAGGTTCTCCTGCATTTGATAATTCAATTCTTTTCCATAAATCCATAAAGAAATCCTTAGTTATCTTATGTCTTATTAATACAGCAGAATTATTAGCTCTACCTCTTTGTGGATTTTTTTCCCACCATGATCCCGATTTACAAGAAATCATTTTATCATCTGTTGCAGAAAATAAACATATTAAAGCCGATCTTCTTATGCCACCTGCCAATACTGAATCAGCAATATGACATACAATATCGTGAACCTCCAAAGATGATAATTTTTCACCATCTACTTTATTAGAAAGAATACCTTCTATTTTTATTATGCATTCTTTAAGTGGTTGAGGACCAGGAGCTTTACCTCCAGATGTAACTAAAGCAGCACCTTTAGGTCTAATATCTGAAAAATCAAATTTAACTTTTGATGTTTTTTTATTACCTAAGTATGACTTAACTAAAACTTTTACGGCATCTGCCCATCCTTCTATTGAATCTCCAACAACAAATCTACGTGATCTATTTTCGTAAGGCTTTAAAACTCTTGGTATTAGATCTATGTGATGCGGTTGTACTGAGTAACCAACACCACATCCTGACAATAGAAGAAACATAGTTTCACTAAAACCATCAATATGATCTATGGGTAAGTATGCACAATTATATAATCTATTTGGTGATAATTCAATTGGCCTTCCTGAAAATTGAAGTGACCTCATAGAAGGTAATATTTTTTTATCATATACTAATTTGTAATTTTCATTTATTTCATCTTCTAAAAATGGAAATTTTTTGATATGCATTTTTTTATTTCTATCAATTAATTCCACCCAAGTTTCTCTTCTACTTAGCTCTGGCACATACTTAGCATATTTCATGTGCACTGTTAGATCAGATAATATTTCTTTGTCTAGTTTCATTTGTTATTGTTTAAATTATTAGAGGATATAAAAGCTGTATCTCCGTTAAGAAATACAGCTTATATCAATTTAAGAAATTTTTGTTAAATTAAAAAATTATGGGACCATATTCGTATAACTAATTGTAAAAAATATAAACCCTATTTCCAGTCCATAAACTGATCGGTATTTATCATCTTCACATAAGACATTACAGTTAATAATTTTTAAGCCAAATAGAGTCTCTGTAGGTAAGAATTCTATGCTTATTTTATTTTTAAATATTAAAGGATTTACTTTTTCCATAAATGAATTTTTTGTATATTATTATAGTATACCGCATGTAGATTACAAATATACTATTTTTATATAGATGTTAAAAAAATTAAGTGATATATTAAATTATTATGATTCTGAAATAGTTGAGTTATTATTGGGTGCAATTTGGCTTGTATTTTTTCCAATAATATGGACTGGTCAATATGGTGTTAATGTAACACTTTTAATTATAAGTATTTTGCTTGGTTCTTCATTAATAAAAGGAACATGTGGAAGGTGTTTAAAAACTAAAAAAACTTTAGCATACGGATCTTTTTTATTTTCAATAGCTATTATAGTATTATTATGTTTAAATAAAGACATATCCACACCTTCTAATTGGCTTTGGACGCTGCCTTTATTAATGTCTATTATAAATCTTTCTGCTGTGACATCTCAATATTATAGAAAACAAAAATAAAAATAAATATGAACCATTATGATAACATTACCACTGTTGTAGTAACAATGATTGCTGTTTTGTTTTCTGCAGGTGCATGGAGATTTTACGAACGTAAAATTAAATTAAAAACTAAATTAGAAACATTGGATAGAACTGATCAAAATATGTACAGAGATGATTTGCGAGAAAGAGTGAAAAGATTAGAAAAATTATTATTGTCTAGTTCTGAAGAAAAAGATATAATGCGTGATCAAATATTATCTTTAACAAAAGAAGTCAGTGCACTTCATGTTAAAGTTGACTTTTTAGAAAAAGAAAATCAACGACTTAAAAGTAAGTAGTATACTTTAATGCTTGTTAAAGTTGTGAGAAATTTGTATATTAATAATATAAAGTATAAAATTATGATTAAGAAATTTTTTTGTTTGTTATGGACATGTAGTCTACAAGACACTTGGACATATTTATGGTCTAAAACTGAAGTTGACGAAAAAGTCATTGCAGTTGTAAAAAAAACTAAATCAAAAGCTAAAGCTGTTAAGAAAACAGTTAAAGGCAAAAAATAATTAAAATTAAACCAAAAGCTATTATGGATTGGACTTTAGAGATAGCATTTCACTGGCCTCATGACAGATTTTCATTAGGTTGGGAATATATGGGTGTAGATGATGAATATAATTATAGGACTGCAAAAGTCTTTTTGTTATTTTTCACTTTAACACTAAACTTTTAATAATAATTAATAATGAAACGAGAAGGATTACAACGTCAAAAATTAACCAAACAAAGATCAAAACTTTTATGCAGACAAGGCGGAGGTGAATTAGATGATCTTATGTATGGATCTATGGTTGAAAAAATGAGAAAAGGCGGTAATGCAAAACGTAATGCATATAATAATGAAACAGGGGAGGAGACAATGCAAGAATATAACCTCGGTGGTGGAACTCATAATACATATAGCGGTAAAAGAAAGAAAAGAAAATGAATATTTTAACTGACGTATTAAGTTTAATTAGAAGAGGAATTTTTGCTGAGTCAGCTCTTCCCGATGATGTTCTTGTATTAGGAGTTAATGAAGAGCCGGATATGCTAGGTATTGCATCTCCAATTCCTTATAAATCCGTTAAGGTTATTAAAGTAAAAGATCTTAAAGTTGTAGGTGAACCATGTACTTATGTAAATTCCCCTACTACACCGATTGCTGGTTCAGGTCAAGTATATAGAAAAACAGAAATTGATGCAATAACCAATGCATGCACAGTATATTTTAGATCATTAAAATCTATGAGTACTAATTTAACATTTGCTACATCAGCAGATGATACTTATATAGAAATGACAACTACTGGTGAACCAAACTTGGCAGCAAATGTAGGTACTGGTATAGGTATTTGGAAAGATAAAGTAGGAGAAACATTAAACTTTAAATCTCTTGTATCAGCTGATAATTCAGTAATTATTACCGAAACAGCTAATGAAATTAATTTAGCATCAACTGGCACTGGTGGCGGTTTAACTAGTGTGGGATTATCAGGTTCTTCAGCTTTCTTAATTACTAATTCACCTCTTATAGCTAATGGAGTTATTAATATAACTGGAGCAGGTACTGCATCGCAAATTATATTAGGTGATGGAACTTTGGGTGTTTTGCCAACAGGTGTTGTAGATTCAGTAAATGCAGGCGACGGTCTTATTAAAACCGGCACTGCTATTGATCCTATAATTAGTATAGATTATGAGGGTACGGATAATGCTATTGAAGTAGCAAATATTGCTATGCCTACAGCTACAGATGTAATTTGGTTTAGTGATCAAAACAATAGTAATACAATATCTAAATCAATAATTAGCAATTTACCATTTGGTTCTGGAGATGGAACGGTTTATAATGTTACACCCCAAGCTAATGGTATAAATGGAACTCCAATAGTTAGTACTGGATTTATAAATTTTGTTGGTTCTGGAACTGTAACTACAACTATTTCTGGAAGTACAGTAACAATTACTGGTACTGGAGGGAGTGGAACTTTAACGTCTGTAGGTATAAGTCATACTGGAGATGCTTTTTCAGTTGGATCTCCTGTGACAGGCGCTAGTGGTACTTTAACTATAGGTATGTTGGGCACTGCTGCTCAATATATAAATGGACTTGGAAATTTAGTGTCATTTCCATCTATTCCATCAGAATATATACAGTGGACAGCCACTGGTGATAATCAATCTCCTGTATCAGGAATTGGAGTTACTAATAATTTTACTTTAAGATTTGCTGGTAGTGTAACTAGTGGTGGTGCGGGTATAGTAACAGATACTAATGTAACTAGTGCAAATCATGTAACTGTTGGTTTAATTACTACTGGTGGTACACCGAGTGCTACTACATTCTATAGAGGAGATGGTCAATGGGCCGTTCCTGGAGGAGGAACCGGAGGCGATCTTACTGCAGTTTTAGAAGGAGACGGCATAACTGTAACTAATTCAACAGGTCCTGAACCAACAGTAAGTGTTGATTATGCAGGTTCAGATAATGTTATATTTATTAGGCAAATAGTTGCACCTGAAGCTAGAGATTATATACTATTTCATGACGAAGATGACTCTAATGTCTATAAAACAAGATTTGATGCAACACCGGGATATTATGTAGCATGGAATGCATCAGCTGATACTGGAACAAATTTTCCCGTTACAGATGCTAATACAGTATCATTTAGAGGACAAACAGGAATTAGCACATCTATACCTGCAACTCCCGCAGATACTTTAGACATAACATTAGATGCAACAGGTGTTGCTTCAGGATCTTACACTAATGCAAATATAACAGTTAATGCTCAAGGGCAAATTACTATAGCAGCCAATGGAACACCTGGAGGTGGAGGCGGTACTGTTACAAGCGTTGCAACAACTTTTGCAGGAACTGCATATACAGCAACTGTAACTGATGGAACAGGAGATGCTAGTATAGCAATAACTACAAACGGTACTTCTGCTCAATACATTAATGGTGAAGGTAACTTAATTGCATTTCCTGCAATACCATTCGCTAGTTTAACAACAACGGGAACTTCAGGTACGGCAGCTACTTTAAATGCTGGTGTATTAGATATACCTACACCAGTCATTCCCACTGTTCCTTTTACTAGTTTATCAACAACAGGTACTACAGGCGTAGCTACTTTAGTTAATGGTGTTTTAAATATACCTCAGTATACTGGTGGGGGTGGTATGACATCTTTTGATGTACAAGGAAATTCGGGGTCAGGTACTATTGTTAATAGTGATGTTATAAATATACAAGGAGGGACTGCGCTTACTTCAGTATTTTCAGGTTCATCTTCACCTTATGGTCTTGTTGTTAACCATGATGCTTTTGGATCAGCCGGTACGTATGTTTATCCTGCATCAATTACAACAAATACTCAAGGTCACATTACTTCGGTAACTGCAGGAAGTGCACCTGGTACAATGTCTTCTTTTAATGTTTCTGGAAACACTGGAACAGTAGCTATTAATAATGGTAATACATTACAAGTACATGGAGATAATGCTGATATAGTAACTGCAGCGGGTGTTCCAGATAATGTTACTATATTATTAAAAGATACAACAGTTGCAGCTGGGTCGTATACCAACGCAGATATTACAGTAGATGCTAAAGGTAGATTAACTTCGGCTGCTAATGGAACCGCATCATCTTTTTCTGGAGCTCAGGTTTACCGTTTTGAAACGGATGATCTTACTGTTGCTATGGGTAATTATTATACATTAGCTTCTACTGGTTTTTTAAATAGATCTGAATTTATAACAGATTTAGGTTCTTCAGCTCCTGCAGGATTATCAGGCACCAACCATATGGCAGGATGCTTTATTAATAATCCCAGTCTGGCTACTACTATGATATTCAGCAATATTGCATGTCAATTTCATGTTCTTACATCAGGTATTTCTACTTGGTATATTGAGATTTGGAAAGTTGCTACATGTAGTCCATCAACTTATACTCTTGCGGGAACTGCTACATTTTCAGCAGCATCACCAGGCACTGTATATTGTCAAAATGTTGTATGGGTTAATACTTCTTTACAGGAGATTGCTAAAGACACCTCATATTTTATTACGGTAAGAACCAGTGTTTCTAAGTCAGTAGACTTTCAACTTACTCTCAGTACTTTGTGGTCATCATAATATATGTAATTGATATGCCAAAAAATAAAAAAAAATTTAAAAATACTAAACTTGGTGAGTTCTTATTAAAAGTAGCACCAAATATTTTAAATGTTGCTGGTGATTTACTACCGGATGCTGGTGTATTAGGTATAGTAGGTAATCTTATAAAGAATGATCCTGATATGTCTATTGAAGACAAACAAATTGCTAGTTCGCATATTAAAGAAATGTATGCTTTAGAAGTTGCTGATAAAGATTCTGCAAGAAAAAGAGAAGTTGAAATAGCAAAAACTAATAAACAAGATTGGATGATGCTGTTTACTGGTATAACCGGTCTTCTTTCTTTTATTTTTACTATTTATGCAGTAGTATATATACCAAGTGTATTAGATAATGAACTCTTTATACATTTAATGGGTATGATAGAAGGAGTGGTGATAAGCAACATTTTTGCATATTATTACGGAACAAGTGCGGAAAATAGGAAATAATTTTGTAAATTGAAGTAAGAGACTATATTAAATAAATTTAACCCATGCTTTATATAAAGATAAAGCAACTATAAAAAATGTTATGAAAGATAAAAATTATCACAGCTCAAGAGGAGCGGGAGACGGAGATCTTACTGCTGGACTTTTAGGAATGATGAAAGGTGGTGGTGCTATGGAATATCCTGCAATAATGAAAGCTCAAAAAGGAGGAGATTCTTCTTCTTTAACTAGAGCTCAAATTAAAGCATATAATGAATCAGAGGGAAACGCTCCAGGATTAACTAGTCAAGGGCTGAAGGATAATATAAAAAATACCATGGTTCAGAATAGATCTGAAAATAAAGCTACTAGACAAGCAAGAAGAACTGCACGTAAATCTGGTGATTCAACTAAAGCATCTAGAGTAGAAAGTAGAGCTGCAACAAAAGCAAATAGAAATGAAAATGCAGTGTTGAGAAAAGCTAAAAGAGTAATAAACAGCAATCAAAGACGTGGTTATTAAATTAATAATTAAAAGATTATGAAAAATAAAAGAATTACACCTGCAAAAGCAAACATGATGGCAATGGCCAAAAACGGTGGTCTTGCTGGTTTTAAAAATGGAGGAGGTGTCTATGATGGCTTAATCAAAGCTCAAGATGGTTTTGCTCAGGGTGCACAATATGATAAAATTCATGGACTTTTAGA
>TARA_R110001632_G_scaffold162232_1_pt1 | contig 33097 bp, 22 predicted proteins | sample TARA_R110001632 | Tara Oceans TARA_R110001632 (sample SAMEA4398266) | marine metagenome | biome: Polar Biome; feature: [SRF] surface water layer (ENVO:00010504); material: water (ENVO:00002006), including particulate matter (ENVO:01000060) such as... | depth 5 m
TTCCATGATTTGACCTCACACTGGTGCTTACCCAATGATACCTTTTCTGGATTTGTGTCTTTTACATCATATTGAAGTATCTCAGAAAGGCTGACTTGAACAAGCCTCTTGTGTGACGTTTTTTTCTTGATTTGATGTTGGAGATTTAAAAGTAAATCCTTGTCCTTAATATTGAGAATATCCGCTATTAGCTCATTCTTTAATTCGTGTATGCTCATGATATCAATTTTAGAGGTTTAGATCGTAAACATTGTTTAACAGAATTTTGTGGTTTTGAAGCGTAATGTGGTGCTGAGAAAGAGAATTACAATAGTCTTGAAAGAAACTGGCACAATAATTCTCGTCTGTGTCATCAGGTGAAGGGGTAACCAGCACAATGTTCAGATCAATCTCTAAGTGCTCTATAAATTTTCGTATTTGTCCCTTATTCATTATGAATTTTAAGGAATGTATATCCTGAGTAATGTCAGCCATTACATCGTCAAATTCTGTGTTAGCTAACTCGCCTCTATTCCTTTTTTGAGAAATGAACTTTTGCTTCATTGTTGAATAATAGGCTGTCGATACACTATTGAGATTCCCCCTTAGTCCTTCAAGGTAGGTTTCTGATGAAATTCGAATTTCGGTTTCAGTTTTACCACTGACAAATGCCAAATAGCCATACAGAAGATTGAGGTCTGAGAATAATGTTGATTCTAAGCAATATCCGTCATGAGAAAAGGCAATTGAATTTCCTCTCAATCTTGACTCAATTGATGCATTCAATGCCTGACTGTCTAAGAGAGTAGTAAAGTCTTTATCCGTAATAATAACATATTTTTTGTCTTTGAACAGTTGACTAAGGGTCCTTTTATTATGATCGAGTTTGTCAACTAATTTATCTTTCCCTCTGATAAAAAAGAACTGACAATCAGCTGGCTGACTTGTGTTCGGAATTATACCAGCTTCTTGATATTTAGTTAGAAGTAACTTAATATTCTCTATATCATCAGAACCTTCAACGAAAACAACATGATTTGCTTCGTTAAGCTTTTGAAGAGCCAAAATCGGACTTCCAAAGTCCTTCTTGACGAGATCAAAATCCTCAAGAGCTTTTAGCTCTTTTTGAAGCTTAGCTTCATTATTGAGATAGAATAGTTCGCCATTATTGCATTCACTGACAAAAGCATCATTGTGACTAATAATGAATGTTTGATTGTCCGCCAAGTCTCTCAAGCTTTTCATTAGCCTTTTTTGTAAGACTAAATGAATATGACTGTCTGGCTCATCGATAAGCAATATATTAAGTTCTGCAGCTGCGTAATCCAACGTTCCAAATATTTCAATAACCTGTAAAAGACCACTCCCTTGCATATGCAATTCATGCTGCTTACCATTGTGCTTGACCTGAAGATCAATGTATTCTTCATTATCTTGCCTTGAAGAGTTAACGTGTTGAAATTCGAAGGTTGACCCCATCACTTCGCTCACTTGCTCATTAAGTTTTCCAATATGATTATGCTTAACGATCTTATTCCGTAAAACATCTTGAGACTTACCTAGCATTATTTTTCGATTAACCTGCCCTCTAGTCATATAGGGTTCTTCTCCGAGTATTCTGGAAATTGGGGACGTTTCATATAAGAATATTGCTTCATCTAGCTTGATGCTATTGTCTTTCATAGCCTGAGCAAAATCTTTAAAAGCTTGATTATTTCCTTTTGCTACTCTTAGATAAGAATCAGCAATTACTTTTGGCCGATTGATATTGAATGCTAAGTCATGGTTGACTCCATTATGGTGAAGTGTTAGTCTTATGATAGAATCATAAGGATATTTATTAAATAGATCAGTATCTCTCCAGAACCTTAGAAAGTCTAAATCTCTGAAAGGAATATACATGTTGTTACCAACATAGAATTTAATCCTGTTCGTTTGAATGTATCTATGATAACATCTATACCACATTTGAAGTGCTTCAAAGATTGTACTCTTCCCTTGGTTGTTTTCCCCAATGATAACATTAAATGACTCGTTTGTATCAATTGAGATTTCTTGGAGACATTTGAAATTTTCGATATAGATTTTCGATATATGCATGTTTCTTTCTTCTTTTATTTTTCATAATGGTTCTCCGGCTCTGCAGCCATACTCAACTGCTCCTCAGCTTCTTTTATAGTAAGCTGGCCATTCATTAGCATGGGCAATAACCAATCGCGTAATGAGCTGAGTTCTTCGTTTTCGAGGTCTAGGGCTATCTGATTGTATAAGCCCTCAAGGTCTAGGTCTGAATTATTAGCATTGATTCGGCTGATGCTTGCATCAAAAATACTTGTAAAAATGTTGGTCGCATGATCCCAACTGGTAGTTTTTAGGGATAAGTAATTATAGCCCAATCTCATCAAATGGAGAATGGCTGGTATTTTTACTCTGCTGTCTTCGTTGAATTTCATCAATAGCACCTATATCAAAAAGTAATATTTTGGTAGTTCCTTCAACAATATAAGTGAATGTATTTATAATTGGCTTATTGAAGTATGTGAATTATATAAGAATGCTTTGGCACTGTTGAGTGGCTTTTTAAATGGAGCGTTGAGCAGTCGGCACCGTAGGTCAGACCGCGACTCATTCTGTCTGCATCACTTATTAAATGGATTCTCCAGCTTTCCACCAAAGACAGCCTTTGTTGTATGTTTTCACCAACAAATAGAAGGAGAATGGGAAACTATAGAATCCTCAAACCCTTTTGAATCTGTGCTGATCTCATCAAGAAAGTAGAAGCTATAGCGAATAACTCTAGCAACTCAACAGATAGGTCAATCCGTGCCCGATGAGAAATCATAATCCTCACAAACCATTGGCTCTTGCAAAAATTGAGTCCCCTGACTCCCCTTATTTGATTCTACGGTAGGCCTAGCATTCCCTTTCTTTGAAAGAGATGAGATTAGCTCAAACATTAAAGGTTGCTCCTTACCGTTGATTGCAGAAAATTTCAGTTGGTTTCTTTTCGAAGATCTTTTTACTTTTTTCATAAAAGCAGCCTAGCCTTTCGCCTCTTCTTCCTCCTTCAACTTCCTTCTTAAAATTTTACCCACATTGGTTTTAGGCAGTTCGGTTCTGAACTCATAATGCTTCGGACGTTTGTAGCCTGTAAGATTTTCATGGCAATAGTCGCGTAACTCCTCTTCGGTGAGTGATGGATCAGATTTTACAACAAATGCCTTTACACATTCGGTTGAATGCGGATCTGGAACGCCAATTACTGCTACTTCTAACACTTTTGGGTGGTCGGCAATGGCATTTTCAACATCGTTAGGGTATACATTGAAACCCGAAACGTTGATCATATCTTTTTTACGGTCTACAATTTTGAAGAAGCCTTCTTCGTCCATTATACCGATGTCTCCAGTTCTGAAATAACCTCCTTCAAAGAATACTCCGTCATTCTTCTGATTCCAATAACCCGACATTACTTGCGGTCCCTTCACGCAAATTTCTCCTGTTTCGCCTTGTGCTAAGCGGTTTCCGTCATCATCAAAAATGGCCAACTCGGTTGAAGGTACAGGCAAACCAATCGTTCCCATTTTATGGGTGCCATCTAGTGGGTTCACACAAACTACTGGAGAGGTTTCACTCAAACCATAACCTTGCACCAAAGGCGTTCCTGTCATTTCTTGCCACTTTTTGGCTACAAAGTCCTGAACCGCCATTCCGCCTCCAATAGAAACTTTGAAATGAGAGAAATCGATTTCCTTAAAGTTTGACTGGTTCAGCAGTCCATTGAAAAGTGTATTTACACCCGTAAACAAGGTAAATGGATGTTTCTTCAACTCCTTAATAAAACCAGGCATATCACGAGGGTTAGTGATCAGCACGTTTTTAGCTCCAATATGCATCATAAATGTGCAGTTCACATTTAGGGCGAAAATATGATAGAGTGGAATGGCCGTAATCATCACATCTTTTTGTCCATCCTTTAGAAGCGGTTTAAAAACGTGTGTAATGATCAAAGTATGGGCAACTACATTATTGTGAGATAAAATCGCGCCTTTCGATACACCGGTCGTTCCTCCTGTATATTGAAGGAAAGCCGTATCTTCTCCTTTTATCTCAGGCTGAGTGTATTTCATTCGAGCGCCTTTGGCCATAGCACTCTTGAAAGAAATCGGATTGGGAAGGTTATATGCAGGCACCATCTTCTTGATGTGCTTCACCACAAAATTGACGATCTTTCCCTTCAGGCCTCCAAGCATATCACCCAGTTCGGTCACTATAATATTCTCTACCGAAACATGTGGCAATGTCTCTTCCAAGCTCTTGGCAAAATTCGCAATGATCACAATCGTTTTGATTCCAGCATCTTTAAACTGATGCTCCATTTCCCTTGGGGTATAAAGCGGATTGGTATTGACTACAATGCAGCCTGCTTTGATAGCACCAATAAGCACCACAGGGTATTGCAAACAATTGGGCATTTGGATAGCGATCCTATCTCCTTTTACCATGCCCAATTCATTTTGCAGATAGGCCGCAAAATTGGTAGAGAGTTGGTCCACCTCCTGAAAAGTAAGTACTCCGCCCATGTTCTCGAAAGCCTCGCGGCTGCCAAACTGATTGAAGGCATTTTGATAAAGCTCTAGAAGGTTTTTAGGACGTTGATCTTCAATTTCTGCGGGAACACCCTTTGGGTAATGCGCAATCCAGGGGAAAGTACTCATGTATTAAAATTTGGCTATCATCAAATATAAAGATGAATTACCAAAAAAAAAGGAGGCTAACAAACAAGCCTCCTTTCAAACTAAGAAAAACAAATGAATACGTACCTAAATCTAGTATTCAAACTTTAAGAGCTGTAGGGGAAGGAGTCGAACCTTCACGGAGAGATTAGTCGTCAGGTAGTTCAGATTTATTTCTTTTTCTCCACCCTCGAGAAAGGAGGGCATGGCTGCCTGTTTCATCACCCTACAGTGTATAGCTTCTCTTTTGAAACTGTTTCAAAGGTAATAGAAACAGTTGATTCATTAAAATATCAGTAACGTAATGACCTAATATTTAGAGATAAAATAATTAAACTATATATTTATTATTGAATCAATAATTTTAACCAAAAATCATGGCTGATAATTACGAAATCGATAATGTGGATTTAAAAATCCTCTCTATTCTTCAGCATAACGCGAAAAAGCCCTATACCGAAGTAGCCAAACAAGCATTTGTTTCTAGCGGAACAGTACATGTAAGAATGAGCAAGCTTGAAAAAATGGGGGTAGTAAAAGGTGCTTCTCTCGATTTAAACCTTGCTAAGCTTGGTTATAATGTCTCTGCCTTTTTAGGTGTGTTTCTTTCTAAAAGTTCGCTCTATGAAAAAGTAGCGGTGCAGCTCAAGAAAATTGCAGAAATCACTAGCGTTCATTACACTACCGGCAACTATTCTATGTTTGTTAGAATTTATGCAAAAGGCACGGATCACTTGAAGGATATTCTTCATGATAAAATCCAGAAAGTAGATGGTATTGAACGAACGGAAACCTTCATTATACTTGAAGAAACTTTTAACCGAAGTATACAGTTGGAGGGGTAACAAGTACGATTTTACAATTTCTCATAGCTTTTACTAATAGTTTATTGAAAAAAGGAATTGAGGAAACCAATCCTTTAGGCTTTAAGTTGTACCTTTGTATTTAAAACGATTCTAAATAACTAGGAATGAGTAAAGACGATCAGATATTAGAAGAGTTCACCTCCAAAGAATACGAGTTCGGATGGACAGTAGACTTTGAAGCAGATGAGGCTCCCAAAGGTTTGAACGATGATATCATTCGGTTTATTTCTGCAAAAAAGGAAGAGCCGCAATGGATGCTAGAATGGAGGCTTGAAGCTTTTCATGCTTGGCAGAAAATGAAAGAACCAGAGTGGGCTAATGTTCACTATCCAAAAGTAGACTTTCAAGACCTTATATATTACTCTGCACCAAAGAAGAAAAAGAAGGTTAACTCTTTAGATGAGATCGATCCTGAAATGATCGCTACTTTCGAGAGACTTGGCATTTCACTTACGGAGCAAAAAAGACTTACAGGAGTTGCTGTAGATGCTGTTATCGATTCAGTTTCGGTAGCCACTACTTTCAAAGAAACCTTAGGTGAACTAGGAATTATCTTCTGTTCATTTTCAGAAGCAGTGCGCGAACACCCAGAGCTTATTAAAAAGCACATGGGTTCAGTAGTGCCAGCCAACGACAATTACTATGCAGCACTAAACGCAGCAGTATTCTCTGATGGCTCATTCTGCTTTATTCCAAAAGGTGTAAGATGCCCAATGGAGCTTTCCACCTATTTTAGAATCAATGCCGCCAATACAGGTCAGTTTGAAAGAACCCTGATTGTGGCCGAAGAAGGATCTTACGTAAGTTACCTCGAAGGTTGTACCGCTCCTATGCGTGACGAAAACCAATTGCACGCTGCCGTAGTAGAAATCAAAGCAGCAAAAAATGCAGAGGTAAAATACTCAACAGTTCAAAACTGGTACCCAGGGAACAAAGAGGGTAAGGGTGGTATTTACAACTTCGTAACCAAGCGTGGTATTTGCGAAGGCGACCATTCTAAAATCTCTTGGACACAAGTAGAAACTGGTTCGGCTGTTACTTGGAAATACCCTTCATGTATTCTGAAAGGTGATTATTCCGTTGGTGAATTCTATTCCGTAGCCGTAACCAACAATTACCAACAAGCCGATACTGGAACCAAAATGATTCATATTGGTAAAAACACCAAGTCGAGAATCGTATCAAAAGGTATTTCTGCTGGTAAATCGCAAAACAGTTACCGAGGTCAAGTGCATGTAATGAAACGTGCAACCAACGCCCGAAACTTCTCGCAGTGCGATTCGCTTTTGATGGGCGATAAATGTGGTGCACATACATTCCCTTATATCGACATCGAAAATCAATCGGCTCAAGTAGAACACGAAGCCACCACATCTAAAATTGGAGAAGATCAAATCTTCTATTGTCAGCAAAGAGGTATTGATGCCGAAACTGCAGTAGCGCTTATCGTAAACGGATACGCCAAAGAAGTACTTAAGCAATTGCCAATGGAGTTTGCCGTAGAGGCGCAGAAACTTCTTGCACTAACGCTTGAAGGGTCGGTTGGCTAATCTCTATTATAAAACACCTGAACAAGACAGAGTTTAAAGGTACAAAATTCATCGTTGAAGAACCTGAGATAGATTACGCTTCAGCAAACTTTGAACACTGAACATTAAACGCTAAACACTAAACATTAAAGAGTTAAGATGTTATCAATAAAAAATTTACAAGCCAGAATTGAGGAAAAGGAAATCCTGAAAGGAATCAACCTAGAAATCAAACCAGGCGAAGTGCACGCGATTATGGGACCAAATGGTTCTGGAAAAAGTACTTTGGCTTCTGTGCTTGCAGGAAGAGAAGATTACGAAGTAACTGGCGGATCGGTAGAGTTTTTAGGCAAAGATTTGCTTGAAATGGAAGCTGATGTTCGTGCTAGAGAAGGTGTTTTCTTGGCCTTTCAGTACCCAATCGAGATACCAGGAGTTAGTACAACTAACTTTATGAAAACGGCTGTCAATCAAATCAGAGAGCATCATGGAGAAAAAGCACTCGATGCGGTTTCTTTCTTGAAGTTGATGAAAGAGAAAATGAAGTTGGTTGAAATCGACCAAGCTTTATTGAGCCGTTCTTTAAATGAAGGTTTCTCAGGCGGTGAAAAGAAACGCAACGAAATCTTCCAAATGGCGATGCTTGAACCAAAGCTGGCCATTCTTGATGAAACCGATTCAGGCCTTGACATTGATGCACTCAAAATTGTAGCACACGGTGTTAACACACTGAAAAACAAAGACAACGCCACAATTGTGGTAACTCACTACCAAAGACTTTTGGATTACATCGTTCCTGATTTTGTACATGTTCTTTATAATGGAAGAATTGTAAAGTCAGGCACTAAAGAGTTAGCCTTAGAGCTAGAAGCCAGAGGTTACGATTGGATTAAGGAAGAAGCAGACGCAACCGCTTAAGCAGATATTTTATGGAAAAAATTGCAGGACAATCGATTTTAAATTCGCTTGAAACTCAATTTGAGGCGTTTGAAAAAAGCTTGAATGGTCAAAGTAAATCGGCAGCGCATGCTGTAAGAAAAGAGGCTTTCTCTAGCTTGATGAACTCTGGCTTTCCTGGTCCAAAAAACGAGGAATATAAGTTTACCAACTTTACCAGAGCCGTTGAAAAGAACTTTGAACTGAATGGAACAAATGCTGATTTTGGATTAACTGAAGCTCAAATTTCAGCTACTCAAATCGAAGGATTGGATGCGCATAAAATCGTATTCTTAAACGGGATTTATTCAAGTGAGCTATCTGACAACATCCAGGTAGAAGGCTTAAAAGTTGAATCACTTGCTGAAGGTTTCAAAGCCAATTCACCGTTGGCTCAATCGAATTTTGGCACTAAAGCCAACTTCGCGGAAGACGCGTTTGTAGCCTTAAACACCGCTTTCAGTCAGCATGGGGTTGCGATTGAGGTCGCGGACAAAGCGGTAATCGAAAAACCAATTGTACTTTACTTTATTGGTGATAGCTCAACAGCAGAACTTTCATACCACATCAGAAATATTGTAGTGGCAGGTAAGTTTTCTCAAGCCACCATTATTGAGAAATTCGATACCCTTGGTGAACACAAAAGCTTTACAACTTCTGTAAATGAAATCAGTGTAAGCGATAGTGCCCATCTTCGTTTTTTCAAAATTGAAAACGATACAGAGCAAGCTTATCACATTTCAAACATTCACGCTTCTCAAGGAACAAACAGTAATTTTAAAGCCTTTACCTTCTCGCTGAACGGAGCGATGATTCGTAATAACCTGAACATTAAACTTCAGGCCGAAGGTATTGAAACCTACATGAATGGACTCTATTTATTAGACGGAAAAACGCATGTAGACAACCACACCGTTGCTGATCATATGATGCCAAATTGCTATTCAAACGAATTGTATAAAGGCATAATGGATGGTAGCTCAAAAGGTGTTTTCAATGGAAAAATCTTTGTTCGCCCTGACGCACAAAAAACCAACGCATTCCAGTCGAATAAGAATATTCTGATTTCTGATAAGGCTACGGTAAACACCAAACCTCAATTAGAAATTTGGGCCGATGATGTTTCTTGTTCTCACGGCTGTACTACCGGCCAATTGGATATGGACGCACTCTTCTACCTACAAGCAAGGGGAATTCAGAAAGATAAAGCACGCGCTATTCTATTAAAGGCCTTCGCTAACGATGTGTTAGAAACCGTTGAAAACGAAGCGATCAAAGAATATCTCGCTGCGATTATAGAAAAGAGGTTGGAAAAATAAACCATGGCTCAGACTTTGGAAAAACACACATTGGACATTCAGAAAATCAGGACTCAGTTTCCCGTGCTTCATCAAGAAGTTAACGGTAAACCCTTGATTTACTTCGATAATGCCGCCACAAATCAAAAACCAAAAAGGGTAATTGATGCTTTGGTTAAGTATTACGAACATGACAATGCGAACATCCATAGAGGAGCGCATGCCTTGGCCGCTCGTGCCACAGAAGCATTTGAAAACACGCGCGTTTCTGTGCAGAAGTTTATCAATGCCAACGAGCCAGAAGAAATCATTTTCACAAAAGGGACTTCTGAAAGCATAAATCTAGTCGCTTCAAGCTGGGGTCGAAAGTTTTTGAACCCAGGAGACGAAGTTTTGATTTCAACCTTAGAGCATCACTCCAACATTGTGCCTTGGCAAATGATTTGCGAAGAGCGCGGAGCAGAACTTAAGGTGATGCCCATTAACGAAGCTGGTGAAATTATTATAGAAGCACTTGATGAGTTGATCACAGAGAAAACCAAGATGGTCGCATTTAACCATGCTTCCAATTCTTTGGGTACCATCAACCCAGTAAAACACATTATCGACAAAGCACATGCCGTTGGCGCTAAAGTTTTGGTAGATGGTGCACAAGCCTCCTCTCACCTCACTGTTGATGTTCAAGCATTGAATGCAGATTTCTATGCTTTCTCTGCTCACAAAATGTATGGTCCAACGGGCTTGGGTGTTCTTTACGGGAAACGGGATATTCTGGAAAAAACCCCTCCTTATCAAGGTGGCGGAGAAATGATTAAAGAAGTGAGTTTTGGCAAAACCACTTACAACGATATTCCTTACAAATTTGAAGCGGGCACTCCAGATATTGCCAATGTAATTGCTTTCAACGAAGCCATTCTTTTCATTAATGAATTGGGCAAAGAGAATATTGTCGCTTACGAGAACGAGCTATTGGCTTATGCTACTGATAAAATCACCCAAATAGAAGGCGTGAAACTTATTGGTACAGCCAAAGAGAAAGTGAGTGTACTTTCTTTCGAAGTAGAAGGAATTCATCACTTTGATTTAGGCATGTGGCTCGATGCTAAAGGTGTTGCCGTAAGAACAGGCCACCACTGTACTCAGCCTTTAATGGATCACTACTGCATTGAAGGAACTGTTCGTGCGTCATTTTCTGTTTACAACACGGTTGAAGAAATAGACGCTTTTATTGAAGCCTTAAAAAGCACAATCAGCAAATTCAAGAAATGAGCGAAACCATAAACGATATTCAAAACGAGATCATCGAAGAATTTTCAATGTTGGATGCCGACATGGAAATGACCATTGAATATATTATGGAATTGGGGCAGCAGTTGCCAGAAATGGCAGAAGCACTCAAAAATGAAGACCACATTGTAAAGGGTTGCCAATCTAAAGTTTGGCTGAATGCCGAAGCAAAAGATGGAAAAATATATTTAGAAGCCGATAGCAATACTGCCATCACAAAAGGGTTAGTGAGTATTTTGGTGAGAATTCTTTCAGGTCGTACTCCTCAAGAAATCGTTGATGCGGATCTCTACTTTGTTGACAAAATTGGTTTAAATAGATTCATCGGCACACAAAGATCTAACGGATTGGGCGCTATGATGAAACAAATAAAAATATATGGGTTAGCTTATTCTGCGAAGGCCGAATAAAACTCAAAAAACAAAAGACAAATATCAAAGCGGTGGTGAGCAATTATGACCTTGAGCAAAGAACAGAACAGTTCGCCAAAGACGTTAGGAAGTTTAATAAGGTCATTGACATTAGATTTATCGAATTACGAGGATTCAAAACAGCTCACAAGATCATCTGGATCAGTCGGAGCTAATTACATTGAAGCCAATGAAAAGTTAGGTGATAAAGACTTTAAGTTCAGGGCTAAAATTGCTAGAAAAGAAGCGAAAGAGTCAAGGTACTGGCTTCGGTTAATTGATACTTTAGGAAATAAAGAAGTTGAACAAGTAAGAATTAGGCTAGAACAAGAGGCCACCGAATTGTTGAAAATCTTGTCAGCAATAATAAATAAGGTTTAGATGATTGAGCTCGAAGTATTCATTACTAACTAGGACTGAAAGTTGAGTTTTGTGATTTGCTTTTTGAGATTTGATAATTTGAAGTTGAATTATGGAAGATAACTTAAGAGACCAAGTCGTTGCAGCGATAAAAACGGTGTACGACCCTGAAATACCTGTAGATGTTTATGAATTGGGGTTGATTTATGAAATCAATGTTTTTCCAGTGAACAATGTTTACGTACTGATGACATTGACTTCTCCTTCATGCCCTGCGGCAGAAGTGATACCTGAAGAGGTAAAGCAAAAAATTATGGCACTTGAAAGTGTAAATGATGTAGAAGTTGAATTGACTTTCGACCCTCCATTTACGCAAGACATGATGTCGGAAGCAGCCAAGCTAGAACTTGGTTTTATGTAAGAATGGCCAAAGCGGCTTTTAAGAATTAGAAACGAAATAAAAATAAGAAATATGTACCCTGAACATTTACTCGTCCCATTCAGACAAGAATTGACTGAAGCGGGTTTTACAGAGCTAAAAACAGCCGAGGCTGTTGAAAATCACTTAAAGAACCAGAAAGGCACTTCTTTAGTAGTGATCAATTCGGTTTGTGGTTGTGCTGCTGGAACAGCAAGACCAGGTGTTAAAATGGCTTTAAAGCTTGCCGACAAAAAACCTGATCATCTAACTACTGTTTTTGCTGGTGGCGACATTGAGGCAACTGCTAAAGTGAGAGAGTTCCACATGCCTTACCCTCCTTCTTCTCCATCAGTTGCTCTTTTCAAAGATGGTGAGTTGGTGCATTTTGTAGAAAGACATCACATTGAAGGCAGAACTGCAGATATGATTGGTGGCCATTTGGCTGATGTTTTTGAAGAGTACTGCTAGTTTCTTCATAAACTAAATGAAACAAAAACAGGCCACTTCAAATGAAGTGGCCTGTTTACTTTACGACTGATTCCATCGATTATAAATCTAAGCGGTAGTAGAAGGTGTTGTAGGATTCGATTAAGAAATCACTTGAATTCACTAACCTTCTTAATTCCTTGTTACTCATTTGCTCTACCGTATGGATAGGAGCTTCTAAAAGCAACTCGTTGTCCTTATCATAAATTTTAATAATCTTGATCGGAGAAGGCTTCACGTTTCCTTCATCATCTATTACGAATTCTAATTCGCAATCAGCTTTCAGATTCAAATCGTGCTTTACTTCTGAAATCAATTCAATAGCTTCTTCTCTTGTTAATTTTTCATCAGCAATTTCTGATGCCATTGATACTGAGCTAATGCCTATTAAAAGGCAAATCATTAAAGGAATTCTTCTCCTTAAAATGCCGATTGTGTTGTTTATTGAGTTCATGACCTTGTTGTTTTTGAGTTTAACATTGCTGCCGACCAAAGCAGCTGACCTACCTCCTTATGACAATGCTTATGCCAACTAAGATAAATAGCTGATTATCAATCAGTAGAACCAAAGAAAGCTAAGAATTCTAGGTCGATTTATGTTCATAACCGTACAAGTATGTACGGTACCGTCACAATGAAACTTTTATTGATTTTTATCGTCCCATGAGAAGTCAATTAAGCTGACAATAAAAAAGAGCCTATCTCCATAGGCTCCTTATAAAATTTGAAAACAAGAGTTTTCAAATCCCCCTCAACACAAAATAGTAAGTATTACTAAATTGAATTTTCTTTTATTTCTCTAAACTCACGGTGTAACTTCCTGAAGTTCCAGCTACTACTCCTCCACCTGTATGGGTAAAGCTGAACTTAAAGTTTGTCACACTCAATTCTAGAATTGTTACTTCCTCACCTGTATCTAGATTAATGCTTCCTGCGGCTTCATTAGCCCATGCCCAAGTACCTGTTGCACGAAAAAGGTCGCCACCGTTGGTGGTGGTGTAAGTGCCATCCGTGAACGACAATGTAAAGCCTGGATAATTCAGGCTCACGTCTTGACCGTCTAATGTGATCTGGCCACTGGTACCATAGGTCCAATTCCCTGCAAGTTTTTCAAAGGCGAGTTCTTTGTTTGTGGGCCCATTTGGATCATCTGAGCTACAACCTATAATGATCATTACAAGTAGTACTAAAGTACTTATGGTTTTGGTTCTGTTGATTTTCATTGTTATCTTATCTTTTGATCATTACTTTTTTCCTTACCACAGATTTTCCATCAGTAATCTGAATAATATAGATACCGCTGGTATAATCTGAGACGTTCAGTTGAAGGGTTTTCTCTGTAAAGGATTTTCTACTGAACAATGGCGTACCTGAAGCATTTGCTATATCAATATCCAGTTTTTTACCGCCCACCTCTGACAAGTCAATGTTCAGTATTTTACTTGCTGGATTAGGGAATATACTGATGGTCTCAGGATTGATCGCTCCGTCATCTACTCCTGTGATTATTGCTCCTTCACCAGATACATTTACCGAAACGGTACCTGCATTGGTAATGAACTGAATTGTGCCAGTATAGATATTCACTTCGGTTGGTTTAAAACCGAAGACGATGGTTCTGCTTTCTCCTGGATTTACTATGACCCCTGTAACTGCTCCAATGAAGCCTTCGGGGAACAGCACACTATTGACAATCAATGCTGCTTCTCCGTCATTGTGAACAGTGATGTCAAAATTGCTCGTCAGTCCTAGTGCTGTAGCTGGAATATCGATATTCGAAGTAATTCTAAGCTCTGGTTCTGCCACATTGGTGACTGTTATGGTAAACACTTTCTCGAAAGTACCTCCACGACCGTCATCGGTTTTTACCCGAATGCTGTAACTCGTCTTAGTTTCGAAATCAAAAATAGAGGCTGCCTTAAGACTTGTGCCCTCAACAATAAACTGCGCATTGTCTGTACTTCCCGTTCCCGTTACCAAACTATAAGTGTGTCCAGTAGATTGATCAGCATCTATTGTAGTAAAGCTTCCTATCACTGCTGCTACTTCATTATTCTCAGCAATGCTAGATGAGTTTATCGTTATGTCGGTTGGTGACAGATTGGTGACATAGACTTCGCCTGTAAGCGCTCCTGACAATGGGTTGTTGGCTGCATCTAAAATACTGTCATCGTCTTTTAGGTTTAGGCCTATGCTGCCTTGGCCTGATATGCCGATTACGGTTATGTCATAGGTTTTGGAGTCTACTTGGGTCACAGAATTCAGGGTACCTGTTGCTGTGCCTGTCAAGATCACTTCAAAGTCGGTCAGGTCTACACCCGTTACGTCTTCTGAGAAGGCTGCTCTAAAGCCTGCACTGGCCGTCAGGATCGGATTGGCGGTTTTCTTAGTTAAACTCAGCGCTGTTGGCGCTGTACCATCGAAAGTTGTATTCAGTATGTTACTGGCTTTATTAGTGTTTCCAGGGGTATCAGTGACAATATTGGCTGGAAGACCTACCGCCACTGTACCGTCTGTTCCTGGAGTAATTTCTACTGTCCATTGTTTGTCTGCAATAACTTCCACCAAATTACTAGCTGTACCATTCGTTACCTGAATATCGCTTATCGTAAAGCCTGTTACTATTTCATCAAAGCTGATATTTACTCCAAATGCAGCGTTGGTCAATGGGTCTACAGCGGTAGTCAATGTTGCTGTTGGAGCTACACCATCAACTAATACGGCCGCTGTTGACGCCACTTGATTGAGGTTTAACAAGGCATCTGTACCAAAAGAGTCCTTAATCTTTGCTCCATTTAATGAAATATTCGAGCCTAAAGTTATTCCGTCAATATCCAAATCTCCTTCAACAATGGTATAGCTGAATGTAGCTTTAATAGCATTGCTAACAGCCGTCTTCAAAGTAGCTGACTTGGTAGTTGAACCAACGGTCAACGGTACTGTTGGCGTTCCTGTTATGCTTACAGGAAGTGAGAAATTCACTATAAAGCTCATCTCATCGCCAATGGCGTAATTACCGTCATCTGGAACAGAAACAGAGGTGACAAATGATGCCTCCACAATGGTCAGCGTTCCATCTACCAGGTTGAAGTCATAATTGTTGTCGCTTCCTCCGCTCAAGGTAATAGATGCTGTTCCTGCAACCGTGGTTTCATCTGCCGTTGTCGAAGCTGTTGGCTCTGAATCGATCACAGATCTGTCATCACCATTCACAAAACCAGAATAATCAATGGTGAACTCGGGATTAGCTTGCCCTACTGCCCTTTGTTTATCTTCCGCAGTGGCAGTTAGCGTAGCTTTTCCAATAGTCAGCGTACCGTTATTCATTATAATTGAATAGTTATCCGCTGACCCACCCGGTAGGGTGATGTCATAAGTGCCAGCATCACTTGTCGCATCTGCTGTTGTGCTGGCAGTTGGTTCCATGATATCAGTTTCATCATCCCCGTTCACAAAACCAGCGTAGCTGACGGTGAGGGCTGGGTTTTCTTCCCCGTAGGTCTTCGACTTATCATCGGCTGTGGCTCTAAGCACTGCTTTGCCAATAGAGAGCATTCCACTACTTAAGTTGAAGCTGTAGTTATCTGCTGTTCCTCCTGCCAAGTCGATATCAAAAGTACCTACTCCTGTTGTAGCATCTGCCAAAGTTGATGCAGTTGGCTCAGTTGTGATTGCTGTTTCATCATCACCATTTACAAAGCCTGTATAGCTGATGGTGAATGTTGGATTGACTTCTCCGTAGGTCTTCGACTTATCATCGGCAGTTGCTGTTAGCACTGCTTTGTTGATAGTAAGCGCTCCACTAGCTAGACTGAAGCTGTAGTTATCTGCCGTTCCTCCAGCCAAGTCGATATTATAAGTACCTACTCCCGTGGTAGCATCTGCCAAAGTTGAAGCAGTTGACTCCGTTATGATTGCTGTTTCATCATCACCATTGACAAAGCCTGAATAACTGATGGTGAATGTTGGATTAGCTTCCCCGTAGGTCTTCGACTTATCATCTGCTGTGGCAATAAGCACTGCTTTGTTGATAGTAAGCGTTCCTCTCCCTAAGTTGAAGCTATAGTTATCCGCTGTCCCTCCGGCTAGATTGATATCATAAGTTCCTACTCCTGTTGTGGCATCCGCCACTGTTGAAGCAGTTGGCTCGGTAGTGATAGCATTTGCATCATCGCCATTCACAAAACCTGTATAAGTAATTGTGAAAGCGGGGTTCACCTCGCCATAAGCTTTAGACTTATCATCGGCTGTTGCGGTTAGCACTGCCTTCCCAATAGTGAGCATTCCACTGCTTAAGTTGAAGCTGTAGTTGTCTGCTGTTCCTCCAGCCAAATCGATATCGTAAGTACCTACTCCTGTTGTTGCATCTGCCCCTGTTGAAGCAGTTGGCTCGGTAGTGATAGCATTTGCATCATCACCATTCATAAAGCCTACATAGCTGATTGTGAATGTTGGATTGGCTTCTCCATAGGTTTTCGACTTATCATCGGCAGTTGCGGTCAGCACTGCTTTGTTGACGGTTAACAATTGGGTTGCATTGGTTGCAGCAGCGTAGCTAGCATCTCCTGCCTGCGAGGCGGTAATGGTGGTCTCTCCTGCTCCAATTATTGTTACAGTACTTCCATTGACAATGGCTACACTAGTGTTAGAACTGGTATAAGTCACTCCTAAGTTAGAGGATGCTGTGGCAGAAAGAGTAAAGTTAGCGTCACCATAAGTCTTGGCTGCTAAAGCTCCAAAGGTGATGGTTTGACTGATCTTACTCACCGCACCTTTCAGGCTACTTTCAACCTCATTTCCTGCATTGTTTCCATCGTGTGGAGTTACTTCAAAGCTAATGTACTTGTCTACATCCGAACTCGTTAGGTCATAAGTTGAAGCTGTAGCTCCTGCAATGGCTATTTTGTTTGTGCCATTAGCGTCATCCGATCTATACCATTTGAAGGTTGTACCATCTTCAGTATCATTATCAGTATCTGAATAAGTATAAGCACCTGTCAAGGTTTCGCCAACAGTGAGCGTTCCCGAGAAGTCTACATTAGTTGTGGTTGGTAAAGCATTCAGGGAAATATTTACTCCAGTTGCATCAGACCCTAAACTATTCCCTCCAAAATCAGTGACCACATTATTATTGTTGGCATAAGTGATATTCAGGTTGAGTTGAGCAGTGCTCATGTCCGCAACGGTCAATACCAGTTTGTTGTCTTCTGCTGTTCCATCGGTAATGGCCTGAACAGTGAAATTGGTGCTATTATCATCCACCACGGTGAAATCCGTTGGGTTCGTGCCTAAGGTTTTAACCGGCTCGCTGAAGGTTAGAGTGATTTGCGTTTCAGAATCCTTAGCCGCGCTTACTAATGTTGGAGCAGTGGTATCATCAATTTTAGCACCTGTTCCATCCAATGGATAAACATTCCCAGCTAAATCTGCAATTGTACTTCCACCTGAATGAAGGATTTCCAGATCGCCCAAGAACTCATCCAATGTATTGAAATTGGCTATAATTTTATTGTCACCCACTGTTCCATCTTCCACAGAAACTGCATTCTCCCACTTGTTATTTCCACCATATACGGTAATGTTATGATGGCCATTTGAACCAGGGACAACTGGTTCACTGAAGGTCAAGGTGATTTGACTTTCGCTGGTCTTGGCAATACTCACCAAGCTTGGCGCAGTTTGATCATTGGTTACATTAATCGGTGTGGCAGCAGTGTTATTGTTACCAGCAATATCAGTTGCCTTGTTAGCTGTAATACCGACTGTCACCTGACCATCTGCTGATGGCGTAATTCTGGCAGTATAAACACTCGCACTTACCGTGCTAAAGCTTCCCGCACTCCCATTGGTTACGGAAATGTCATTGACATCGAAATCTGACACAGCTTCAGAGAAAGTAAAGGTGGCCGTAAACTCTCCACTATGTGGGTTATTGGCGTTACTGGTAATTGCAACGGTTGGCTGTGTAAGATCAATTACCAATGCTTTGGCAGCTGATGCTGGAGAATGGTTTCCAGCGTTATCCAGTTCTTTGGCTGTAATTGAATAGGTACCCACTGGTAAGGTTGTTCCTTCATGGTCGAACAACCAGGTAGTGGCATTATTGGTCGTAGCAATTCCAATACTTGTTCCATCAATAAACACTTCTACCCTGCTATTTGCTGTGGCATTTCCTCCAATAATCAAGGTTTGATCATTGGTTATAAAGTCTGAATTTGAAGGTCCTCTATCGTTCCCCACCGCCCCTACAATTGGTGCCGAAACTGGCCCTGTAAGGTCTATCAGCAAGCTAAAGCCTGCAGAAGCCGATGACTCATTGCCTGCGGCATCGGTTGCTTTGGCGGTAATGCTATAGCTGTTTTCCGCAAGTGCAGATCCTGAATGATTGTAAGTCCAATCACCGTTTTCATCAGCAGTAGTTGTTCCAACACTGGTGTTGTCAATAAACACTTCTACTGAAGCATTCGCCTCGGCAGTACCATGTATTTCAATAGCATCATCGTTTGTCAAGCCATCAGAATCGCTCACACCAGTATCATTGCTAATGCCCGTTACCACCGGTGCATTTGGTGCTGTGATATCCACCTCCACACTCAAAGCAGTTGACTCGACAGACTCATTACCAACCGCATCTGTAGCCTTGGCGGTTATACTATGCGTAGCTTCTGTAAGTGTTGAACCAGTATGATCGTATGTCCAATAGCCAGAACCATTGGCTGTGGTATTGCCTACGCTATTTCCACCAATAAACACTTCTATTGAAGCATTGGCTTCGGCAGTACCGCTGATTTCCAGCGTTTGATCATTGGTTAAATTATCGGAAGTACTGCTTCCAGTATCCGTTGAAATACTTGCCACAAGTGGAGCTGCTGGAGCAGTTTCATCGTTAGTCACGCTTAGCTGGGTAGCTGCGGTGTTACCGTTTCCTCCAGCATCCTGTGCTTTGTTGGCAGCCACATTTACTGTTACAGTTCCTTCTGACGCAGGGGTAATAGTAGCAGTATAGATTTTCGCACTTGCTGCATTGACGTTTCCTGCAGACCCATTACTTACTGAAATATCGTTCACGTCAAATCCAGAAACATCTTCGTTGAAAGTAAAGGTGGCCGTAAAGGCTCCGCTTACTGTATTGGCAGAGTTGGTAATTGATATGGTTGGTGCAGTTGTATCAACTCTTACATCGGCAGCACCGACAACACTAATAGAAGTGCTGGCATCATTACCCGCTGCATCCTGGATTGTTCCTCCGTTAAGGCTAATGCTTGAAACGGAAACACCGTTGCCATCAATATCCCCAGCAACAGTAGTGTATCTGAAAACTAGTGAGGTCGTTCCCGAACCACTATGGTATTCAGCAACCCTTTGTTGACCACCCATGGCAATAGTAATACTTGGGGTGCCATTGGTTTCGTCCACAATGACGGCTTCATCAAACACATAGGTAACATCTAAATTATCTATCAAACCATAGGTTTTCCCTACAATGGTACCTGATGAAACTGATGGAGCACTGATGTCTACCGTAACATCTAATGCTGTTGAAACAGCCGACTCATTACCTGCTGCATCTGTAGCTTTTGCCGTGATGCTATGAGTAGCCTCCGTAAGTGTTGAACCGGAATGATCGTAAGTCCAATCTCCTGAGCCATCTGCGGTAGTATTCCCTATGCTGTTTCCACCAATAAACACATCTATTGAAGCATTGGCTTCGGCCGTACCAGTAATTTCCAAAGTTTGGTCGTTGGTTATACCATCCGCAGCACTGCTTCCGGCATCTATTGAAATGCTTGCAACAATTGGAGCAGCAGGAGCGGTTTCATCGTTGGTCACACTTAATTGGGTAGCTGCAGTGTTTGCGTTACCTGCAGCATCTGTGGCTTTATTGGCCAATACATCTACAGATACCTCACCATCGGCAGATGGGGTAATGGTAGCCGTGTAAACCTTCGCACTAGTTGTGTTAAAGTTGCTGGCTGCTCCATTGCTTACCGATATGTCTTCTTCGGCAAAACCACTTACATCTTCGTTGAATGTAAATGTAGCTGTGAAGACTCCGCGCTGAGGATCATTCGCATTACTTGTAATGGTAACAGTAGGGGCAACATTGTCAAGTGCATATTCTTCAATTGTATTCCCGGAAGTAGCCACTTCATACGATTCCCCGGAAGAAATATAAGTGGTAAATACCCAGTCAAAGTTAGGAGAAGGGAAATCACCGTACATGCGGCCATTGGCATAAGGGTTAGTATTTGATCCTTCCGGAATAAATTCACTGGCATTCGCGTGGTCGAAATGGAAGGTATATGACTGACCTGCTACCATAGTTGCCGGGTTATCAAAAGTGATGGTTATATCCTCTGAAGTACGCCAAGATACAGAAGTGAAATCTTGCGTTGCGATAACATTTCCTCCAGTTCCATCACCTTCGCGGATTTTTAAGGTCATTGGACCTGCATATTCATGGATTTGATTCATTTCGACCCGGATTGAAACAAGTGGGCCATTTTGAGTAGCTTGGAAGGATTGTGCGGCCAAGTCACCTCCATTTGTCTGTTCGGCATTCACAGTTTGATCAACATCTACCACCACATTGTCATTCAATATGTTGTTTGAGCCGGAAAGGCCATTGGTTCCAGCAACACCGACTGAGACTGTCCCGTTGGAATCATCCACTCCCGAAACCACTACATCGTAATATCTTGTATCTTCTGCACCAACGGTAACAGGATCAACGCTGGAAATTGTACCGTCACCAGCAGCCGTACCAGACAGCACAAAATCAGTAACATCTACATTCCTCACATCTTCACCAAAATCAACCCTGAATGTGAGCACATCGGCATTGGTATCCTCATCACCCGGGTTTTGCCTGGCAGCGGTATAGATTATAGCCGCCAGCGTTATTTCTACCCCGGTATTATCCGTGGCCAGGTGGTTCCCTCCAAAATCACTTATATTTCCACTAGAAGGGTCATAGGTGATTGTGAGTCTTCCGACTGCACTACCCAAGTTATCAAAACCGAGGATCAGTTTATTGTCTTCGGCTGTGCCATCAGTGAGAGAAAGTATACAGAAGCCATTGTTATTAGCATCTTCTACCGTGAAGTTACTGGCATCAGCACCATCAATCTGAACTTCTTCGTTGAAGGTTAATGTGATTTGTGTATCAGAATCTTTGGTGGCGCTTACCAGCGTTGGTGCTGTATTGTCCAAGTCAATGGTTACGCCAGTGGCATCTGCGGCTAACGCATTGCAGGCAAAGTCAACTACTTCATTGTTATTATTGGCATAAGTGATGATTATATCACCTAAGGCATCACTTAAATCTGCTACCGTTAAAGTCACCTCAGCATCTCCAACAGTTCCGTTATTGATGGCACTTACTACATAGGCGTTTCCTACACCGTCCTTAACTGTAAAGTCAGTAGGATTAACACCTAAAACATCCACATTCTCGCTAAATGTGATGGTAATTTCTGTATCTGAATTTTTAGTACCATTGCTTAAGGTTGGCGCTGAGACATCAGCTGAGGCATTAATTACCACTCCTGTATCATCAGTTTTCTGAGCTATATCGCCTAAGTCGGAAATCTCACCATTATTGTTCGTGTAAGTAATGGTTATATCGCCAACGGCAAACTCAAGACTAGCGACCGTAAGCACAATATCTGTATCTCCGACAGATCCATCTGCCTGAGCTGAGACAGCGTAGGTATTGCCGCGACAGTCCGTTACCGTAAAGTCAGTTGGATTAGTGCCATTGGTTTGTACATTTTCGCTATAGGTAATGGTAATGGTAGTATTATTGGTTTTGACAGCGCTGACCATAGCAGGGTCGTTTCGAACTCCAGAGAACCAACCCAAATCACCAATGTTATTACTACCCAGACTACCAACAACAAAATCCAGTACCCCATCCCCATTCAAATCGGCTAAACGACCAAGGCTATGTTGCCCAACATCAAAGTCTTTTAATACATCCGGCAAGTAGCTATTGCTTTTATTCACATTGAGAAACTCAGGGGTATTGGCGGTACCTGAATTCAAAATCACCTGAAATACTCCATCTGTAGTTCCAGAAATCAAATCCAAGTCACCGTCATTGTCAATATCAGCAAAGCTGGGTTCTGACAAGGTACTTCCTGATCTATTCGTAATAGGGCTAAAATCTTCAAAGGGGCTATCTGCACGGTATTTCCTTAAGAACTGAGGAACTTCTTTTGTTCCAATATTCTCGGCATAGCTGATGGTATCATTCCCCATCACGATCAAATCGAAATCGTCATCACCATCCAGATCAGCGAAGCTTGGGGCAGCAAAGCTTCCGTAGTTCGTGTGGAACCACTCAGTACCATTGTCTGGGTCTGCGAAGAGCCCTTCAATTTGTTGAAACTCAAACACTGGATTACCAATATCTCCAACATTGCGAAAGAAAACGACATCATTCATTGCTGCTGCACTAACGTTAAGTTGGGCAGCTTTATCAGCATCCCATCCCGTTTGGTTTCCGATAAACAAATCGAGATCACCATCATTATCAATATCCACCAAAACAGGCCTTGCACCTTCATTGCTATTGCCCGCCTTTGTATCCAATGAATCGATCGTTGGAATCCAGCCAGTAACAAACTCCCAATTGGGAGATGTAGCAGTGCCTGTATTTCTCATTGGATAGACTTTCCCCGTGAAGGAGCCAACAAGAAAGTCCATATCGCCATCCGCATCGAGGTCGCCAACAGCAAACCCAGGAAGCCTTTTATCACTTCCATCTGGTATTGGTACATTAAGGCCGGCATTATTAGAACCACCGAACTCCCCTCTGCCACCTTCCAATACAAAGGCCGCAGGCCAATCACCAAATGGTGCGCGCACATACTCTTCCTTAGTGTAGCTTTCTGAAGTGACAGGGGCAGTACTTGAGAGGCTTTCCACTGTATTCACGGCTGACTCGTAGATTTGGAATGCTAAATCCAAATCCGAAATATGGCTGGTATTATTCATACCTGTAAATATTACATGCCCACTCGTATAACCTGCATTGGTACTGGATACTATGGCATGGCTACCAGAACCTGAGAAACCAGAAAATAGAAAAGAATACGTATTGCCTTGAGTAAGTTGTGGCAAAGCAGGAATAGCAAAACTCTGACCAGCCGCATCTGTACTGTTTGTAATATTAACCGTTTGACTGGTTATTAAGGTACCACTTTGAGTTTGGTCTCCATCATAGATGCTCAGCGTAGCTGTACCAGAAAAAGTATGATTTCCTGATTTAGGGTAAATCGTAATTTTTGAAAGCCTGCCAGAAGTGCCTGCCATGAAAGTCTGTCCAATGCTTGCCTGGTTCAGGTAATCTCCTGAACCATTATAGTTAGTCTCAAGGCTCTCATTTGCAGTGAAGGTGGCGATATCGCTGCTTCCACTTTCACCACCCACTCCTTTTATACCTAAACCAACTGTACCCACTGCATTGTCCATACCAGAAACAGTGACATCATAAGTACTATTGTCACTTACTAATTCAACTGAAGTAATAGCACCGTTAACAGTACTATTCAAGACAAAGTCTGTGGCATCCACATTGGTTACTTGGTCACTAAATGTAACCCTGAATACCACAGTGCCAGAACCCGTGGTTTCTGTTGAAGGCTGCTGACGGGTAATGCTTAGAACCCCTGGGGGATAACTGGGCAATGGCCCTTGTAAGGAGCTCTCTATGGCAGCCCCTGCTGAGTTCCCATCATTTGGAGTTACTTCGAAGCTGATATACTTTGTAGCCTCTGCCAATGTAAGTGTATAGGTACTGAAAGTAGCCCCTGCAATAGCTGTTTTGTTCGTGCCCTGATCATCATCTGAACGATACCATTTAAAGGTAGTACCACTCTCGGCATCGTTCTCACTGTCAGCATAAGTATAAGAACCTGTAAGCACCTCATCCAACTCCAGTGTTCCCGTAAAAGTTACATTGCTAACCGTAGGGGCTAAGTTTATAGCTTCCAAGGTATAGCCTTCATTCGTTTGAGCTGCATCTGTACTCAGTGCATTACCTGCCGTGGCTGTTCCTTCATAAATATCAATTTTCAGGTCGAAGTCTGTGTGGCTGCTAGTACTGGTTCCAGTAAAAATCACTCTGCCGCCATTATAGTTTCCTGAAGTGCTTGATTCCAATGCCTGCGAGCCACTTCCCGAGAAATTATCCATTACCAAGCTATAAACTTCACCTTGAGTCAGTGGGATAGGGTTTTCGATAGTAAAGGTTTGTCCTGCTGCATCGGTGCTATTGCTTATATTGATAGTCTGCGACCCAATCAATGTTGCGTCACCGGCAAGCTCATTTCCACTGTAAATTTTCAGGTCTGCAGTTCCACTAAAGCTATGGTTTCCTGATTTGGGGTAGATGGTATATGCTGTTAGATAATTATCGGTAGTAGCAGTAAAAGTCTGGCCAAGTTTCGCTTGGTTCAAGTAATCATTAACATCAGTTTGACTGATCGTTTTCGTTCCTGTTCCAAAAATGGCATTTTGAATATCGTTGGAGCCACTAGCTCCATCTACGCCTTTAATTTGAAGTGCAAGGGTTCCATCTACATTGCTGATATTGTTTACCGTTACATCGTAGACGCTGGCGGTCACTTCATTCACAGAGGAAATGGTTCCTCCCACTGTGGAATTAATAGAGAAATCGTCTGTTGTGACATTAGTGGCACTTCCGTTAAAAGTCACTCTAAAAGTGACTTCTGAAGCCGAAACAGTCTGTTCAGTTGGATTTTGTCTTGCTATCTCTTGAATTATGAGAGGACCTAAAACAGGTCCAGACAAAGTACTTTCACTTGCTCCTCCTACAATTGTTCCATCACTTGGAGTTACTTCAAAACTGATGTATTTACTTAAATCATCGTTTGTAAGCGTGTAAGTAAGAGAACTAGCTCCTGCAATAGCAGTCTTGTTGGCTCCAGAAGCATTATCTGATCGATACCATTTGAAGGTTGAACCGTTTTCATCATCTCCATCTGCATGGCTGTAAGTGTAAGTTCCCGTCAATTCTTCTCCCGTGCTCATTGTACCCACCACCGCAACGTTAGTAGCAGTAGGTTGCGCAACAGGTGTACCTAACAACACCTCAATAATTATATCTGAAGTAGCAAAATTGTTAAAACCGGCCTGTAGCCCGTCAAAAGTTCCTGAATAAACACCGGTTGTAAAATCAGCAAAAGTGGCTGTACCAGCAATATCAAAAGTGGCACTTCCTGAAAGGGTGTATAAAGTATTAGACGCCATGGAAACTAGAGAACCCACATCCAAAGCAAAGTCATCATAGTCTGAGCCTGTATCATCATCCAAAACAATGGCACTGAAGTTAATAGGAGTAGTACCATCCGAAAGATTTAGATTTCCCGTCAGGTTAAAGGTTTCGAAGTTGATATTGGAATTGACAAAATTAAAGGACGAATTTCCAAAAATCTGATTAAATCCATTGGCACCAGACCATGAGGTACCATTTCCATTGGTTGTAGCAGAACCTGAGCCAGTAACGGTTAAGGTGGTGGCAGAAGTTGAGGTAGCATGGATAGTAAACTTAATCTGGGCAAAACCAGCAGTCTGTATGAAGACTATTAAAAGTAATGCCCATAAGGATCCCCTTTTGCTGAGAATAGATTCAATGAGTTTGGTTGACAAGGCTCGCATTGCTATTGAAGTTTAATTCAATATGAAAATGCGGCCATTTATTGCGAGGAAATTAGAAATGTGCGTGAACTGCAGTTTTTTGGGCGTGAAGGAGGGGATCACATACGCTAATAATCAACACCAAGGTTTTGATAGTCTGTGAGCTTTGAAAAAAGAAATCAGTGATCAGTACCTAAATATTAGTCTTCTGCCAAGAGACTGATTTTGATATACTGATTTTCTTACAATATTATCTAGCCCTTATTTTCTGATACACCAAGCACTAGCTATGCGGCAAATAGCCTATCAGTTCCACATCAGGTGACTCAGACAATTGGCGAGGGGTGATTATTGTTTCCTTAAGTTCCAAAGGGTTTAAGGGTTTGGAAGAAGTAAAGGACTGATGGAAAAAATCTGCACTCAGTTTTAAATCCGGATGTACTACTATTTCAGGGTCAGCTTCTAGCTCCTCCACCTCTAACTCAAAACCAGCATTTTTGTAGATCATTGCCACCAAAGTAGAGCAGGCTACCATCTTTTTCTGGTGTTCATTACTGTATTCATTAATAAGTAACTGAACAATGTCAATCATTTTCTTGGCGCCCCATTCTCCTAAATGCTTTTCGAGCATTTTATACAAAGCGCCATCTGTATAGCGTAAAGAACATATTACGGCTAAAAGCCAAGCGGTTTCATAGGAATACGGAATGGAAACCTCATCATAAAAAGCTCGTGTGGCGGAATTGATTTTATCTTGAAAATGAACTGGTTGATTTTTCCTTCGGTACACATAAATATTCTTTACTCCCTCTCCTTTCAGGGTAGCTTCAAGTTCGGCTTGTCCAATTCCTGTTCGCCCTGCCTGAACAATTCTATCTAAATTCTCGGGTGTTTTATTCACTCCTCGATTCACATCTACATTGCCCCAAATGGCCGCATGGTAGATGTTTTTGTATTCCTTTCCTTCTTTCCCTGGGTCGAACCAAGGAATTAGATACAGTAACAAGTAGAATGCGGCATGCATTCGCTTTTTTGGATCTTCTTCAAAGTAGTCCTTCTTAAGTTCATCTAAGAATTTGACATAACTGAAGTCTTGATTTTCGAAAATGAGAATATCTCCAATTTGAAGATCGGTTTGATTTAGTGGCTTCATTCTTTATTACATTAAAATTCAATATACTGAATTCAAAAAAGTAGCCCATAGCTTTGTGCGTCAAGGCATTGATCAGAGACGTAAACCTTTATTTTTTGGGTGTAAGGTAAAACTTGAGTTTTAATGTAACATCTAAAAGCTAGAGCATTTGGAGCCGTTGAACCAACTCATCTTTATACGATTTGCCCAATGGAATTTCGGTTTCGTTAATTCGGATCACAAACAAGTGGAGGTCTATATCCTGTATTTTAGATGCATTTACAATATAGGATCGATGTGTCTGTACGAATTTAGTTGAGTCTAATTTTTCAGCCAAGTCCTTCAAAGACTGGCGCAGTGTATATTTTCGATTTTCGGTGAAGAGATTAATGTATTTGTCTTCAACTTCCACCCAAAGTATTTCATTGATTTCAACCTTAACAAGCCTATTTCTTTCTTTTACAAAGAAGGCATTTTTGGCTAAAACCCCGCTTTGCGATTGATCAAAAGCCTTAGCATCGTCTGAATGGGCACGCTGAAGTGCCAATTCCATACTTCTTTCTAGGGTATCAGGGTCGAAGGGTTTAATTAGGTATCCATATGGCCCTGTAGCTTTTGCCCGATCAAAAGTCTCTTTATCATCAAAAGAAGTAATAAATATAATTGGTGTGTGCTGAATAGATTGAAACTCCTTTGCCACATCAATCCCTGTCATTTCTCCATTGAGGTTAATGTCCATTAGAACAATGTCAGGTTTGCTGGTCTTGAATAAGTTCAGGGCTGTTTTTCCTTCTTGGGCAACGCCAATAACCTGATACCCTAGTTCATCAATGAACATTTCAAGGGTATCGGAGTAGTTAGGTTCGTCTTCAACTATAAGGACGTTCATACTTTTGGTTAAGAGTAAAGGCAACTCAAAGTAATATATAACTCTTTACTATGAACACCTTTTTGAACAACTTTCAAATAATTCCATTATAAGTACAACAGAAATCCGAACATCTCTAATTTCTATGAATTAAGCTGTTGGCAAAGTCACGGTAAACTTTGTGCCTATGTTCAGCTTACTCTTTACAGCAATATGCCCCCCATTCATCTGTACAAATTCATTACAGAGCTTCAGGCCTAAACCAAAGCCCTTTTCGCCCCTCTGCCCTATTTGACCCTGCACATTTGAGTTAAAAAGCTGGGCCAAAGTCTGCTTATCCATGCCCATACCCTGATCTTCAATTTCTAGCTCTACCAAACCATCTTTTTGCTTAGTTGAAATCTTTATTTCTCCTCCATCTCTGGTAAATTTCAGTGCATTGCTCAACAGGTTTCGGATAATGGTAGAAGTAGTGTTTACATCTGCAAAAACATACTTAGCGGATATTTCGCAGACGATATTGATGCCCTTAGATTCGGCCAAAGACCGATAGAGTTCAATGTTTTCCTTTACCAAAGCGTGTAGGTCTAGCCTAGTAGGATGATGAGGTACCCCACCTGTTTGTGATGTAGCCCAATTGAGTAAATTGTTAAGCAAATGGTTCAATTGATCTATAGACTGATCAATTTTAGTCCCCATTTCAAGCAGTTTTTCTAGCTTTTCTTTCCTTATAAAGTATTCAAGTTTTTGCCCTACTCCCTGTAAGGCTATCATTGGGCTACGAAGGTCGTGGGCAATAATGGAAAAGAACTTATCTTTAGTTGCATTGGCCGCTTGCAGTTCTTGGGTTCTTTCTTCTACCTTCTGTTCTAAAACTTCTCGTTGCTCGCTTAAAAGCCTCGTTTTAAACTGCTCCTTTTCCAGCTCCTTTTCAGCAATTTCTTTGCGCATGCCTTTGATTCTGGCCGCAAGAGCAAAGGAAAGTAGTACTACCTCTATAGCACCGCCAAATTCAATCCCATATGCCGTTACCCAATGTTCTCCTATAAGTCCTGCTCCGCGAAAGGTCATTAATACAATTCCGAGCATATAGGGTATCCATGCAATCACATAATAAATGGCAGTAGTGTATCCTTTAAAATAGTTTCTCAGGCCAATTATTATGTATGAAGGAAATGTAATGATAACCAATAATCTACCATACAGAAGTAAGTCGGTAGCAGTATAAAAAAGGGTTAAAATGGCCAGTACTAAACCAGCAAAACAAATGACCCACAAAAATATATTCATTTTTGGGTCGAACTTTTTCAAGTTCAAGAAATTAGCAGCAAATCGACTTGAGAAAACTATACTTAGGCTTCCGAATGTTAAGTAAATGTGTTGATCGAGTGCTGGGTTATTCGGCCAAACCAAGTAATAGCCAAACCCATTTAGAACCAATGATGTCCCCAAACCCATGATGGTAGCGCCAACATAAAAAAGGTAGGAGGTATCTTTTAAAAACAGATACAATAGGAAATTGTAAGCTGCCATGATAAACATCAACCCAAAAAACACTCCCAGTAACAGCATTCTGAGCATTTGATGTGTATTGTATTCTGATTTCGGTTTAATCAAAACAGGTACAGCCATACTTACTACAGTCTCTACTCGTAGGTAAATTGTCTGATTTTCTAGGTCTTGATTTATTGGGAAAGCATAAACGATTCCCCCATAATCATTTGTTTTGGGAGAGTAAGCATGTCCCGCTTTTTGCTCGTTCCACACCGAGTCTTTAGAAGACTTTGTAAAAACGCTAATGTAGTCTAGAGAAGGTTGATTAATCTCTAACATTAAGGGCTCTGATGGCGGATGAGTCAGTTCAATTCGAAACCAATAAGGCCTGTGGTCGAACCCAAAGTTTGAAGTTTCCAACGGGTTGGCATTAAAAATCTGCTGAATTCCATCTTCTTTTATCTGATCAATAGAAAAACTACTTGTGTTATCTATAAAGTAATGAATGCTGTATTCTAACTTGGAGGGCACAGGCTTTTGAGCATTTGCATGGAAGGATATTGCAAAAAACACACATAAACCAATAAGACTTATAGCTAGTCTATATTTCAAAGCTGTATTAGAGGACTGGTTAAGAACTTAATAATAGAGACCAATCTAGTTTCAATTTGGCAAGTGTACAACACGTATTGATAAACGGTCAGACATTTTCGAATTCCGAATCACGAAATACAATTACCTCATCAAGAATTAATAATTCGATCACAGTTATTACTCATTATTAAGTGATCAATTCAAGTCTCAATTTCCTAGCTTTGTCAAAAAAAAGCGATGTTCAATTTCAAGGAAATCCTCTCAGTAACCCTGATCTTATTTTCGGTAATCGATATTCTTGGCTCTATTCCTATTGTTATCGACCTAAGAAAAAAAGTAGGCCACGTGCAATCTGGAAAAGCAACTTTAGTCGCAGGTATCTTAATGATCCTCTTCCTTTTTGTGGGCGACAATCTGCTTGGCTTGTTTGGAATCGATGTTGGTTCTTTTGCTATAGCCGGAGCTATCATCATGTTCATCATAGGCATGGAAATGATTTTAGGTAGAAGTTTCTTTAAAAACGAACCTGTTGAAGGTTCAAACAACACCTCATCTATTGTTCCTATTGCCTTTCCGCTAATTGCCGGAGCGGGCACCTTAACTACTATTGTTTCGATTAAAGCGGAGTACAGCGAACTCAATATTTTAGTGGGAATCGTTGTCAACTTGGCCTTTGTTTACTTAGTATTGAAGTCTACCAACTGGTTAGAGAAAAAGATCGGTGCTGGCGGAATTAGTGTTTTGCAAAAAGTATTCGGGATTATTCTTTTGTCTATCGCCATCAAACTATTTAAAGACAACATTATTAACCTATGATCATTATCTATACTGACGGTTCTTCTCGTGGAAACCCTGGCCCTGGAGGCTACGGCACAGTACTTAAATACAAAGAACACCGAAAGGAACTTTCAGAAGGCTTTAGAAAAACCACCAACAACCGCATGGAGTTACTGGCTGTAATCATGGGTTTAGAAGCCATTAATGTAGCCAACGCTCCCGTAACCGTTTATTCCGATTCCAAATATGTAATTGACTCTGTCGAAAAAGGCTGGCTGTGGGGCTGGATTAAAAAAGGCTTTAAAGGAAAGAAAAACAAAGATCTTTGGCTACGTTTTGCTGAAGTGTATAAAAAACACAGGGTTACTTTTCAATGGGTGAAAGGGCATGCTGGTATTCCTGAAAACGAAAGATGTGACGAATTAGCAGTAGAAGCGGCTTTGGGTAATGATTTAAAAGCTGATACCGAATTTGAAAACGGCATCAACGATTTTTAAACGAAAGGATTATGCTTTACATGAGTATTAAGAATTGATAATTCCCAACTCGTAAATCTAAACTTCACAATGGCCAATTCCTTCTTTCAGTTTAAGCAGTTCAGAATTGAACAAGGCAATTGCGGAATGAAAGTAACCACTGAGGGCTGTTTGTTTGGTGCTCTCAACTTAACTCCAGATTCATTCAAGCCCTCACGAATTCTGGATATTGGAACTGGCACTGGACTTTTGGCACTAATGAAAGCCCAACAAACCGAAGCTTATATTGATGCCATCGAAATTGACAAAACTGCTTTTCAACAAGCAAAAACCAATTTCAAAAACTCCTCTTGGCCCAATCGTTTGTCGGTAATTCATACTGACCTTCTTGAATTCCAGCCAAACGACTTCTACGATCAAATTATTTGCAACCCTCCATTTTTTCAAGACAACCAGTTAGGTAGTAATAGCCAAAAGAACAAAGCCATCCATAATTCCAATCTATCATTCGAAGATTTGGCTACCAGTATTTCCAGACTTATTCATCCTGAAAAAGGTATCGCTTCAGTTATTTATCCTGAGTATGAAATGGGTTTATTCAGCCAAAAAATGCAAGAGAGGGGTTTTTATGTAGTGGCCGATATTAAAATTCATAATCAAAGAGGTAAGCCTATTTTTAGAAGGGTGAAATCATTTTCGCAAATAAAACCTGAGTTAGAAATTGCTGAAATCTTCATTATCAAAGAAGAGAGTGGCGGATACACCGATCAATTTATCAACTTACTCAAGGACTACTACCTCCACCTTTGATCTGATTTTGAGTAGAAGCTATTAATTGTTGCAGAGCCTGATTTATCTAAATATCTTCACCCCTATTACCCATTAAAGAATATGCAAGTTTTAGGAATTGACATTGGCGGCACTGGAGTTAAAGGTGCTATTGTAGATACACTAACTGGAGAAATGGTTTCTGAAAGGTACAGGCTAGACACGCCACAACCTTCTACTCCTGAAGCCTTGGCCAAAACGGTCAAAAAGCTAAAAGACCATTTTGAATGGAAAGGGAAAGTTGGCTGTGCTTTTCCAACAGTAGTGATTAATGGAAAAGCCATATACAGTAGCAACCTAGACGATTCTTGGGTGGGAACGCAAATAGACGAAACCTTAAGCAAACATTGCGATGGACTAAAATTCACCGTAATTAATGATGCGGATGCAGCAGCAATAGCGGAAATGCGATTTGGTGCAGGAAAAGGACTTTCGGGTTTAGTTATTGTCGTTACCATTGGAACAGGCCTAGGTAGTGGTGTTTTCTACAATGGACAGCTCATTCCTAATTTTGAGTTAGGACGAATCTACGGCCGTGATGGGAATGTGATTGAACATTATGCCGCAGGGTCGGCCAAAACCAGAGAGGAATTAAGCTTTAAAGAATACGGAAAACGCTTTAATTTTTTTCTGAAACATATTCAAAGAATCTGCTCACCAGATCACATTATTATTGGAGGCGGCTTGAGTAAGAAAATCCATAAGTTCGAAAAGCATATTAAAATCAATACTCCCTACTCTGTATCGGCTAAGCTGAACAATTCAGGCATTGTTGGTGCAGCCATGTATGCGGCTGAAAAAGCTTAACCATTACTCAGTGATAGTTAAAACACCTCCAAAAGTTACTATTCCATTTTACATGAGTTAATTGGCCCCCTAATTCTATAGCTGTCCTAAGCTCTGAAGGATCCAGCTAATATACAAAGCACAAAAAAAGCGGCTGAATCAATGATTC